>Ga0265294_10000527_pt1 | contig 51038 bp, 51 predicted proteins | sample MunlanPumphouse3_FD_192504 | JGI IMG/M metagenome (GOLD analysis project Ga0265294, IMG submission 192504) | Groundwater microbial communities from a municipal landfill in Southern Ontario, Canada - Pumphouse #3 | ecosystem: Environmental > Aquatic > Deep subsurface > Groundwater | place...
GCGCAAAGGAGAAACGGTTTCTCGCAGGGGCTGGCTAAAAACAGTTTGCGATAAATGCAGAGAGGAGTGGGAATGAACAGCATCGATGAAGATGAATATAAAAAGTTTGAAATGAAACTCGCCAGAGTAGTTACCTGCGCCATTCGCCAGAGTAAAGGCAATGAGCTAAAAGATGCGATAAGCGACATACTCTCATATTTTTCCGAGACACTTGACATGCTGAGAAAAGGCGAACAATGCGTTATATCGCTTTACGAAGCACTTAGCAGCCAAGAGTGGATACCAGTAAACAACACGCCACATTTTAATGAAGAAGTTATTGGCACAGATGGAAAAGAGACATTTCCGTGCAAATATACAAAGCCGTGTGGACATATCAGAGAGTGCACAGGCTGGCATGCAATAGATGGCTATTGCATTAATGGTGTAACGCTGTGGAAGAAGATGCCATCTGCGCCAGAGGCGAATCTATGAAGTATTGGCATGAGTTAAGCGATGATGAGCAAGTAAAAATCAAAAGTAGTTTTGACAATTTCAACATTGACATACGCAATGAATATATCAAGCCTGACTGGTGCAAATTTTCAAGAGCACTTCAAAAATTTAGCGGATGTTGGCCGCTATTGCATGGGCTTGTTCGAGGCACAGATGCTGCAGTGTGCAAGAAATGTTATTTTAGAAAACCATTAAAGGAGAATGACGATGACACCAAAGAATAAAGATAGCAGTAAGCCGGTTAATTTAGGAGAGGTAACTATAACAATTGACGATGCAGTAGTTCACTTGGTTGGAATGATAGATGAACTCTCGGAGGAAACAAGCAGAAAGATTGATGGCATTAATGCCACAATCAATGAGCTTAAAAAGGAACTTAAAGGGCTCAAGGAATTACTCGAAAATGGTTAGCGATATTGGGAAAAATCTTCTATCATCTGTAAGTGATGTTGCGCTGACTGGCTCCGATGCTTACAGCGCAGATTTTGTTAAAAAACTTAATGACGCAGTATCTAAAATTGAAAAATACATTACAGACGCGGAAGAGTATGTCTTTAAGCTGAAAGAAGCTGGCGATGTCTTGTTTGAGCGCCTTGCAACACTTTCTGCATTTGGAGTTCGCACTCCAGATGGCGTCAAAGAGGCAATGGCAGAGTGGTCGCTGCTTAGCTCCCAAGTCGAAAAGCGCATGGTCAGGAATGGATAAAGAAAAATTTTGTTTATACTGTGCGCAATGGCATCAGCTTGACGATGACCGCGCTGTTGGGAAGTGTTCTGTTCATGGCGGTTATAGGCTCCAATACGAGAGTTGTCCGCATTGGACAGATGGTGGCGTTCGCATCCCATATAGGGAGAAAGAACCAGATAAAAAAGAGCGAAATCGTTCGCGTGATGATGAAATAGAGCGTCTGATAGTTTCCGGAAACACGATGGAAGATGCGCGCTTGACCTTGCGCTGTTCAAGAGATTTAATTAGAACTGTTGTAAAAGAAAGGGGTCTAAAAGTTTCAAGGAGAAAAGTTAACCCAAAAAGACATGCCATTTCAGGCGATGCATATGAACAAACGGTGCATTATTATAAAAACGAAAAGAAGAGTCAGCGCTGGATTTCAAAGAAATTAGGATATCCATTATCATCAGTGCGCGGCGCGCTTATGCGCGCTGGACTTGCTCGATAACAACCGGAAGAGGAGATAATATGTCATCAGAAAAAATTGAAAAATCAGGCGATTTATGGGTGCTTATTGGTGAGTTAAAAAGCTACGCGCTCTCGCAATGGCTGCTTAGCCAATTTGGTGAAACACCGCGGACTTACCAAACGCGAAAACTCATAGAGGAAAGAGAGTCCAAGATTTTGGAGCTTATATTTGAAAAATGCGGTTTTGACATTGATGGCGATGATGCGTAAGGAGGTGGCGCAATGACATTAATGAGTATAGCGCCTTGGCAGCTTGGGCTTCCGCATTCTGCGTGGCGCATCTACCAGTTCGAGGCATTTGCCGATGCTCGCGTTGCATTGGAACAAAAAGACGTTGTGATTATGGAGGCTCCAGTTGGCATCGGGAAAACAGCAATTGCCGGAGCGCTGTCTGATGGCGTTGAGACTACCGTGCTAGTTCAAAACCTTGGCTTGCTAAACCAATACAAGGACTATGGCTTTAGCATTCTGAAGGGCAGGAATGAGTATCCATGCGCATTAAAAAGCAAGGTAGATGACTGGCAAAGAAAGTACAACAGGATTCCGACTGCTGGAGATTGCCACCATTCGCACAACATGTACGAATGTCCATCGTGCGACATCTGTCCGTATTTCGTTGCGCGAGAAGAGGCATTGTCATCACCGCGAATGGCTTGCACGTATAAGTACGGCGTTGTATCCGAGCGCCTGCAAAAACGTGGCGGGATGCTTGTAATGGATGAAATCCACAACGCCGTACGCGAGTTTCTTGGTATCGACTCATTCAGGATGACCGACACAGAGCGCGATAAATATGACCTGCCAAAATTTCCGCTGTTGGATTTTGGCGAAGGTGGAGATGGAGATGTGCTGGACTCGACACACAAGTATCAGGTGCTGGGATGGGCGCACAATGCGCTTGCCTGCGTTGCGCAAATAGACCTGTTCGATGAATTGTCGCCAACCGGAGCAGACAAGCGCAAGGTATTTAATGCACTTAATGACTTGCAAAATTTGCTATTTACAGGCGATGATATATTTTATAAGTGTAAAATAGCAGAAACGTACGCAAAGAAAAGTGGTCTGCCGGTCAGGGAGCCTGTCATGGAAATCAAAGCACTTAGTCCAAAGCGTGTCTATAACAAAGTCACGACCGGCAAGGACAATGTATTTATGATGAGCGCCACAATTGGGGACCCAACGGCACTTATTTGCGCGGAGTTCGGTATAGATGACTGGCATTACAAAAGCTGGCCGCATCCTGTTCCGCCCGACAAGCGACCGATATATAATATTGCCGACTACGCTATGACTCACACAAACTTAATCAGAGAGCCTGGATTGTATAAAAAACAGGCTACACGCATTGCAAAATGGATAAACAAGTATACACAAAGCGATGAGCGTGGCATTGTGCTCACGACATCCAATCTCAAGGTTGACAAGTTGCGCGAACACTTGCCTTCAGAATTGCGCAGTGGGCGCTCTGTGTTTCGGATGTCAGAACGGGGTATGGGTCTTCAGGATAGAATCAACACATTCGTAACAAATGCCGACAAAGGCGTAGTGCATGTTGATACCATTCAGGGATGGGGCACTGGCGTAGACTTGCGAGGTGATATCGCTCGTTATTCTGTCGTGGCTGGTGTTCCGCTCCCGAATCCTACGGACAGGTTTGACCAACTTCGATTTGAAACCCCATCTGGCAGGGCGTATGCGTACGCTTACGCATACAATAGTGTCATGCAAGCGACTGGCAGGGTTACGCGCGGCGAGCAGGATGATGATGGTGTGTATTTACTTAATGCTGGCGCGCTGGCGGACATGATGGCGACGTCGCCATTGGCAATGCGCTTTTATTCTAACTGGTTCAGGGAGGCGATAGTCAAGGCATGAAATTTGATGTTGTGTATATAATACGCAGGAGAATATAAAATGTTATCGAAAGAATTACAAATCGGGAAGGCAGGAGAGCACCTTGTCTGCTGTGACCTTATTCTGCAAGGATATAATGCTTTTCTTGCTGACCAAGGTCTGCCGTTTGATGTTATAGTTGAAAAGGATGGAATTCTTAAGCGCATACAAGTCAAGTCGACAATGTCGCTTAAGACTTACGGCAAGGCAAATAACATATATCGTTTTGGCACTCGCAGGAATGGAGAATGCGCATCGCGCATAAGAATCGACGACGTAGATTACTATGCATTTGTTGCTCTTGACATAAAAACAATAGCTTATATCCCAATCTCCGAGATGCTCTCGAGGTCTGGAAAAGTAAAAATGACAGTAGATTTTAAGAGTAAAAGAATAAGTTATAAAGGGAGAATATATTCTAATGGCACGAGAAGAACTCCAGATTGGGGCAAATGCATTGAAGACTATGGCGCATTTAGAGTGGAGTAGCAATGTTGTTTGATGTTATTTTTTCTGACCCGCCATGGCGTTACGATTTTTCTAAAAAGACAGTTGACAGCATTGAGGCGCATTACCCTACGATGGCTGTTGAAGAAATTGCCGCGCTTGATGTGCCAAGTTCTGACAACTCAGTTCTGTATCTTTGGGCAACCGCGCCGAAGCTTACCGAGGCTTTATGTGTTATGTCAGCTTGGGGATTTACATACAAGACAAATATGGTATGGGACAAAATGCGGATTGGGCTTGGCTATTGGTCGCGCGTTCAGCACGAGCATTTACTCATAGGTACGAAGGGGCGTTTTTCACCGCCAGCATACGAGTACAGAGTGAGTAGTGTGTATCAGGAAAAGAAGACACGTCACAGCAAAAAGCCGGACTCTGTCAGAGACATGATATTTAATGCGTATAGTAGTTTTAGCAAACTGGAGCTCTTTGGCAGGGAAGAGCATGAAGGTTGGGTCGTACTTGGTAACGAAGTCGGTGGCGAAGATATCACCGAAGCGCTGAGAAAGTTGCGTGAATTATGACACGAACTGCCACTGGCAATGCTATACTTATAAGGCTCGCCGCTTCCACGATGCTCGATGGAGCTACTAACGCCCATGAGCTCGAATCGCTATACGACACATACGATTATGGCTTGCCTGGAATCACCAGAAAAATACACGATTTCATTCGCAAGTGTGGAATAGCAAACGTTTCTAAAAGAACAATCAAACTTGCAGAACTCGCAATTGATTATTTTGATAACAAAGAAAGGAAAATTGAAATGACAGACATGAAAGATTTATATATTCCGTGTCCAATGTGCGACGCAATGATGGAGTACGCTGGTGGCACAGATTTATCCGAGGAGCTTGTCGGGCACAAAACTGCAACATACGAATGTAAAGAGTGCGCATGTTCAATAACAATGCTTGAAGAGCATGTTGAACAATACGCAACAATGATTGCTAAGGCTCATGGCATTTACAATGAAGAAGACGATGGCGAACCGACTCCAGAAGAAGAGGAGGAGTACTACAATGAGCTTGGGAACGATGAGCTTTGAAACTGAAGTTAAAACTCCGCGCAGACCAGAATTGCTCGAATCGCTTTGTGAGAAATTTGAAACTGCATCGCGTGGTCATGGCATTTGGGTAGGCGCGGAGGAGTCTGAATATATTGCAAAAATATTTAAAGGGTACGCAGAACTTGTGGATAGGCTAAATGGAGTGTGGACAAAACATGAGTGATACAAATATTTCGCTTGATAAAACGAAAACCGAAGTTGTTATCGCAAGCGGCGACATAGAGCTTAGGTATACTCGCAAGCACCCAGAAGATGGAAGCATACACATCGCAAGAAAAAACCTTCCAAGCGTACGCATTCCATTTGAGCAGTGGGATAGTCTTGAGTCCGTTCTTACTAACTTTCGCTCTGTTACGAGCTGGATGAATGCATCAGATGAACTTGGCAAGTGAAAATCAATGAGTGTTTCTATTGACACGTGTTTTCAAAACGCTTATAATATAAACAAATGGAGCGCTTATGAAACACAAAAACAAAAAACACCACGATGAATTAGTTTATGCGTATTACGGACAGCTTGTGAAAAATGAACAACTCGAAGGGAAGATTGATATGTATAAAGAATTTGTGATAAATGTCAAAACTGCCATTAGAGAAGTGGAAGAATCTATTGCCATCGTGGATAGAGCATGAAAGTTTTTACAAAAGAAAACATCACGCTTTATCATGGTGACTGCGAAGAGATATTGCCTGCGCTTGATGTAAAGGCGCAGGCAATAATTACTGACCCGCCATATGGCATCGCGTTTCGGTCGAACATGCGCTCTGCAACTCCAAAGTTCGACAGCATAGTTAATGATGATGTCATACAAACTGATTGGATAGAGCTGCTGAACAATGTGATTGATGCAAACGCATGCATTTTTGCATTCACGCGCTGGGACGTTGAGCATATCTGGCGAGAGGCAATATCACAGTCTGGTTGGAATGTAAAAAGCCAGGTTATATGGTACAAGCCTGGCGGCGGGCTTGGCGATTTGTACGCACAGTTTTCGCCGAGTCATGAAAACGCCATTTTCGCCATTAAGGGAGATTGGAAGTTCAGTGGAAGGCGCCCGCCGAGTGTTTACAACTTCAACAAAGATGCATCGACAAGTTATGAGCATCCTACACAAAAGCCAGTTACGCTTATGAGCAGAATTGTGCTTGACATTACGGCTCCAGGCGATTTAGTCATAGACCCATTTTTCGGAAGCTGTTCTACTGGCGTCGCATGCGCAAGATATGACAGAAAGTTCATCGGCATTGAGATAAATGAAGAGTACTTTGAACTTGGTTGCGAAAATATATCAAAAGAATTAGAAAAACCAATGTTGTTTTAGGTTTATTTGATGTCGAATGCAAAGCGCAAGGATGCAAATACAGACGAAATTATGATAGCCATTCTCGAGGCTGGCTGGAGATATATTGATACGCATGATAGCGGGCATGGTTTTCCAGATTGTATTGCGTATAAAATTGTCAGAGGAATGCCAGTGAGCGTTTTGATAGAAATAAAAACTCGCATTGGAAAACTTACAAGTGCCGAGAAGATTTTCCATGAAAGGCACGATGGGCTTGTATATATATGCAGGACTGGAGAGGATGTAAAAAGAATACTCAATGACTATGAAAGAAAAGTTAAGGTGAGTGCAAAGTGAGTGCAAATACTTTTAGTTATATTTTATCAGCGGTGTCTCTGACATCGCTTTGGCTTATGGGCAATAAGAATAAACTTGGCATTATCGTCGGTCTTGTGGGTCAGATTCTATGGCTTGCGTACGCTCTAATGCTAAAGCAATACGGCTTGATAATTGGAGTTGTCGCGTATACCATAATCCATGTACGCAATCTGCTAAAATGGATAAGGGAAAAATAAGTATAAATGACAGACGAACTTCGCCACACAGCATTAGAATGGCATCGCAACGGCTACTCTGTGTTCCCGATACAACATGGTGGAAAGCGCCCACTTGTAAGATGGAGCGCGTATGCAGATGCGCCAGCATCCGTGCCACAACTCATGCGCTGGTTTAGGGGTACCCTCAACATGGCAGTTGCCTGTGGAGGGCAGAAGCATTTAACTGTCGTTGATTTTGACACGCAGTCTGGTTACTACAAAATGCTTGCGCGGGTAAACGATGACATTCGTGGTATAATTGACAGAACGTACAAAGTCAAAACTGGTCGCGGTCTGCATGTGTATTTCAATGTTGAGTCGCGAAGTCGAAAAAACGTGGACGATAAAATTGACATAAAGGGAGATGGCGGATATGTACTTGTTCCACCATCTCTTCATCCATCTGGTAGCATTTATACCGCAATGCCGGGAGCTGAAATAAGTGATATTCAGTCAATCTCCAATGCAATGCTATGTGAAATATCCAGCCTTCCAGAGTTCGAGCCAGAAGTAGAGCGCGATTACTGTTGCGAAAACAGCGGTTCGGTATTTGATATAGTCGGCGACGACCTTGGCTTTATAAGTGACTTTGACTATGTGCTCGCCAACGTTCCGATATTGCGCGTAGCACTCAGGCTTACGCCTATGTTCCCGAAGAACGGCTCGGGGCGTTACTGGATGGGGCGCTGTCCAATTCATAAAGATACAGACCCAAGCTTTTGGGTGGACACAGAACTTGGAATTGCAAAGTGCTATTCTACTGCATGTCCGTTAAATGACAAGGCAGTTAACGCAATTGGCTTGTGGTCAATGGCGAAAAATATATCCTATGTAGATGCTATGCATGAGTTGTTATACATGATATAGCCGGAGAAATAATGCAGAAATATACTGGTAAAGAACTTTACGAAATGCAGGTGCGCAACAACATTAGCGAGTACGAGCTTGCGCGAAGGACTGGACTTTCAAGGTCAGTTGTTCATGGGGCGTTATACTATTACAAGAAAAAGCATGGCATCAGAATGGCAAAGTCGCCATCAGAGCCAGACACTGTTATCAAAGAGTCTGACGGCGAGCTGACTATAAGCCATACGTCAAGGATACAAAGTCTGGAAGAGCTTATCGAAGCCTTTGATATCGACACAGAAAAGTGGAAAGTAAAAAGTTTCATAGCTGAAAAGTGGGACTCAGCCACGAATGAATTAGAAAAATTCCTAATCAGGGCGTCGTTTGTTGAGCGCAAAGAGTTTACGAACAAACCGATAACCCCAATAGAAGTTGTCATCGAAACAGAAGCTACCGCTAAAACCGAAAAAACGGTAGAAAAAACGGTAGACAGGGGGCTCAATCGCACTATGGCTTTGTTTGATATGCACGTCGGATTTGCGCGCGATTTTAGGTCTGGCGAGCTCGTTCCGTTCCACAGCAGAGAAGCTTTATCGGTGGCACTTGAAATCGCTACGCTATCGCAACCAGACACAATTGTGTTTGGCGGGGATTTGCTTGACATGTCAGAGTGGTCTGAAAAATTTATTTTAGAGCCTGGATTCTATTTTACAACACAGAACGCATTGATTGAATGCGCTTGGTGGATTGGCAAGTTCAAACAAAGATGTCCGAATGCAGAACTTGTTATGCTTGCTGGCAATCATGAAAAAAGGCTTCAGATACTTGTCACAAAAAGGCTTATCGCAATGGCAATGCTTACTCCAGCAGATGACCCAGATGTCCCATTGACAAGTATAGACAACTTGCTTGGGCTGTCAAGAATGGGCGTGAGATATATTGACGAATATCCAGATGGTGTATACTTCGTCGCGAAAGATACCATCATTGAGCATGGAAGCATTGCTCGTGCGCGCCCCGGAATGACGGCGTCGGCAGTAGTTGACCAAAGGAACTTTAATGTCATCTTTGGGCATAAGCATACGCTTGAAATGGCGTCTAAGAATGTTGAGTCATGGGGTGGGAACAAAGTTGTGCGTGCGGTTTGCGGCGGGTGCCTGTGCAGACTTGACGGCACAGTTCCCGGCTCAAATCGTCACTCCCAATGGCAAAATGGCGTAGCGGAAATCATTCATGATAATGAAACCGCTTACGCCATCAATCCAATTCTAATAGAAAATGGAAATGCCATTTATAATGGCAAAATGATATCTGGAAGTGAAGTAACTGTTCAGCAAGCTAAAAGAGTACTTAGGAATTTTTAGAATCCATCGGCACTAAATAAATTTCGCTGCCTTCCTGTTTGACAATATAATCGCCAGTAAGTCCGTATTCGCGGACGAGCATGGCGATATGCTGTCTTTCAGCTTCAACGAGTTCATTGAATAGTTTCTGCAATTCATCGCGTTGCATTGCAAGCCCAGTAAAAATTCGAAACTGCGACTTGTCGAGCATGGTTTTATCGGTAATTACAACATTATTTTTTTCCATATTATCTCCTAAAGTTCATTGGCACCATGATATCACTTATTCTCTAAGAAGTCAAGCCAAAAATTGACGACTATCATGCACAGACCGATAATTGCCAAGACGGACATTGCGATTGTCAGTATGCTCTCGCAATCGTTCATGTTAATCGTTCATGTTACGCTTCTGGCGGAATTTCTTCTTGCACTCTAATGGCGCTGTCGAACCAGTTGTAGAGAAAAACAAGTGAATCCCAAATGTTTGGAAGTGTTTGTTGTAAGTCAGTATCAAGTATGGCTCCGTGTACATCGCCATAAGTCTGCAGTCCGTCTACTCTGTCGCCATTCTCGTCAACAAAATAATAACTTTGCGAGTAATGCGTGTACCATTGCTGGTCGTCTTCGTGGAATATGTGGTCAAACCACATTCCTCCCTTGAGATATCCAGTTGCATTAATTGTTTTAGATTTTATAATCGTCATCTTGACATCCTTTTAGAGCCAATAGCCCGTTATCTCTAAGAAAATTTCCATAGTGCTAGTGCCGCTAGCTGTTATTTTGTAATAAATATCTCCGCCAGAATCGCAAGTGACAATCATGTTGTGGTTAGTCCAAACATCATTTGGCAATCCTGCGCAGTAGGTGTAAACTCCAGTGTACGTGCCATTGTCAGGCGCAAGAACAAGCGCGGCCGTCGTAGATGCTGCACTTCCAGAATCTCTTATACTTGCATTGGCAATGATTGCTTTTATTCCAGCAGGTGCCCCAAATACTGCGCTTAAATCAATCTTTGTTTTTGCGGTGGTGCTGAATGAATCGCCATTCCAAGAAGCCGAAGTTAGAGGGGTAGTTAAAAATACTGGCAAGCCGTACAGATGCCCACCGCTGTCCTGCAATGCCCCATTGGCAATAATGTTTGCGCCGTACAGACCAAGGTTTCCTCCGTAATCAGCAGAGCCGGAGCCGGAGGATGCTATAATTCTTGCATCCACGTACGCGGTGCCATTGGCGTAAAAGTCAATAAGTGGGGTTCTTCCGCTTGTGCCGCTTGGCTTACCAAGCCTTATACTTCCGTGCGTTGTATCTGCTGCTATAACTACATTGCTGTTCAATCCATTGTTTGCTGAAATATAAGTTGGCGTAAAGATTGCGCCAGCATCATCAATAACAACTTCGCTGTCTTGGACATCATCGCCAACAGTTCCATTGAAACGCACGACAGCATGGTCAGTTGGGGTGTCTACACTTTTGATATAAGTTTGCGGCGTGCCACCGGTAGATTCTCGTATAATATACACAATGCGCTTTGTTGGCGGGAGTGCAGTTGTAGAACTTGTATTCGCGCTTGACAGACCATGGGTGTGGTCTGTAATCGCGCCAAGCCAGAAATAACCAGTGTGGCTATGTGTGGTTGACATTGTCGTAGTTGGCGTTCCGCCAGCCCAATTATTTTTAGACTTAATTGCTGTGCTGTAGGTAAATGACGCAGGAGATGAATCGGTTCCGTGCTGATGTGCGCCAGCAGCGGAAAGCGCTCCGGCAGAATGGTAATGCGCGTCACCGGTGTAGGCCGTTCCAAATGTAGAGCCTATGTATTCTCCATAAGCTGGCCCTTTTGGAATGTAGCCCTGTGCTTGAGTAAAGTTTACCCAAGTGGCAGGAAGCGTCGGAGATGTATTTGGCCATATCATTACGGTGCCAACTGGGAAGTAATCTTCGGAGGAAGCTGCTGTTCTTTGCCAAAATTGCAATACAATGTGAGGGGGCTTACTTGAAGCAGAGCCAGATGTCCCCTGAGTATGATAGTGCTCGCCACCTGTTATTGATTGCACAGAAGTGGCGGTATGCTTGTGCCTATCCATGGCATCCGCAGTACCAGAGCTGTCTGTCGTACTTGTCCAATCTACGATGGGAGTCTGGACATCGATTGTATGGTAATGCCCAGAAACCTCATCGTTATTTCCAGATTCATGCGTATGTGTGTTTGAGCCGCCGGTAATGTCTCCGCCAGTTCCGCCGGAGTACACGAAGCGGTCTGTCATATCATATGTGCCTATTCCATTGCAAACAGACCAGTCTGAGCCCATGGTAACGCCGGTTGCCTGCATGACAATTGAGCCAACAGGCGCTGTTAACGGAGTACTTCCGACCAACCTTATCCAACGAAGTCGCCTGTACGATGGAAGGTTGTCTTCGGCAGTCATTGTGGCGGCGGTGTGGGTGTGCTCTCCAGCGGTAGATTCTCCGGCGCCTGTTCCGGCGTGGGTATGCGTTCCAACTATGTAGACATTTGAATATGTCTGGTGGAGCGTAGTAGTAGCCGCTGGATTCTCTGACGAAGAGGTTTTTACGGTAATAACATGGTTGCTATGGCCCCCGGCAGTAATCGCCGTTGGATTCGTATGGTTATGCGTGGCTGCGCCATAATTTGTAGTAAGGTCTGTCGCGCTTGCCCCCATTATAAAATAGCCATCGAGGGCTGTAACAAATTCCCAATTTGCATCTGGAACTGTCGCTCCAGCCCAAAGAATAGCAGCGCCGACAGGAACAAGATATTCACCGGCCTCGACTGGTGGCTCTTCTTCGGTCGGCAACCAACTTGGGTCAATCTTTCCAGTGCCGTCTGCCATCGGGATGCCGCCAGCTACCGATGCAGTTTGTACCTTGCCGCCATTAATGACGACTTCGTTTGCGTTAATTACAACAGATGATGTTGAGGCATTGGTCTGCGCTGTTACTGTCGCGACAATGCCTTCGGTTTCGTTTGAAGCTTTTAGCGTTGACTTCGCAAGCAAGTCCGATACGGAGCGCAACATGAGGTCTGTTTCAACATCTGCTGCCGGAGAACCAACGTCATTTCCGTACGCAAAAATATCTCCAGTTACATTGTTTGTCCCAATGCTTCCGGATATTGTAAAATTGATATCTGTTTTACTTTCTCCAAGACGAATAAGCGGAGTGAATGTGGTATCGCGCACAATAATAATGCCACTTGAATCTATGAATACATTGTTATTTCCGGCTGTTAACGAGCCCTTGATGGTAAGCATGCCGTGGTAATAAAGCATATAGTCATCTTCTGTGCTGCTGTCGCCGATGCCAAAGCCCCAGTCTTTGCCATTACTTACCATTCCAGTTCCGTAGTATCCTCGAATGTCAAGCGCAAGCATACTCCAGATATTTGTGTCGACCTTACCGTAGCCAGTAATGCTATCATCTGTGATAATTATCTTTGGGTTATCAGCGCCCATTTGAATTGTGCCACCGAGCATGTTGAGGTCGCCGACGATAGAAAGGTTTCCAAGTATTGGGTCTGCGCCAAATTCGGTTCCGCCATCTATGTATAATACGCCATCAAGCGTGTCTATGAATATTTGCGTTATGTCATCGTTGATGCCGTAAAAACCATTTCGGTCTATCCAGATGCCAGTGCCGCTTGTAGGCGATGTCGGCGGAGGAGCTCCAAATGCAAGGTGCGCGTTTTCACCGCTGATGTCAAGCGAGCTGTTGACAAGCGACAGCGCGCTTCCATCCCAGTTCAGCATTGAGCCGCCAGCCGACGGGTCTCCTATGCGCCACTTGTAGACATCATCGCTGTCTTTGCCTTGCCAAAGTCCGATGCCAGTGCCGTATGCGCTCGGGAGTGGATTCCCCATTGCAAAACTTGGGGTGTCTGGCTCCATTTGCATGGTAAGCACGCCAGTATCGTATAGATTAATTGGCACATTGTGAAATTCATTGGTGATACTTCCGAGCCTGATGTATTGTGAACTCGACGATGGTGGGTCGCAACCGCTTGCATCCCACCCTTCGCCTGCGAATAGACCGAACTCGTTTGGCTCGCCAAAAATGCCGAACAAGTTGCCAGTTCGTACGCGAACAAGCGAACCTGTAAGCGGATGCCCAGTCCAAGAAATAACATCTTCGTATGGCGAATCTGTTCCGCCAAGCGTCAAGCTGAAATTTTCTACGCGAGCACTTCCAAGCATGACGGCAAGCGCGCCAACTATTTCAACGCCGCCAGCAGCTGCCGATGTTACTCCATCCAGCGATAGATTTGCGGCTCCGTATAGCAACACGTGTCCGGCAGATGCAAGACTTGCGCTAGCAAGAGTCGCGTAACCAATATTTCCGCTTGGCTCGGCATGCGAGACGAGCGTTGATGCTGCAAGCGTAACGCTGAGTTCGCCACTTGGCATATCTACCGCCTATTAAGCATTTCCATCTGTCAGGACAAATGATGTGATAGTCACGGTCTGTCCGGCAACAATGGTTGTATTGTCGAGCGTCATATCGCCGGCGCCACCAGTTACGGTAATGGAGCCCTGTAGCCCGCAGGTTGTTAAGAGCGAGTCGTATATGCGAAAATGTCCAGCAGTTCCGCCGGCATCCGCAGATGTATCAGACCAAGTTCCAGTCTTGCTCTTGCTTCCAGATGAAGCTGCAAGCATCCACGATGACGGGAGCGACAAAGTTGCAAGAACTGTGCCAGATGGCGCTTCTGAACAATCTGCCGGTTGTGCTCCACTATAAATAATTAGCTTCGCAGATGCGCCGATGACCGTAGCAACAGCATCGAGGCGCGCATTCCTTACAGGTATAGAAAATTGAATTGTCATTGTTACCTCTTTTCTAAGAAATTATACCACAGTCGAGACGATGTATCCGTCTCCGGATACACCAAAATTAAGCACAAGTTCACCGGCTGGAATAATGGCGTCAACCTTGCAACTTCCAGAGTTCGGGTCAGTGGAGCGCGTAAAAGTATAAGTTTGCTCTCCAGGAGAGCTAATCAAGCTAAATACAACTGTGCCCCAACAGTCATTGGTGTTGTACTTTCCATCATATAAACTTACACGCAATAAACGAACAATGTCGCCATCGCTGAAAATATGAATATATGGATAGTCTGCAAAAGGCTCAACGTGTAATATACTCGTTCCGCCTGGCGCCGGAACCGTAAAGTCATCCGTAAGTGGAGATGCGCTTTTGCACATTGTTTGCCTTCCACCTACATACTGTTCAACTCCAGTTGAAACAATTCGAGCGTTTATCTTGTTTACCTTAACATTTCTAAAGAATGCATCGCCAGAGTTTTCTACAGACCATCCGTATACATCCTGCGCAAATGTTTCAGAGCGCATGTTCGTTCCGCTGGACAGGACTACACCAACTGGGGAGGAGTTCAAGAATACGCCATTGCTGGCGCTAATCATCATATCAATGTCAGATGAGATAACTGGTGTTTTGTCGCTGTCGAGTATTAGGTTTCCATTCGCTATTGTTGCAGTGCCATCGACATGGAAGGCCGTGTCCGGCTGAACGCCAATCCCAAGTCGCTCATTAGTTGTGTCGATTACTAAAAAGTCTGGAAATATACCATCTGCAACCAACTTGTCACGGACATCATCTATGCCCTTGCGCGCGAATGTAAGTTGCCCACTTATTGGGTTTGTTTCAGCGGCGAGCATGTCCCATTCGTATCCAGCAATACTGTGGCGGATATATTGCGGATGGTCATTGTCTAATAACCCAGTCAGACCACCGTGGTCTCCGACTCCAATGACGATAGAGCGATACTCATCTCCGGTAAGGTGCATATAATCTTCGCTGTTAAGATTTGTTAGAAGACGGTGGTCATTGCCACTTGACTGGTGCGAAGTTGTCCCATACGAAACTGTGGTTTTGTTATTTTTAGCATTGTCAATCTTTTTCTCAACATCATTTAAGCGCTTAAGTATTTCTATAATATTTCGTTCGTAATGACTGTTCATGGAAGTGTTTGTCCTATTCTAAACAGCATGTCGGAGTCTGCGTACGCGGCTTCATTTCTGTCTATCATTGCAGTGCCATTTATATAACTTTCGTTTGCATCTATCTTTAATATGTAGTAGTTATTTTCATCTTCTTTACTTGAAAATCTTATACAATAAGTTTCTTCTGGCAATAGTGTGTTGCCATTTAGGTAGTCTTCGTACCACTCGAAGTACTCTGTGACTATGCGCCTGTCAACAGTAATGCCAGATACTTCTGTTTCAGGTCCGTTTTCCCCCATTTTATAAATATCAATAGATATATCTTCGGTTGGCTCTCCAACGCGGGCTAGGTACACGCCGAGCTTGAATGCTTGCGTGCCTTCGAAAACCTTGAATGTCTGTAAAACTCCGGCATTATATTTTCCAATGTCAAGAGGCTTGCTTGTGGTGGTAGTTTCGAAGAATATATCAGGCACTAACTTGTAAACAGAAAATGCAATATCGGCGTTGTGCTCGGTCCATGTTGCATTCATACATTTATAATTAGCGCCAAGAGCATATCCTTCCGTGGTGTCTACTGAAATCAAATAATAGTCAGTAGCCGTAAGGTCTGGAGCGGTAATGTGTATACTGTAAATTTTTCCTGTATCAAATGTTTTCGTTTCTGAAAATTGAAAGTCGTACCATGCAAATACATCTGTTCGCACATCGAGCGCCTCTATTGTTCTTGACACATACGACTCTCCTGGCTGACCGGACGAGCCACCTTTATGACTGATGCTTACTGTAATGTCCCCGGGAGTTCCGACGCGCTTAAGGTTGAGCTTAAGGTTAGTAACCTCGCATGCTGGAAGCCAAAACTGCTGTGCGAATTCTGTGGTAACATTGTTCATTGCGGTAGAGTTGTCTATGGTGGTGTACTCGGTGGCGATGCTGTTTTTGTATGTCCTAAATGGAATGTCCGCGCTATATTCATTCCACCCGCTATCTTCTGGCGTGTATTCTGTATACTGTATAAATGTTGAGCCATCTTCTGATACTCGCAATATCCCATCTAGATAACGCGTCTCCGGGTCTACGCCCACCAAATAATAATTCTCATCACTTTCCTTGGCAATGCCGCATGTCAATGTAATCCAATATGTTTGCCCGACATTGAGCATCAGCGGATTGTCAAATTCAAATCGCGCCCATGTGTACAGCCCGTCGGCAAAAGTATCGTACGTTTTTATTACCTGATTGCTGTAATCAGCTCCAGGGTTTCCAAGCCCATCGTCATATTTAATACGCATCGCAACGCTTCTTTCCGGAAGACCAACGCGCCTCATCATAACTTTTGCATAATTAATATACACAATCGCAGAGCTACCGTCCGGAGGAGCGATAAATGACTGTGCGATTGTGTGGTGTTTATAAAACAATGGAACGCCGTACGAGTCGTCGTCCTCGAGTGGCTCGTTCATTGTCAGTGGAGCGTCATCAAGTCCTATCAATGGTTGGATTAAAAGTTCCTTTTCAGTGTCAGTAGATGTAACAGAGATATCCTCCTTGCCATCTCCATCAAGAACTATCTTGAACTCGTCAAGATGTATATTAATGGTGGTGCCAAGATAACGGAATGCGAGCACATCTCCAAACCCATAATCTAACCCAAACTGCATGTCGTTGGTATCTTGTATGTGCGCATTCATAATAAGGTTTCTAAATTTCTCCTGAAGCCACGCATGCGCCTCTGTCATCACGTCGTTATATTCAACAGATTCGCCAGTTGTAATAAAGTCTTCTGTTCTTGCAAATGGTCCGGAGTCGAGAGCGATGTCATTACCAATTTCCTCGAAAATTGCGTTCACTTCTCCTGACTGCCTGCCTGAGTATATGTACGACCGCTCGTCTGACGCATCTATCTCGATAGATGCGTAATTAAGACCATCTCCCATCACGTTGGTGGGGTCTGTGTGGTGCGACAGGTAAATTGGGGACGGAGATTTGCTTCCATGATTTGCGCCACGCTGTTGGGTATATGTTTTGAACACAAGTTTTCCAATACTTTCATCGTAAATAATATCGTACGATAGGTACATTCCGGCAGCTTCTGACAGTTGGCAAATATCGTTTAATACTGGCATTACTTTTTGCATGCCAAATTCCGACTTCGTAACAACTGGCGCTGAACTTGTATCGGCATCAACAATTAGCCATTCGGATAAATCGCGACGATAGTCAGTCGCAAGTGCTCCGAGATTTTCGCGCACGATAGATTTAATCATGTCATCTGCTGGCATAGTTTTTGATGTATATGGCGTCCCGTCTACATACGCAACAATGCGCTTATCGAGTATATACATGGCGTCATACGCAAGTACATGCAACGTCGTTTCGCTTTGTTCGTCTGCCTTGTATCTTACAAGTTTTACAATCCATTGCGTATCACCAACGCGAACAAGTTCTCCGCCAGATGTACTGCGATACACTTCAAGGCGCCACTCAGTAGCAATGTTTTGACTCATAAACTCTTTTAGAGGGAAGTCGACGTACAAAGAACCCACGCCAAACTCGCTGCGAAATAGTTCAAGTTTATAAAACTCGCTTACATTTAGCACTGGAATATTATATGGAGTTTTTATCTTGACAAAATATTTTGAGCTTGCCATAGTTTATCCGCCTATATATTCAATCGCCTTGTCAATTGATGCGTACTTTTCCCTAAAGACTAATTTTACAGTAGTATCGCTAGAAGTATCACTTAACCTTGAATAAATAATGTTCTTTCCTGGGACTAAACGCATGTTAGCATCCGACGAGTCAAGCAGATGCACATGCATCCACTCGCCAAGCGCAGACCCATTGGCTGGAAGTGTCACGACATCAGCTCTGGCGAGTTCTGGTACAAAGTATCCGTCTATATCAATAGACTGTTCTGTCGTTAGGTTTGCAAATGTTTCAAGTGAAGCTGGCCCAGATATTCTAAAGTGCATCGGCGTACTTTCGCCATTGTTTATCACGGCCTTCATCGATGGAACGGTTATATAAATATGGTTGTCTCCGGTTTCATGCGGAAATATATGTCCAGTATTTACTGCAATAAATGCCGTGCCAGCTCCAACATTTATGTCAAAAGCCGCGCTATACGATTGCGCTGGATAAGTTGGAGGTTCCGCATCTTCTTGCGCGGAGAAAATATCTAGATACGAGAATTCAGAGGAGTCGCCCTTCCATAGCGGCAAATACCATACCAGCGGAACTCCTTTATATTCTGGAGCGACAGAGCCGCTGTCGACTTCGTAAGCATTAAGCCCATATCCAAAGTTTGGGGACACAACCAGTCTCCCATTGATTATTTTTAGCTCCGAAAAGCGGAGTTGCGCAAATGGCAGCGTGTCCCATCCAGCGTCTTCGTCTGGCTCTAAAAATGTTGGGTCGTAAATTTTAACATCTCTACAGAATGGTGGGTTCAGGCGACGATAAATAGATGGAGTATCCCTTTCCGGATATGTATATACAGTATCGAACCGCGGATACGGGTCGGTAGCTGGGTCGTAATTCCAATTTATCTTTGTGTGAGGAGGCATTACAAACTGAAGCCTATAAATTTCGCTATCGTTGCCATCAATAAAATAGAAATGGCCCCTCTCATTGTCTATTACACCGCGATACGCAGGAACATTTGGGTTGGTTGGATACTCGCCATCGCCGCCATATACATGGCGATAGTTTGTATAGAATGTTTCTGTGCCATCCCAAAATACTGTGCCATTTGTATACGGAGAACTCAGCGTCCCAATCGAGCCACTGATAAATCCAGTAACATTTGCATATGGATAATTAGAGGATGAGTACCCAATATTTTTTATGTTGTTAAATAGCCTTGTGAGCCTTACGCCGTTCGTATAATCAACCCCCATCGTTCTTGCGACTGGCAACATCGACCATTCGCCATCGCTGCACTTCATGCGAGCAACGCCTTCAAACGGCAGTGCTCCGAGGTCATCGATAGTTAAAAATTTCCCACTGACATAAATCCTGTCGTCGCTTGCGTATTCAATGTCAAATATTTCCGGGTCATCAGTTCCGAACCCAGTAATACCAGTGCAAACGCTGTGCCATGTATTGGCTCCAGGCTTGTATTTTGCAATGCATTGCGTATTAGCGACTCCGCCTGCTCCGTAAAAAGAACCAACAACAAATACATCGCTATTCGGCGTTACAATAACCTTGTGAATCTCTCCGTCCATCACGCCGTAATCATGGGTTGCATCATCTGTTCCGAGCCCTGATATTGTATCGGTGATTTTGTTGTATCTAAAAATCTTATTTACCGCTGTTGTTACACCCTTGTAAATAACGGTATCAAATGTTCCGTAAACATAGTAGCCATTTGCCCCATCTGGGACAATGTTTTCTACTATGCAAAGGTCTGGATGTCTTCCGAGCCCAGTCGGACTGGCAAGTTGAATATCAATTTGGTCCCAAACTCCATCTCTGTCCCTTAGCATAAATATAGGAGAAATTTTATTCGTGTCAGCGGCAAGCTGCGAGTAAGTTCCGGTTGTATCGATGTCGTACGACTTAAGGTATGACGAATAAATATGCGGGTCTTCGCTTGTAAATGTGATTGTTATGTCTTCAGATGTTTCAGAATCTATTGCTCCCTCGAGCCCGGATATATATCTGCAATAGATAAACAGCGGCTGCCCTGACCAAGTTTTTCTCTCGCAATCCCATATTCTAAACATAAGTGTTGTTGGCTGGTCGTACGTGTTTCTTCCATTTGGGCGAATAAGTTCGTACAGGTCTCTCCGCTTGGTAAGTATATCCTGCAAATCCATCCCGTAAAATCTTCCGATAATCGTAAATGTGCGCGAAGAGTTTGTGTTTCCATCGAAAACTCCGCCGCCAGATGGAATTGGAGTAACGATGGTATTAATCGGGTTGATGCCGAGCCCGGCAATTCCGGTTAGCTTGAACCCAAGCTCACTCAAGTCTACTATTTTTCCACTTTCGTATGCTTTTTCTGTCCTGACAGACTCCGAAAAATACGGAGCGCCCCACCAGCTGTAGGCATCTGGGCTATGGTCATGCGTGTGGAAATGCGAGTGCCCTATAAAATGATGCGTCATATATGGTCTGTCTTCGCACTGCCACATGTCTGTATAAAACGGCGATAGCCGTCCCATTGAATCGGCAAGTTCGGTAAATCTAATGTGCAGATTCATCTGCGCTGGTATGGTGAATGTTACATGCATTCTTTGAAATCCGTTAAGACCGCCGCCGAAGTTAGAGGCAGTTTCGCCATATTGGACAGTTCTTGTCGTGTTGGTAACTTGCAGAAGAAACTCATGGTCAGCGCTTCCGCTGTAATACAAACTTGCAGTATAAGTGCCCGCGGCAAGAGAAATGGGATAATACATTTCACAACTTTTAGATGCAAGATTTGTAGGGGTTATCTTGGCTCCAGCTCCATAAATTGAAAAATCCCTGTCCTTTGGCTCGCCGGTAGCGTTGACGTATTCGTATCCATAATCACATGGAGCAACGGTATCACCGAGAACGATATACGACAAGCATGGCTCGTTCGTATAAAACACAGGGTTTTTTATGTAGTTAATTGTGCGCTCTTCCGGTTGTATGATGCTAAAATAGCCATATCTGCCGTGCCCAAGTTCATACCCAGTTTCAACTTTTGGAAGCATTTTTTTAGTAGACATAAGTTACCTTGCTCTCATTCTTAATATTTCGTAAGCCTGTATTGGAGTCGACGCAACCAGCGGAGTGGTAACATTCACATTCCAATTAGTTGTGTTTGACACATTGTTATATTGCTGAGGAGAAATCGTTCCGGTGTTAATTGCGCCAAGTGCTTGCCGAAGTTCGATTGCGGCATCGTGCATCTGGGAGACGGCACCGACTTGTCCGGACTCGAGCCCAAGCTGAAGTCCTTTCATCATGTCTTCGCCAAATCCGCGATACAATCTTGATGGAGAATTAGAGTTGTTCATTGTTGGCACAATGGCGTTGAGCTTTGCAACTTGCTTTATCCACCATATAAGCAATGCCTCGAACTCGCCTTCCATGCCGCTCCTGAGCCCAGCCACGGCGTTCGTGCCTGCGGTTGTAAACGGACCGGACGCTGTTTCCATTATAGTAGATAGTCCATCTGTAAACGTCTGGAAGTCGGCAGTGGTAGTAGTGTTCTCTGTTTTAATGGCATTCGCGGCTCTCACAGCCATTGCGGACGCGGACACCTGTATGGTCGTGTCGTTCTCAAAGGCAGCAGCCGCATTGGTAATTATTTCTTGGAATCCAGTTTCTATTGGAACATCGAGTTTAATTGGCTCGATTGCCTCGCCCTCGCCAAACATTTGCTCTATAAGCTCTTTTTTAGAACCAAGTTCTTTTCCGTCCTTGGAAAGCCCAAGTCCAGTAAGGTTTATAAGTAAATTGGCATTTTGAGTAATATCAGTGTCCGTCGATGTCCCAGTACCAACCCAAGTGATATTGCCGGTATAAGGGTCAATTCCCCATCCGGATTTACTGAGCAATTCTGTAACTAAATCAAGCTTTTGTTTGACAACAATCGGGTCGGTTACAATATCTCCCTGCGCACTTTTCCACTCAAGTTTTCCGGTAGTTGGATTGACGGAAAACCCAGGAGGAAGATTGTAGTAAGTTTTTCCGTCTATTGTAATTGGCTGTTCCAATGCTATTATCGGAAGCCTTTTCATTGTTAAGTTTGCAATAACTGGGTCAAACTCGAGCAAGCCAGTTGACTCGTTGTACGTGTATCCCTGCGGAAGATTCTCGAAGTCCATTTGCCCATTTACCGTAAATGGCTGGACGTACGCTATCGGCGGAGCAACTGATTGCCCAACGCTTGTTCCGCCAAACACAAACTTACCGAGTCCTCCATCGTACGTTATTCCAAGCGGAAGGTTTTCAGATTCGACATGTCCGGTGACATTGATTGTAAATGGCTGGTCAAGAGCGACTGGGTCGAGTGGCGGTATATCAGACCAGTCATTCAGCCAATCTATAAACGAATCGACTTTTCCTGATGCATCATATGCACCGAGTCCGTCAAGGACATCATTAGCATTTTTTACAACATCAACCGCTTCCGCCATGTTTTTTAAGAATGGTGAATCAGCTAAGGAAATTTTCAATAAATCGTAGAATTGGTCGAATATGTTTCCTCCGCCAAAAAGTTCAACATCTTTAAGCACAGCGCCGGCAGTCATAAAGACATCAATCATATACAAATAGTAGTTTACAAAAAACTTCATTGTACCTATCAGTCTAAGAATCATTGCGGCAAGATTTCTAATCACTCTGGTTATGCCGCTGATGTCTATGCTGCCCATTTCATCCATTCCATTCTTGAATGGACCAAGTATTACAGTCGCTAAATCGCCAAGTAGCCCAGCAAGGGTAAGAATATTTGTTAAAGTTGCTCTAAATTCTTCGCTATTAATCCATGAAAGTGCTTTTTTCCCGATGTCCGTTCCAAAAAAGGCATTTTTTAGAGAAGTCCCAAGATTGCCAAATGCGTCTGCAAGATTTTGTGCATTATCGGCATTTATGGAACTTGTTGGGTCGGCAATTTTTTGCGCTCCATACTTAAAAAGCTCTTCGAGTACAACTAATAATCTTGTAAGCGGGCTATCTTCGCCGAAATGGAATGCTGTAATTTTGATAAATTCGGTAAGTATATCCGACACGAACTGCCCAATTTCAAGGACAATTCCTGGTCCCTCTTCTCTTATCCAAGTTCCAAATTTTGATATCCAACCTGGAAGTGTTTCTCTAAAGAATGTTCTAATGCCTGGAACAAGTTCTTCGGTTTTCCATTCAGAAAATTTATCTTTCATTGTTTTCCAAAGCTTGCTTATCGCAGGAGATATATATTTTTCCCATGCTGTCTGCAGTGCCTTTTTAATCGTTGGGCCAAACACCTCTGACCAAAGCGTTCCAAATACATCTTTGAGAGATTTTTGGAGTGATTCCGGGTCAATCTCGACACCGGCGAGAATATCCTTCATAATATTATTAAGATTTTTAATTCCAGCAGACACAAGTCCTTGTGAACTTGGCGATAGTCCTAGATTTTTAAGCCAAATATCAAATCGCCCAATCTTTAAGTCAAAATCAGCCGTCCCAAGAGAGCCGACGATTTCAACGAGCTCGCCAAAAAATCTTTTCGCAGTTGCAAGTTGTCCCGAGCCGAATACCTTACTAAAAATACCACCAGTTTTTCTCAACGCTTCGTAGTATGTCATGTATAATTCTGTGACAACATTGAGCGCTTTTCCCATTTTGTCAAAATCTGCAATCTGCTTATCTGTCATAAGTGTACTTTGAATAAAGTTCTGTACGTGCTTTGCGACAACCTCAAAAACGGGAGCGATTAGGCGCCAGCCAATCATGGTTGCGATGTAGTCTTCGATGTTCGACTTCACCGCTTTCATGGTCAAGCCCATTGACTTGGCAGCATTTGGATATTTATTCTCTACCATTTCTATAAAAGCTTCGAAAAATTCGTCGATGGTAATCTTGCCGGTCTTGATGAGCTCATTAAGCTCTGCGGTTAATTTTCCTGTCTTAATTCCCTCGAGCGCTTTTTGTGCCTGCTCTGCATTAAGCCCAAATTTTTGCATTACGTCGCTTTGCGACATATCTTGAATAAGAGTGTCAAACTCTTGTCTGGTTATCTTTCCATCTGACCCAAGTTTCTGGAGTATTCCAGACATTGTTGTGAATGTCTCGTTAGTTATCTCGCCATTGTCTGCCATGTTTTGCAGAACTTCATTGATAGCTTGCATGTTTGGAACGTCGTAATCGCCGACAAGCCCAACATTTTTTGCCATTTCCTCGAGTACATCATTTACAGGAACAAATGAACCGCGAGCCAGGTCGCGCAATTCTGTGCCAGTGATTTTGCCTTGCGCGCGCATCTGCCCAAAGTTTTCAATAATGCGCTTCATTTCTGTGTCGCCAAGACCCATACCACTTGCAAAATCAAGTACGGATTCTGTAAGTTTCTCGGCTTGGGTTGATGCAAATCCATACGACATTGCAAGTGTGTATACATTTAGGATGTCTTCTGCGCCGAAGATTGTCAAAACTGCGAGTTTACTCGTCCAAGTAATAAGCTCTTTTGTCTGTTCAGTCGCCAGCGCCAGACCAGCGTTGTATTCATCCTTGTATTCATCCGTAGATGGGGATGGGCCCAGCCTTCCGATAACCTCATTTTTCATCAGTGTGTTAAGGCGTGTATATGTAACCTGGAATTCTATGGCGGAATCCGTTGCCGTCTTGAACATATCGCGAATCTTCATACCAAGTTGCCACCAAACACGGCTAAGGTTCATTCCTATTGCCATTTCAAGGACGCGCTGCATCGAGCCGCCCATTCCGCCAAACAAACTTGATATGAGTTTAAATGGGGCGGATGCTATTTTCTTGACCGCACTCCATAGTGTTTTACCGATAGCGCTAGCGACATCCCAGACGACGGATGCCAATTTCTTAAATATCTGCCAAGCAGTTTGTATAACCTTGATGACTATTTTCATGGCATCAACAACTAATTTGGCAGCTGCCTTCATTATCTTGAATGAGATGACAAGTCCAATAACTGCGGCGGCAGCTACCGCAGCGCCCGTTGCTATTGCGGCAAGCGCGCCAGCCGAAATTCCGAGCGTAGAGGAAAGCGCAGCACTTGCGCCGCCGGTCGCGCCAAGTCCCCCTGACAGCGAAGAGAGTCCCGGGACTAATTGTGAAATAATGCTTGTTAGCCCAGATACGGCTCCACTTGAATCATTGAGCATACCAATGACTGCATCGAGGCCATTCTCCAACTCTGTAGATTGGCTTATAACCGCCTCTTGGACTTCTTCGAGTTTCTGGTGCCCTTCAGATGCCTCCGTTGCTGCTTCGCCGGAATTTGCCATCATTTCTGCTAAATATTTTTCCGCTTCTGCCGCATCCGCAGTTGCGCGCACAAGCCTTTCGCGCGCCACTGGTATTCCCTTTTCTGTATTTACCAACTCCTGCATCGCTTTTGAAAGGGCGGCTATGGCATTTCTGTATGCAGCTTGTTGTGTAATTGATTGGGCGTAAATTTTTGACTGTTTTGCAAGTTCAATATTTGCCGCGGAAAGTTTTGTGCGAAGCGCATCTACAATAGGGGCTATTTTTAGTGCGTCAGCAAGATATATTTTTCCGGCTTTTGTAGTTCTTGCAGTTGCCTCGACATTTTTTATTGTTTGTTCATATTTTTGCACCTGCGCAACAGCGCTGTCATAATTAACTTTTACGGCTGCATGATTGCGCATGGTGAGGGTAAGAGACGCAACCTTTGCCGTAAGTGATGTCACTTGAGAAGAAAGGGTGCCTTGTTTTCTTATAAGCTTATCGAGGTTTGTCTGCGCACTTCCGGCCATTGATGTAGCAAATTTTACCTGAGACTGCGCAGCCTTAAGAGTTGCTGCAGCGAGTTTTTCCTGAGCCTTTGCAGCCCTTTCGACAAGTTTTGCCTGTCTCTCCGCTGCCTTGTCTGCCATCTTTTTTGCAAGTAGAGACTGAGCAATTGCAGCCTTATTAGATGCTTCTTCAGCCTTTTTAACAGCACCTACGTATTTTACAAATGATGCTGCAAGTCTCCCGATGTCGTTCGCTACCCCCTTGATACCGCTTGCTGTTACATTTACCCCAAGTGTGTCAAATGCCATGGCATAACTCCTTACGTTGCCTTTGTCTTAACATAATTCAAGGTTGCTGAAATACGATACAGAGCAACCTCTTTTGCTCTGTCAAAGGGCGACAATGCCTGCCACTCTGGAATAGTATATCCAGCCTTTGACCTTGCGTCATGTTCCGTAAACGATGACACCCACCCAAGAGACGCAGTCGGCTGGATAACTCTAATATCTACTGTGTCATCGTCTCCTACCCCTACATTTTGTATTGGCGTGCCGTCAATCAGAATCCCGAAAGTTGTCCGTCGCGTCTTTGACGTCCTCTTCGGCTACTCCAGACAGTCGACCAATAGCCAGCGTCAACTTATTAATATCGCCTTCTCCAGTTTCATACGAACCACCTATGGCTGCGCGATATTTGACCCAAAAGACATAGCGCTCTTCTTGGCTGAGCTCGGCAATCTCGTCGCGACTCCAGCCGCGCGCGCGCAAAATTGCACGAAGTTCGCTCGCCCACTCTTCGCTGTCTGGAGCGGGGAATCCCTTTGGGACACTTTTAACAAATGTGCCCATAAGCACCATGATATCAATTACAGCCATTGACATGCCGACAATATAGTCGTTATATTCTTTCTTGTATTTTGGGTCATCGGGATTTGGCTCTTTGCGCCCAGTATCTTTGTTGTACCATGTTGGAACTTGCGGCTCTTTGAACTCGCGCCGGATGTCACTCATGGTAAATTGCGGAACTGACTTAACGCCAAAGACCACGCCAGTAGAAACTTCTACCGAGTTAAGGTCAGGCGCGTGGCTGGCGGCGCTTTTAGCAACACCAGCCGCGCGCTTAGCAGAACTTTTTTCTCTGTTATTCTCTTCAGACATATTCTCCTCCAGTTAGAAAGAAATGTTAGTTTATTTTTATTTTAGTGGCTTACGAAGCCGAGTCCGAACCTACAACGATAATGCCGGTGCCACCTTCAGTGACGGCGCCGACAGCAAATACCTGATTGGCATCGAGCTTGCAAACTCCAAGTTTGTTGAACCGAACTGCAGTTGGCATTGAGCCAGCGGAAGTTGCGGGTTCCAGCATCCAAGAGTTGCCAGCATCGAGTGTGCGATAAATTCGAGCGGATGTTCCGACGACTGCCGAGACATATCCAGCGCTTTCGCCTTGCCAGACAATGTCCTTGATGGATGCTGGGGATGCGCCAGGCAGATAGAGTTGGCTCCAATGGTAACCAGAGTCGTACGTGATGAACATCGTGCCAGCAGATGTGCCGATAATCCATTCACTTGAGTTGCGCATTGCAACAGCGGTGACATCAATGCCAACGGCTACGGGTGTAGTCGGGGAAAGGTTGAAACTTTCGCCGTCTACGGTGTATACGATAGCGCCATCTTCGCCAGCGGCGACAACATAGGAACCACTATAAACGGCAATCGCGAGCAGATTCTTGGTTGTGGCAACGCCGGCATCGAGCACGGTCACGCCAGAAGCGGGGGCATCGGTCATATAGACATAGCCGCCATCTGCCGCAATAAATGCTTTCATTCCAGTAGAGCGAATTGCATTCGGGGGTTCGACAAAACCATTCGTGGTCTCGGCGAACTCGGGGTCGAAGCTTGCATCTTCTGGATAATTGAAGTCGTTAATGCTGACATAGCTGATTGAGCCTGCATCATTCGAGATGATTACAAGGTAATCGCCGACATCAGCGAGCCCAGCCGCATCTTCTGCGGTTAGCAGGGTGTCAACATCGCGCGCGTACCAGTTAAGTCCGCCATCAATGCTGAACAGCAGGTCGGGTGGAGTACCTGGGCTTCCGCCAGCCGCAATGGTTGTAGCAAAGACCATGTTGCAAGAGCAGCTCGTACCATAGCAACGAGATGACTGGCGAACAAAGACATCAGTAACCTCTGTGGTCAGTAGAGAAGCAGCCTTGCTGAAATAGGACATACGAACGAAGTCGTAAAAGTTTCTGAACGAGATGCTCAGGGTTTCGCGGATTTCCGCACTTTCATCGCTTTGCAAAGAACCGAGGTCATCGGTGCTATATCCAGTCACGCGGACGTGTTCGAGGATTTCGCCTTTCGCAAAAGCTGTTGGGTCGCTTGGGTTTTCGCAGTCGCCAAACTGAAGACGGATGTCAAAGGGTTCTTTGCACCGCTCAAGGTACTGTAAAAGCGAGCGAATGTTTGATGGGAATTTAGCGATGATAGTCGCCGTGTAGCGAGAGTCCTGACCGCTAATTTCATCAACTTCCAGATACTCATTGTAGTTATCTGGGTCCGGAATCTCAACCGGCGTAATTTCACCGTGCGTCCTGCTTACTCCTGTCAGTTTCGCATAGGATGCGTACTGAAGGTCGTGGTCTGCGCGCGCACGATTTTGAATGAAAAAGATGCGTGCATTCCCAGTCTTAGCGGGGACATATACGTTGCTCATGGATTTCATACCATTTACTCCTTATTTTGTTTTTCTATTTGTCTCAGGCAAGCCACAATCTTCTGTGTCACAACCTTGTTTACGGCTGCCCCAAGCTCATCTGGTCTCTTTTGAAAGTCCAGATAAGTAAAAAGCTTCCGTTTGACAAGCTCGTTGTGCAACTCCACTTTTGCTTCGTTAAGAATATCGTCTAAAGGTGGCGGCTCGATTCTTATTCCTGCTGATAGCAATTCAGTGTCATCGTCTCTTACGATACTAATTTGTTGCTTTCCGTCTTCGTCAGTGTATTCTACCAACTTCATTTATTATACTCCATCTTATACAAGCTTTTTATAACCTTTTATCGAATTGAATAAGACTTTTGTACGCAAGAAACTCCCCATACCTCGTCCCGAATGGGTTGTTATAAATAATGTCACCGAACATACGGTACGACTTATCCGCGCCAGCAACGCTCATGTCGGTTTGCAGCAAGAGCGTATGCGCATTTACTTTTGTATTGCCAGCCAATGGTCTCGATAGCCGCGCAGTGGCAAGTAGCGCAATGCAGCGCGCGAGTGTTGGGTCAAGATTGTCGTCAAAGGCATTATCCGCTTCCTGGCATTTATACCCGCTGTAATACCACAGCTTAATAAATTGCGGCGTTCCGCAGCACACACTAAGGCAATCATCATTTGGTGTTGCTGTTACAAAATCTGCACGCGCATTCTTCAACGACAAATATCCGTCCTGCGTTGTGCCATCGCTGTAAACAAATTGAGCGCTTACTTGAGATGTATCATTGTATTCTCGATAAACATCTACAACTGTAACAAGGTTATCAGTATTGCTAATATCAATGTTAATGCTGTTTAGGTCATTGGTAATGTGTGCGTGTTTGATTTCCGGCTTGATAAATTTCCATGCATCGAACTCCATGGTAAGCACAGAGCCATTGACGTACTTCCGTTTTGGCGGTCTGATTTCGTAGACCTGCTCGCCATGATTACCGTCAAAGTACGCCTTGTATTCATGCTTATTGAACGCGGTCGTGCCGGTATTGATAACAATACGCGCGGTTTCCGCCCAACCATCGCCATCTGTGTCAACATATTGGACACAGGCGTTCTCAGCAAACGCAACCGCCCGCCTTCCGCCAGCGATAAACTTGCGCTTGCGAATACGAACTGCTGAACGGTTTCCGCGGACATCATATATTGACTTCCCGACAAGTGGGTCGTAGTGGTTCGGCAGGTCAATCAGCTCTTCTTCTGTCCAAGTCGGCGCGGGCCAATACCCAAGATACTGAGAAATTTCATATTCAGCTCGGCTAATCTCATATGCGAGCTCTTCGCGACTTACATTATTGCGCAAGTCCCAAGAATGTTGCTGCCAAGTGACATCGACATTCGGAGAACCAGCTCCATGTGGGAAAAGCGCAGAGCCATCTGGTAGATTAATCTGCGCACCCTGATTAAAGAACACGGGATTGATGCCCATAATCTCAGCATAACGGTCTATACTTAAAAGCGTTCTGGTTTGTACAACCGGAAATCCGGTTACGTAGTCAAGTGACTCTTCAATGATTGGGTCGGCGATGACCATTACATGAATTGTTTCTGAAAATGGCTCAGGCGGGACATCGGTTGTTGTTATATCACAAGTAACGTCGTATGTCTCGCCAACTGTTCCGCCAGATAGCAAGACGGTAACAATATCATCAACTTCCGAGTCTGCGAGAATGGTTATGCCAGTATCTGCTGTTACGGCGTAACTTGCAATCGGCGAAAAGTCAGACCAGTCAAAGGCATGGCTGAGAGAGGAGCTGAGGTTTTTGGTAAATGTTTGTGTCATGCGAGTTCCTTTTGCGCACATGGCGCGATAAACTAATTTACATTATACCATAGCGCTAAGCCAGAATGTTACGGCTCGTTGCCAATAACGTAGACTCGCGAACATTGCTGTTGAGACAACTGTTTGTTATCAGCCCTCGCGCCTCTGCTTGACATCGGGGCAACTTGTTCTGTAATGCGCTTAAGTGGTGTTGCTCTTTGCGCAAGAGGCTGCTCATTTATTTTTACAGCTCTTCCTGAGGCTGCTTGCGCACGAGATAACACACTTATCTTCGTGGCTCTGCCTGAGGATGTAAGCGCAATGGGCTCCGCACTTGTTTTTACTGTTCTATCTGAACTCATTTGTACAGGCAGCAATGTGCCTGTCTTTACAGTTCTACCTAAAATCACTTGCACAGCAAGCGGTTCGTTTATTCTTGTAGTTCTATCTGAATCCACTTGCGCAAAAGGCTGTTCACTTATTCTTGTAATTCTATCTGAAGACAATTGCACAAGAGGTCGTTCGCTTATTCTTGAGATTCTGTCTGAAGCCAAGGTTGTTTTTTGGCTTTTTGTTATATCACAGACTCTACTTTCTTCGGCGTCAAGCCCGCTTGTTGTTGCCATGCCATTTGTCATGCTGTAACCGCAACTATCTGCTGAACATCGCTGCTGTCAAAGTACCTTAATTTATATGCACCGTCTTCACGCTTAAATAATACGCAGTCATATAAGTTATATACATATTGCGCAGATGAGAAATCGGTGTCTGTGAGATTGTTGGAAACCGTGTTGAAATGAAAACTATAACCAATCGTGTTGCGTGAAAAGCCATAACCAACCACATTGCGCTCGAAATACTCATCAATTATATTTGACGTGAATTGAGAACCTACTACATTGTTCTCGAAGTTTTTACCAATTGCGTTGTTGCAGAATTCTCCCTGAGTCGTGTTATTAGTAAACTCGTCGCCAATTGCATTATTATTGAACCCGGTAGCAATCGTATTAAATCTGAAGTTATAACATATTGTGTTTAAAGTGAAGGAGTAACCAATCATATTGGCATGGAAGTAATCGCCAATTACATTATTGGAAAAGTAATCGCCAATTACATTATTGGAAAAGTTATCACCAATCGCATTGTTGTAGAATTCTCCCTGAGTCGTGTTGCGCGAGAAATAAAGGTTAGTTATATTGTTATGGAACCCACCAGCTATCGTGTTATTATCAAACCCTTCGCCAATTACATTGGAATAGAAACTGTCGCCAACTATGTTATAGGAAAAATCATTGCAAATCGTGTTATTTTTGAAAAATTCAGCAATTGTGACAAAATTAACTGTTCCAATAAAAGTACTTTGTGGCAAAAGATATTCTGGACACGTTTTAATATACACACAATTAGAGTATTCGAGATTTTGAAAAAGTGGAAAATCATCGTAAGTAGTAGCGCTCGGCACGCCATTCCATGATACAGGAGATGCATTGAAATAAGTAAAGGAGGACAAGTCAAGTAGAACATGCCAATAGCTGTTTGTCTGACCGCTTGGCTCATTGCCGACATTTGAATCTACAACCGACTTATATACCTTTCCACTGTTCTCATGACTTACAATGCTGCCCTTGCTATATGTAGTCTCAATAGCCCAAGCAGGAGCGTTTGTGTTCCATCGGCGCGTAACACAATTGCGCCAGTCAGATGGTGCTTGTATTTCTTTAGCCGTGTCGTATCTTGATATAATAACACCTTTCCATCCTGGAATAATCGTATAGTTGGATGCAAATGATGTGTTGCTTAGCCAGTTAATGGGGTTCCAGTCGTAATAAATAACATCTTCTGGGTGTAGCTCTGACTTAGCTTCTGCATGAATCTTGTCAATAGCAATGGCTGTAACTATCAATGGCTCGACTGTACCAACAATGACTCCATCTCCCGTTGTGTATTGTGTGCCGTCTCCATCAACAATGTAATGCGTTGTAGCAAAGTCAGTAATGCGATACATGCCACCAACTACAAGTGCTGCGTTTATAATTGCATCAACTAAGTCGGCATACAAGATATCTGTAATACCGCCGCCACCACCGCCACCACCGCCGCTTCCAACTTGCGGCTCTTCAATTGTCATATTAAGAACTGTCTTGCCTTTATATCCACCGCCAAGACCATCTACCCAAGATGGACCATCAGATGTAACTATCATTTGTGCAGGAATGCTGTCCTTGTCAATAAAAGACAGTTTGTACTGTATCCCAGCAGGCGGAAGATTCAACTTTGTATAAGTTTGCACATCAATCCATGCGTTAGACGCATCAGCCCAATTTCTCACAACTTTTACTTTCATATCAAACTCCTCTGTTTTAATATATCAATGCAGTTCTGGGTGATATTCCCAAAGCGCATTTACTTTTTCTTCCAGTGCTGGGTCGACTGGCGGCTCTACCGGCGGAACGACATTGATTTTCTCAACGTAACTTGGACTGCCAGAGCACCAAGCCCCAACGCCAACGCGCAGCCAGCCATTCGATTCTTCAAAGACACCTAAAATTGCTCCGCGCTCAACTGCGTATAGCACTTTATATCCAGTGCCAATTCCAGCGCGAATGTTCAGCGCGTATGTAATAACTTTTACTTGGTATAACATTTCTTCACCTTCCTCTTCATCGTGTTCTATTATAAGCGGGAGCGGGTCCACGGCATTGTAGACATATCCGCCAGGAACTTGGGGCGCTGGAATGTCCCATCTGTATTCAAAGTGTAGATGCGGTCCGGTGCTGAAGCCAGCATAAGGGTCATCTGTGGCGCCGCCTGACAAGCCAATAAGTTGTTTCGCAACAACAGTATTTCCAACAAAGACATCACGTCTCGACAAATGCCCATAAATTGTGATGCCATGCGAATGTCTAATTCTAATGTGCCTGCCATAGCCGTTTGTGTCATCGCGTGATACCTCTACAACGCCATCGGCAGCAGCGTAAATCGGATTCCCAACGGTATAATTAAAGCCAAAGTCTAGCCCATTGTGCCCGCGCGAAGTAGGATACCAAGATGGATTGGCTCCAAAGTTTTGTGTGATATAAGCCCACTTGTCGCACGGTCTGTAAAGTTCTGTCAGCGGTGGCATTGGCGCAGGCGGTTCATATTCATCGCCTTCGAGTAACAAGCGCATATACTCAACTTCGCCAGCCATAAACTTGTTCAGGTCAAGACCGCCAGAGTATCCAGGGAGGCTGCCATTTTCTCCGATGTACTGCCAAAACATGCAACTAATCCAGCCCTCTGGCATGTAGTCTGGCAGGTCTGCCTCTCTTCCGTAAAACGCGTTCCAAAGACGCCGATTGGTATAATAGGCGCCATTCATAACTTGCTGCCACATATACTCAGAGGTATAAATGCCAAGTGGTTTTCCGAGCTGCGCCTCGCCATGTTGCATAAAGTCATGCACGGTTTGCTTTTGCAGCTTGTCTGCGCCATTTTCGACTTCAACATCAAGCCAATATCCAAGTGGGAAGCCATCTAAGGACATGATGGTCTGCCCAGCATAGGCTGGTCCAAAAACCTTCTCCAAGTTAATGCTGTATTGACGCGCCTTGAACTGATTTATCTCTTCGATGAATGTGCGAACTTGATTTGCAACTGGCTGGTATTCTGTCAGAAAGAAGTAGACTCCGACTGGAATACCTCGTCGAGTGAACTCGTTGTAGTGAGTTTCAAAATGCATCTCTTTGCCGTAAGGGGCATCGTACTTCGAGCCATAAGAACATCGAATAATAACGCCACTTACTTGGTCGGCAAGAAGGTCGTAATTTACATTTTCCGGCGCTTGATATTTCGATATGTCAATAATTGGTTTCATGTTATTCCCTGTGTAAGTGCTGATTAATCAATATCGTAATCTCACTCAATCCATACAAAATCACTGCTATTCTTAGTGGTGTCCATGTCATAAACACTATAACAAAAAGTGCCGATACAAAAGATGCGCACCAATAGCAATCACAAAACTGTGCAAGCCAAATCAGAAACATCTTCGCTGTCTTGCTGTTCAACTTCTTTGACATAGCAAGGAGCTTCATTGTGCTTAAGAACGGCACTGCGCGCTCTACATAAATTTGGTTAGCGAACCTAACAGACGCGAACGGCGCCATGATTATGCTTGCAAGTAAAATTATAACATATCCAAGTGTCATAATTATTCCATTTTTATCTCGACAGGCTTTTCAATCGGCTCTCTCGCGATGGAGCTTGACACAATTGGCTTGAACAAATGCGGGGACACAGCAATGTCATCCTTGTGCGCAAGCATTTGCTGCCCGCCCTGATGATATCCATAGTCAATGCGTGTAGCCGCTCCGACGACTCTGTGATTTCCGATGTTATTGCTTGTATAAAGAACAAGAACAAAGTTGTCATCTTTCATTGAAAGCACATCTACCTTTGTAGCATTGGTATACGCAACTTGTTTCACACTTGGGTGGGTAGTCGCTTTTTTTCCGCAACCGCTGCATGGACTCATAGCAACTCCTGTATACTTTTTGATAATTTGCTTAATTGATTTGTCATGACTGCTCTTTTCTTTTTTGTTTAATCCACTGTTGCCATTAACAACAATTAGTGGCTCTGGTATACGGGTATAGCATGCGCCTGTATGGGCAATGCGCCAATGGTAATCTGCGTCTTCAATGGTCTTAAGCGACTCGTCGAACCCGCCGATTTTATCGTGAAGTTTTTTGTCAACCATTACCGAAACGATAGTCCATTCGTATGGCTCTTTTTCTGGCTGCCTTTGAGCACGAGCGCAATCGTAGTCAAGTGATTTAGCCAGCACATGCGCAAGCTTGTTTCGCTTGTCAAAAGAACGAAATCTGCTGCCGTATTTTTCTTTTGCAGACTGCTCGTCTTTTTCATTGACAGAAAGAATATAGTCTGAGTAAATAACATTCCCGTCGAGAATATATGCACTATACATTTTTTCAAGAGCATCTGGAAGCAGAGTGTCATCCGCATCCAAGAAGAACAGGATGCCAGATTTCGCATGCTTCGTGCCTATGTTCCGCGCCGCACCAGCTCCGCGCCCGCCGCCAGTTGTGTAATACTCTGGAAACGGAAATGCTTTTTTGAAATCGTCCGGCAGCTCTCTGTCAGAGTCGTATACAACAATGGCTTCCCATCTGCGGAATGTTTGAGCCTCAAGGCTGTCAAGAGCATTGCGCAAAAGGCTTTCATGTCCAATTCCACATGGAATAATCACGCTAACTTTTGGCAAGTCGTATTGGAATACTTTGTGGCTAATGTTTTTCGGGGTTGCCAGGCTGGCGAATGGGTGCATCCCGTCCTTTACCCACGGATGGTCTTGCAGCCAGTCAACCTCTTGGTACTCAGAGTTCCCACTGACAAGTCCACTCATCCACGAATAAATGAACAGCGGCTTTTGGCTCGCGAGCGCGCCGCCCATCCCAGCTGCTCCTGCGCGAATCCACATTTCTGCGTCTTCGCTCCCTGCTCCGACTGGAGAGTATTTTCCCCTCTGACCACCAAGTCTCTCCCAAGCTTCGCGGCGTGACACATTGCATGTTGGGACTTGGTTTTGCTTTCGCAAAAACTTGTCGTATGTGTACTCTCCTGGCCAGTCGGATACTCCAGTTTCCCCACTCGGCTTAATGTATTGCAGGCGAGTGTAAGCCGTATACACCGAAGAGTTTTTCTCGAGATAGTTTGTGCATGTCTCTAAAAACTCTGGCGCGATGGCGTCATCGGCATCCAGACAGCAGACGTATTTGCCACTTGAAATTTTAGTGCCAAGGTTTCTGGCGGACGCAACGCCGCCATTTGGCTTGCTAATAAAAACGATATTGACGTCCTTATGTTTTTTTATTAACTCAACGGCAGGCTCTTTCGGATTGTCCTTGGAGCCGTCGTCTACTATAATGAGCTCCTTTGGCTTCTGGGTTTGCGCACACGCACTTTCGATTGAGCGAGATATGCTTTTTGCGTAATTATAAACAGGAATAATTACGCTTACTGTATTCGCTCTTTGCTTTTTCTCAAGTGCTGCTTCAAATACTTGATAAAGCTTATTAACCGAATCCTTCCACGGATAGTTCTGTGCGAGCACAGAAGAGTTTTTGCCAAGTACCTGAGCGTTGTCCATACAATACTCAAGTCCGCGCGCCAAGTCCTCGTAATTGTCTGGCTGTGCTAAATAACCATTGACCCCATGCTGAACTAAAATCTGGTTTCCGCCATAGTCCCACCCAAGTATCGGGCACCCAGAAGCCATGGCTTCGAGTATACCAATGCCAAACGTTTCTTTGACGAGCGAAAGGTACAGACTTGCGCGCTGAATGATATCTTGCATTTTGTCGTGTGGCTGCTTGCCGATAACCTGCATGTTTTTCGGTGGAGCGCCGTCGCTGAATGTGGATATAAACTGAAGCCTTGGGAACATTTTCGCCAAGCGAGTGACAGCTGCTGGGCTGCAAACATCGCCAGGTCTGTTCTTGTTCCAAAGCGCATATCCTTCATGTCTTTTATTGTGTTGCCACTCTTGCCATTCGATGCCATGGTAAATGACTGTTGGCGAGATGTGCATGTCCCTCTGAAAAACCTTTTGCACCCACTCCGACGGAACGGTAATCTCTTGCGCAGAGCGAACCGATTCAACTATGTCCGCATTCGCCATATACTCTCCACGGTTTGCATTGTAATCGCCTGTCCAGTACAGCCCATGAATGATGGAGACATCGCAATGCTGCTTAGTTACGCCAGCATGCCCAACGATAAGTTCAGCATCTCTTGGAGAGTTGACAAACTCTACGCCGTGGTCTTTTTCCAAGTATTCAACGTACTTATGAACCACTGCGCTAATCCCAGACGCCCTATCGCCTTCGCTCCCCTTTCCTGGAACCATCAGTACTTTCATGTACTATTCCTTCGCAGAATCTTCGACAGCAACTTTTGTATTTTTTCTGCGCTTACTAACTTTCTTTTCTGCGACCTCTTCCGTCGCGGTCTCTTCCTGTACTTGTTCTGGCTCGATATCGGCAGTGCGTTCATCGGCTTTCCTGTAAATACTTTCTTGTTCTGGCTCTGGCATTTGCAATGGCTGAGGCTCTAATTTTCTAAACAATACCATCGTGTCGCGCGTTTCGATATATTCGTAGTTGGCATCTTTCATTAAAGTGTTGTCAATAACGGCAGCAACATCGGGCCAGACATCCCGCTTGTAGTCATGGAGCGCAACCAGTCCTCCGATGGCAAGGTGCGGGAGCCAAGACTGAATATCTTTTGTTAAGCCATCGGTTGTGTGGTCTGCATCAATTATTAAAAATGCAATTTCTCCTTTATACCATTCGTTGCCGACGGTCGAGCTGTCCCCTTTGATTTGATTTGGAAGCAGGTGTTCCATCTTAGCGTTCTGAAACGCATGCAACTCGTTGAGCATCCCGCCAAACGGATTATCATCATCGCGCATGTCAACTGTGTAAAATGTAACGGCAAGGTCTGGTCGCTGCTCAATGATTGCCAGTGCGCTCGTGCCAGCGCCAGCGCCGACATTTACAACAATTGAGCCAGCGGCAAGAGAATCAGCTGCCTCCATCAGGAGCTGCGCTTCATCCATCTTTAAAAAGCCAAAGGCTTCAACTAACTTTTTTGTTTTTTCTTTCACTTTTCTTCTCCAGTTCTTTCTGTTCTGTTGTGTATTTTATCATCATTTCTTTGTCTTCTTCTATAACCCCGCTAAAATCCGTTTTTATTCCCTCGGCATCATTCACTCCATTTGTATATCGCACAGGATACTGCCGAGTTCCAAATACGCGATACTTTTCGCTGTTATTATTTACAATGCTTGTCCCCTCCAATTCGACATCCCATGCCGAGTGCCTGTCTTTCGGAAGCGCCTCCAACACTTCTATTAGAAGCTTTCTGTTCCAGATGCCAGCTTGAAGTGACATCTGGTATTGGCTTCCATGCGCTTCGATGATATCATAATGAGCAACATACCCGACATCTTTCATCCCTCCTGCGTACAGCCTGTCGGTCGTAAGGTCAATTCGCAAGATGTCATCTTCGATAATACCAGCGAGCTTTGCCACACCACTCACATCTACTTTTCTGATTAGCCAGTAGTCTTCCAGAAGAATGACAACTGCATTGTCGGTAATGTTTTTTAGATAAATGAGCAGTCCATCGACCCACTTTTCACGCGGGAAATCAATCGGGTCAACTGACACGAGATGAAAATTACTTGGGAGTTGTATTGTTGGCACAGAGTAGCACATGATGTCAACTGACCCCCCCCAATATTTATTAAATAAAATTGAAAATGGCTGAAGCGCCCAGTGTCTTTTATTGTAAACAGGAACTACGATTCGCATATCTTTGCATCCTTCACTTTTTGATAATATCTATTATACCCTTAAATGAAGACAATTTCAAGAGAAAAGAGTGGCGAGATTGTCGCCACTCTTTTTGTTGATAACCTAACCTTGTGGTTAGTCTTGCCGCTGAGTCCAGTAAATAGTATCAGACGAGCGCATTGAAACGCCGCCGTCCAAGAAGTAGGCGTCACCAGGATACGGTGTGCGGATGTGCTGCAAAGGAGAATACATAACATTCTGAATCTTGCCAGCAAGCTGGGGAGTCCGAAGGATAATTCTCTGCTCAGAGCGCAGATGGAGCTGATAGCACCAGCCTTTTTCATCGGTGATAGCCCAGCCGTAAACGCCATCGTCAGTCCAGAAGGACTCGGTGCCACGAAGCAGACCAAGGTCGGTGCTTGCAGCGCGATAGTCGAGGTACTCACGATAGGTCACGGGCATGTTGCCGTTGATACGAAGCGGAACAAAGTAGATGCTCGAGGTATATTCGCCAGAGCCCACGACGGTAGTTTCGTTAATACCAGTGTCAACAATCACAGGATAGCGATTGCCGTTGATATCAATGTACTTGCCATTGCGCATGGCGTCGCGAGTGGCGACATTGACGTTGTCATTCAAGACGACAGCGCCAGAGGCGGTTCCGGTCACATCGCAGCGGCTGGTCAAGTATTTACAAGGCCAGACAGCGCTGAGTTCAAACCACAACTCGGGACGCATCACAAGCACCCAGTCAACAGGGTCGAGACCCATGTTCTGAGCATTGCTGCGGAGATAGAATTCCATCGCGGAAAGATATTCAACGATGTCCTTAGAGCCGCCATCGATGTTCTCGCTCTCAAAGTCCTTGACATCGGAGTCGAGTGCCGGGGCAAGAGCGCCGGTACGCCAGTCGACAAGTCCAGTAGCAATCAGGGTGTCGAGACCGCGGAATTGCGGCATTACACCAGTGCCCTGCCAAAAGTCGCGGCTCAGAGTGCGCTCGGCACGAACAGCCGCATTGACCATTTCTGACTTGGTCATGATTTCAATAGCACCACTTTCGCTGATGCCAGAGGGGGCGACATTTGAATCGCCAAGTAAGCGACCGCGCAGCATGAGGTCAGTCATGTCGCCGCGGTTTTTGAGCAGCATGGTTTTGTAGATGTCGATAGTCCGAGTGTCCTTGCGAACCAAGCCAAAGGCGGCTGTAAGTTCAGCGCCCTTCATATAGCCAGCGGGCGCATCGGCACACGGCTCTTCCGGACGGTCTGCGCTATCTTCCATAATGCCGAGGATAGTTGCGAACGTCGGGTTTTCATACACAGACGGGATTAAAGGGAGTACCGAGCCGATGCCTTGGGGGCGAATCATCGCCGTGATGACATTGCGGTCAATACCCTGTCCCGCGAGCAAACCGCCTTGCCCGTGCAAATTTTGCGCATTCGGGATGGCAGCTGCCTTGTTTAGATTTTCTGCAACCTGCGACATTGCATCGGCGAGTTGCTGGTTAATAGATTTTTCCATTTTTCTAATATACTCCTTATCAGTTTTTCTCGCCAGTGATTTTTTTGATAACGCTTCGCAAGCTTAGTTCGCCTTCTGGCGCAAGTGGCGTCTCGGCAGGAGCGTCATTGTAGAGAGGGTCATTCTTTTCGAGCACTGGAGCATCGTAAGGCGACCTGGAAATGCTCTTATCAATAAGACCTTTTCCAACAATCGAACTTAAGGTGTTCCCAGGTGTAAGTGATTTTTCATTGAGTGATTTTTCGAGTTGCTGATTTTTTGCAGCAAGCTCTTCGACAGACTTCGTCAATGCCTTTTCGATACTGTCCAAGCGCTGGGTTACAACGCCAGTCAAATATTCGATAGTCGACTTGAGTTGTCCAACCGTAACGGCTTGGGAATCCTCATCGACATCTTCTACATCCACAGACTTAGCCTCTTCGACCGGCGCTTCCGCCTGCTCAGTTGCTTCAGTTTCCTGCGGCGCTTCAGAAGCTTCTTTTGCCTCTTCGGTCTCTGCATTTCCTTCGGTGTCAGGTCCATCAATGCTCTTACGCTCGCGCAAAGAATTCTCGTCCGCTAATTGTTTATTGCGGGATTCAACAGCCAGAATGTCCTCATCGGACATGCCAGAGTTTTTGAGAAAGTCTTTTTGCTCTGTTGACATCATATTTTTCTCCTTGTCAAGTATATAAATACTCGTCATTTTATTTGCCGCCGCCACCAGCGGTAGAATACTGATTTCTATTGTAACATACTCATCTATAACTTTTTCATCATTTTCATTGCGCTTTACAAATGTCATGCCGTGAGATGTTCCAAGTTCTTTGTTCATTTTTGCGATATTCTTAACGACTTTTTCCATGTCTGTATACACAAAACCAGTCGCCATTGCAATGCCATTCTCTTCGTCGTAAAAGAGATAATCAGCTTCGCCAATTGCCGTGCCCTTGAGGTGCCAAATCCATAACTGAGGATATGGCAACTCCTTGTTCTGCACCTTGCTGATGAAATTGATATGCGCCTCTTTTGACAGGATGTCGCTCGGATAGTCATCGTCAAGATAATTGGAAGAATAAGCTGCGAGCCAACGCAACTTGCCAGTGCTCTTATCCTTCCACAGTGTAATGGGAGAGTCGTTATCTTTAGCTCCGCCAATATTTCTGAATATGTCTTTTATGCTCATTGGTTATCTCCTTATTTCAAAGCATTCTCGCCCTGCAAAGCAAGCGCAAGCAGAGCTCCAGATATACTTTTGGGTTCTAATAAAATTTTATCTGGCGCAGTCCATGAGACTGGCTTGCCATCTGGGTCTACTAAAATCGCAATAGATATTACAGACAGTCCGCTGGACTTCGCAACACTTTGCAAGCGCCGAATGACGCTGAGCCATTCTGGGTTTATATCTTCTGGTAATTTGCCATGTTCCATCATTTTCGCATCCCGAGCATTCTTAACTGCTCTGTAATAATCTCTCTCATCCCGCTGACAAAGTACGCTCTGTGTTTTTCAGCTGTTGCTTTGTAAAAATGACGCGCCTCAATTCCAGGCATCGTAACATCGGCACCAATATACGAGACGCCTCCAGAGCCCTTTCTCGAGCCAAGCCACCCAGGACTGGTTTTCGGCATGAAGTCTCTTGTCATAATGGCGCGCCTTACATCGGTGCCGCCTTCTATGAAATTAAATATTGGCTCATCTGTCCAAATACTTACAGTTATACTTTTTGCACTTATTCGGCTGTTGATGTTAAAGTCAACTTTGTGGTTCCATGTCCTTGTTGCCGATTTCATGTCTTTAATCATCGCCTTGCCGACTTTTTTAACAAGCCCCTCTGATTTCGTTTCCATTTGATGAACCATGACCTGTCCAACAGTTCTTGTTGTTGGCAAAAATAATTTCGGAAAAGCTTTGTCAAGCGTAAGTGCGAGTCCCGTTAAGCGAAACCTATAATTAATACCAGCCATTTAGAGCTTGCCAGCCTCCCTGTCCTGATAATTCTGGGTTTCGTCAGGAGCGTTTACAGTTGGCTTTGGCTGCCTTCTGCCTACTCTTTCATTATCGGCGTACGACTCGTCTGGCATTGCAGCCTCCCTGTCGGATGGGCCTTGCCTGCCACGTCTGCGGTTGGGCGTAGAGACAGGGCGCTCCTGTGGAGTGCCATCGTAAATCATGCCATCCCCATCTGAGTCGCGCGGAAGCTTTGCGTTTGGGTCGTCGAGCTCGGATTCAGGCGGGAAGCGCCATTCAATGGCGGCTATTGCTCTGCGCGCCTTGCGGATAGACTCTGCGGCACGCGTTCCGACAAGAAACTTCATGATTTCAATCTTTTTATCATTGGCGTTTTCTGAAGTGCAATCTCCGAGCCACTGCTTGTACTCTTCGTCTTCACTATAAAACAAAACTTCTACGCTCACGCCAGTATCGAGACGCCCATCAGTAAGCTCGAGCTCTTCGAATTGCGCCTGTGTAATTTCTCCGCGGTCAAGCATCAACTGCCGTTCAACGCGGGCATCGGTCACGCCGGCTTGGATATTGCGCACGCGTGTATATGAGCGTACACTTCCAATCTCGGCACTCTGTCTGTCTTGCGAGTCGTCCTGAAAGTCAAATTCAGCCTTAAGGTAATCCGGCAAAACTTTGGTATTGAGCATGTGCTCAAGCACCGAAATGATATGACCAGGACCTTTTCCGCGCTGTTTGATGTGCGTAATAATAGCCTCCGCCTTAGACGAGCCAGCATCGATGCTCGGGAAAAGTTCACGCGCATCTACGCCAAAAGCCATCGCAATAACAGCCATGCCGAGAATGGTGGATTCTTTTTCATCGAACCACTCAGGAGCTTCGTTCAGGCGAATCTGTTCAAGCTTCGGGTCGAGATAGTTTTTATTGCCAACCACAGTATAGGTACTATATCTGGAAAGCCCCGCTTCATCATCGTTCATATTCCCGACTGCCATTGCGTTCTCGAGGTCATCGGGGTCAAGTCCGCCGCCAGTAATCAGAATGCCTTGCGACGGCCTGCTGCCCATGCGTTCTTGTTTATACACGGCGATGTCAAGCAGGTTTTGCGCCGTTGTAATACAGCGCGACACCGCAGAGAAGCCGACATTGTTCATGTCGTATCTTGGCGATGGCGACTGTGAAATGGCGGCAACACGTGTGTGGTGCATTTTGTAACGCTTACCATATTTGTCTGTATAGATAACTGGGAACTCTGGATTAGATGTGCGCGTACACTGCGCAGCATCAAGCACATTCATAGAATAAATCATGCCGCGAACGGGCGTGTCCGAAGCTCCATCTGCAATAAATTCTACAAATGCGCCATTGTCCTGTGAGTGATATTCTTCAACCCACTTGCTGATAAAGTGCTCCCAGCCTCCACCGAACTCCGTGTAGTTCCTGAAGTAATCTGTGTATTCATCGGCAAGAATAACGTGCTGACGAATCGACCTGTCCTTTGGAGTAATATGCAAAGGAATCGCCGCAATCTTTGTGCAAAGGTTATACATTGCGCCAGAAAGGTGGTCAGACCTTTTGAGAAGGTCTCTAAGCTGCGAGTCCCTGCGTCTACTCCACCACGGAGCCACAGAGCCATTTTGTCCCGCGAGCATAAACAGCAGAGAACTTCCACTGTCAATATCCTCTTTCACCTCTTGCCGAACGCTATTGTCAATTGCTGCTTGCAAATTGCTGTTTTTACTTCTCGCTGCCATTTGTTCTCCTTATCTGCGAAGGCTTAGCCGTCGTATCTTCATGCGCATATTGTCCATTTGCCTGATTTCCGAGACGATATAGCGCTCACAGTCAAGCATGTGGTATGTTTCTTTATTCATAATCTCGTCGGAGTAATCGCCATTTGGAAGGCGCTTGCGGCGATACGAGCTTTTTTCTTCAATGATTTTAGATAAATCATCGAAATAAATTATACCATCTGCGGAATGCTGCGCGTACACTCTTGCAATGCCAACATCGACATCTCCGACAGATGGTCTGTTTACTTGCAGCCCAGCCTGCGAGAACTCTGTTCGCCATTGCCCTTCGCTTTTGGCGCCGCCGTAGCACACGGGCATTGATGGCTCTCCAGAAAGCATATCGGCAACATGCTGTTTGATAGTTTTGTTTCCAGCCAAGTACTCTTTGTATGCGTATAGTTTTTTGGTTTCTGGCTCTTCTGCATAGAAAACAGCCGCCATGTGAGTTCCGCCAAAGTCGACCCCGACATAGCGCGCCCAAGTTTCTGGGATGTGAAATCGTTTGGTGGTGTGCTTTTCTGTATCAAAGTTATTGTAAATCAAGAACCTTCTGGTTGTTTCTCTCCCGCGATAGAACATGCTGAACTCTTCTTCGGAAAGCGTGTTTTGCGCTTCGGCAAATTCTGCTTGCGAAAAGAGCGGGTTCACAGTAGAATCAAACTGAACCAGGGTCGTGTTTGTTTCGTCTGATTCGGTATAGTCGATATCCCCGACATCTGAATAGATAAAATCGGTTGTGCCAGTCGCGAGAGTCGGCTTTACGATGCGTGTCAAAAACCAGTTGTAGGAATACAGCGTAGTTGTCATCAGAATGCGCCCACGCCTTAATGCCAAGCGCCTGCGAATTGCGTTATAAGCGCTATTACTGAATGCATCTTGTCCGACCTCATCGAGCCATGCTGCCGCCGCGGTCGAAGACTCGAGCCCAGCGAGCGCGTCTGCAGAGCGCAGAATAATACGACCCCACATAGAATCATCGGCGCGCTTGGCCATGTATTCGCCAGTTTCTGGGTTGCGCAGCTCAACGACCTTCATGCCAGACCAGTATCTTCCAACATCGTAAATGCCTTCGAGTACATCTAATATAGACGGAAGCATCTTAAGCTTGAAAAGGTCGTAGGTGGCAGTTACCGCCAAATAGTCTCCGCGCCCCTTGCCATCTACTGGGTCATAAATCTCATTGTAAAGCCAGTGCGGACCAAATGTCGTGTTGTGAGTCGGTATATAACTATTGGTAATCAAATAAGAATGACTTGGGTCATCTACCGCAATGCACTTTGTAGGAACGGACGCTACCTTTACAATGCTTGTTATCATGCGCTTCCCGTTTCCATTCTCAATCGCATAATTTTTATAACTGTCGGAGTATTGCTTATACGCAACTGGCTGTTTTGCGTAGATTATCACGCGATACGAAAAGCCAACCTGCCTGCGGAAGATGGTTTTATAAACAGGCTTTCTTTCAATGCGCGCCATTGCCCCAATTGAACTGACAAGCCGCGCAACATCGCTGGCAAGCCTTTCGTTGAGCGTGTCAAAAACAACACTTCCATCGGTTCGGGCAATCGCGCTCGTGTCCAAGATGCCAGCGAGGAGACTTCGCCGAAGTGTAATCTTTGCGCTGAAATAAATTTCTGGGACATGCTTATTTTGGATAAGCTCGAGCTTACGCATGCTTTCTTGAAGAATCCTATCGAAGTGCTTGCATGAAGAGTCGTTGTACGCGCCAAGCCATTTTCCAAGAACATACGGATGGATTGGAAGCTTGATATCCGCGTCACCCTCGATAGATTCGGCTGCATCAACAGACCACCTTATTCCGTCGTGCATGCCATCGTATAGCTCAATGGTTCGCGCGACAATTTCGCCTGTCAGGCGGTCTCCCGTAGTAACATTGCGGACAAGCCATTGGTGGTCTCTTCCGGCAATGACTTCGGCGCCATCGTCAAATGTTATTCTGTAACATTCGTGGTCTGTAAAAATCGGAGAAACGTAAGTAATAAATGTTACGTCGCCGTGGCGCGTATACACCTCATCGCCAACCTGGAGCTCGCGCATATAGCGCATTCCGCTTGGGGTAGCGACAAGCGTTTCAAGCGCTACATCCTTGCCGCCCTGCGTTCCTGCCGCCATAACAACGTAGCGTTTATCGCTTTCTGCGCAAAGTAGCTGTCCCTTATGATACGGAACTGGCTGAAGGTCGACTCCATGAAGATGGTTCTTCGGCCAGGGCTTCATCTGGAATCGCCCAGCTGCCTGCTTCAATTTCTCTAACTTCAATTGCGTCATTGCGTCCGTGCTGAGGTATTCCTCTAACGATTTCATCGGCGAACTCCGGTAGCTCCTTTCTTACTTGTTCTATGGTTATTTGTCCAGCCATAACAAGGGCGATAATTTCAGAGCGCCAGTCGATGGTCTTGACGGTAGTCGGCATATCTAGTCCAAGAAGTTTCGCGCGACGCTCTTGAGATTTCAGCAATCTGTCCATTGCGGCGAGGCGTATTTTTGGCGAAGCATCTTCATCCTCAAGAATTTCATAGACCGCCTTTGTGACAAGGTCTAAGCGCTGAAGCTCGAGCGTAATAAATTCTTCGGTTGTCTCTCTTGTTTCTTTGATAGTATTATCGAGTTCAGCACGCACATCGCGCCATGCATCCCGCTCATTGTATCCAGCCCATATGTTATACTCTTTTTCACCAGCAGCAGCAGCTCGATGCAGCTCGTCAGAAATCTTTCTATAAGTATATCCACGCACCCGAAGCTCGGTTGCGTAATTCCTGCGATTAATAACTGAAATGTTTTCTGGTGAAGTTTTAGCCATGCTTATATGATACCACAACATTGTGCAAAAAATATACAACATTTGTGTTATAATAGAAGCGCAAGTACATTTTGCACCTCCCTTCCTAAGGGCAAGGGCTTCGCAAGATTCTTCACTCGAACGCGTTGCATAAAAGCTTACGCGAAGCCCCTCTGCCCTGCCAATCAAAAAAGCCGCTGTGAAATCAGCGGCTTTTTCTTTTAAGTTATAATTATCCTTTTGGTTTTTCGTTAAAGGAGTAGCCAATAACTGGCGTCCCCTTAAGAGCTTTGTATGTAACTTCGCTTGCAAAAATCTGTACGACAAGACCGAGCACATAGGCAGCAAGAATAAAGTACGCGTTGATTGTATTCCAGTCAACTGTAATCTTGAGAAAATAGATGACTGCGACTGCAACAAAAAGCAACAGGTCAAGAATTTTAGCAACCTTGCCTGAATCGCCGTCTTTGATGAGCCCGACGATTTTGAAGATGCTTACAATCATTGAGACCAGCGAACCAGCCGCTCCCAAAATTGCAAGAATTGCGACGATATCTCCTAAGAAATCCATGTTCACTTCCTCCTTTCCCGCTACTGCGAAGTAGCGATTAGTTTTACAAGCGCCCAAACAAGCGCTACAACAAGCGGTGTAATAACAATCCATAGAACTTTGGTGAAATTATCCTTGATTTTCTTTAGGTCAGTTTCGACAACTTTAAGTCTAACGACAATACTTTCTGATGGGTCTCCATTGCCAAGAACCGCTTTGCTTACGCTTGCGGAGTCTGAGCAAATAGATGTCATTTGATTATAAATATCAGCGATGGCTTCCTGGCTTCCGTTTGCAATCATGTTCTTGGCGCGGACGAGGTCGTCCTCCTCTTTGATATTCTCCCAAATGATTCTGTTCTTTTCTTTAATTGTTTCAGGCAGCAATCTTGGCGACATTGATACTCCTTCGGGTCGAGTTGACAAGTACTATTTTACCATTTCGCAACTGCCTTTTTCTCTGCTTTGAGTTAATTTCAACATAATCAATATTTTGGAACGAAATAAAATTCTGCGCTTGCATTTTATTAAGATATGCTATATAATAGAATTATATCATACGAGGTGCAAAAATGAAAATCTACATTGCAAGTCCTATTAGCGGATTGACGTCAGAAGAGGTGTTCAACTATTACGATGACATAGAGCGTAAGTTGCGTCTGTGCGGCATGAAGCCGTATTCCCCGATGACAGCCAAGCATTATTTGCGCGGCGAAATGATGATGAACCCGCATGGCTACACGCATCCAACTTCGACTGGGCATGCCATTTATAAGCGCGACAAATGGATGCTCAGTAACAGCGATGTTATCTTCGTAAACCTGCTCAATAGCGCTACAATCTCAATCGGTTGTATGTTCGAGTTGGCTTGGGCAGACATGCTTGGCAAACACATTGTCGTTGTTAGCAATGGCGAACCGCCATACGACCATGCTTTTGTCAAGCAGGCTGCTGATATTGTTTTTTCCTCGCTGGATGACGCGCTGGAATATTTGCAAGAACTGGCGCACTGTGACTTTGAGCATCATGAATGAAGCGCAAAGTAATTTGTGTATCAAAAGTTTGCAAAAGTGATAGATAAATGGTATACTCTTATCAACAGAACCTACCACGCCTCTACATGTAAGCGCACTTTGGTTGCCAGCGCAGCACGTCAATCTGGCATTGGCGAGGTCATTTAGATAAGGAGTAGCCAGATACTCCTTATCGTCTAAAGGATGATAAATGAGAAAAAGAGCACTGTCAAACCGCATTGACCAGCTTGAGTTGGCGCTGTCGAATTTTGATGATATAGCAGAATCACTTGCGTCAATAACAAACAGGATTGTCGCGTTGGAGCAGTTGCACATGGCGATTTACAGGCACTACGGGCCATCGCATTCGGCTGTCCTGCAAATTCCAGAGCCATATATTGAAGTGAGGCAAAATGAAAAAGAAAGAACTTAAAAAACGAATCAAAGAACTTGAGGCAAAGGTGCAGCATCTCGAGTCGCGCGTAAGCAATCTTGAGTGCAGCCAGTATACATACCCAGCTATTACTTGGGGAGAAACAAATGACTGGAAGCCGCCAGATGTTAAAATAACTTGCTCGATTGTTGCCCCTTGCATGTAAACAGTAAATGCCAAACTCTAAAACGAAATCGTGCCGAACTCTAAAACGGAGCTGATATGGGAAAGAAAAAGTTTAAGCTAAAACTCAAAGTAGAAATTGCATCAAACGGGCAGTTCATTGTTTCCGACAATCTGTTTTATGATTATGGCTTAGGGGGGAGTCTCGAGGACTGTCTGAAAGATTATGTCGAAACGCTTGTCGAAAGAAGTAGATTCGATGATGGCTCAGGTTCGAAAAAGAAAGGAAAATTTCTAAAAAAATATATACGAATTTTTCCTGCTGAATAACTAACATGGGGCTGATTTGGTTTAGACTGCGACAAACGTCTGGTGAGTGCCATTGCTTGCTTAGCCAGCCCTGTCGGGTGCGTAATGGCGGTCGCAGGAAGCGCGTTCGATTCGCGCCAGCTCCATTTGGGGAAGTCGCGCCCCCATGACTCGCGTGAGTGATACAGGGATGCGCAGTAGCCGACGGGCTGCGTGACAGCATACTGACCTTGTACCCGTGCGCGGATTGGATGACCAACTGCGGTGTGGACAGAGAGCGGCTTGCGCAAGCCCACACACTTATAGCAAACAAGCGAAAGTATGCTGAAAGAGTGCATTGAGCTTGAGAAGGTGCAATTCCTTCCGGTTGGTAAATGTCTTGACGCATGACAGTCTCACGGCGAAGGAGAAGGGTCACATGGTAGGGATTGCCGGATGTGAATCGTGATAAAGGCTGACGCAGCAACGAGACAGCCCCGAATAGTTTGCGACGAATAAGGGGCACAATATCTTGACACGCGCGCATCGTGAACCCGTATCGTAAAGCGTTGGAGACAAGATAGCCTCGAATAAACGTGAAAAATAAGAGGCAAGGTCTATCCGTCCGATGTAGGAACGGTAATTAGGCTGGTGGGGTGCCGGAAGTGAACTACCGCTATACTGCACCATGAGCGGCTGTAGGAAATAGATTGCCTCGAATAACACGGGAATAAGGGGCATGATAACCACCTTGCGTTTGACGCGGGAGAACCGCACCACCAAGCGCAAGCATAAACAAAAGCGTCTACCTAACCAGTAGGCGCTTTACTTTTCTTTCAATTCGGCGAAGCTTAATTGCGAGCCAATCTCAAGTCCATTTGTAAACCATGCGGTCGCAAACCATGATGAACTGTGCTCAACCATATTTGGAGTTTCGAAGTTGATGCGCTTGTCCAGCAGGATAATCTCAATTCCATATTTCTGCATGAGCTGTTGGCGCTTCTTGGTCTCCATCGCTGTAAGTGGCATAAGCAGAGCAAATGGCTTCCCGAGCTCGCAACACCTTTGCCAGAATTGCCCCTTGAATCTAAATGGCGGATTGGTGATAATGCAATCGTATGCGTCTGGCTCGTAAGTAAAAAAGTCCTGCCCTGTTGCAATATCTGTACCAATTGCGTCATAGCCAAGGTCTTGTAATCCTTTGACAAGGTAGCCCTTTCCGCAAGCGCACTCCCAAATGCGCCAGTCTTTTTTGATATAAGGCAGCAGCGGGTCGAGCGCGTAAGGCGGTGTCTGAAAATCATTCGGTCGACCAGATGCCATTGGTGGTTTTGTGTTTCCCATAATTACTCCATTTCCCAAAGTACATTTAATGTTTTGTCGAATACCATAAGGTAGCGATGCTTGCGGCTGCGAGGGCGCCACTCCCCGTTGACTCCTTTTGTTTTTCCGCGCGAGTGCTTTATAAATGAGCCATCGTCTTGCTTAATCCAAAAGTCACTTTTAGGCGCTGTCATCCCATAATACGTGAAGTTACATGCTCTGTAAATTGTTCCGTTGTGAAAATCAGAGTCTGCGTAAGACAAAATTGCGCGAACATTTGTTTCTTTGCGAAGCGCCTTAATTGCTCTGGACACGAACCATGATGTGATGTTGTGCTCGCTTGATTGAGTAACTGGCTCTACGCAAAGTCTGCTTAATTCAAATAGCCCATCCTGGTCATCGCGCTCAAGCCCGAATAAGCCCTTCGACAGTTCTGGGACTGGAAAGCCGCTAAAAATAATAACGCCGACAACTTTGCCGTCCTTTATTAAGCCATAGTTGTGTCCGCTTTTGAACCCGCGCGATATATCTTTTAGGTAATGAAATTTCAGTAAAATTTCAGATGCCTGCTGTTTTGTAATGGTGGATACACTATAATCAGATTTCACTGCTCAAGCCCTTTCCTGACAAAAAGTGTACCACAGAACGGCAGAAACTGCAAGGTGTTTTTCCCCGCAAAAAGTACACCCCCAAAATTTTGACCACCCCATTTTCGGAAAAGTCAAAATTCA
>Ga0265294_10000528_pt1 | contig 50972 bp, 38 predicted proteins | sample MunlanPumphouse3_FD_192504 | JGI IMG/M metagenome (GOLD analysis project Ga0265294, IMG submission 192504) | Groundwater microbial communities from a municipal landfill in Southern Ontario, Canada - Pumphouse #3 | ecosystem: Environmental > Aquatic > Deep subsurface > Groundwater | place...
TCTTAGCAAATCAGGCTATCATCGTCGGTTGCGAAAGCCAGCTTTCAGTAAGGTTCAAGTTTTCAAGTACTGGAGTGCGGGATTTCTAGGTTTTGGATTTCTTGGTTTTGGGGTTCTTGGTTTTGGATTTCCTTGGTTTTGGGGTTCTTGGTTTTGGAGTTTACATGAAAACTGTTCTGAAGACATAAAACATCCCCGTGACGGGTAGAGCTGGATAGCAGGCGTCTCGCCTGCTGAGCACGGGACGTGCTCAATTTTCAAGGCCTCTGGCCTTGCTGGATGCGAGACGCATCCAATCCAGTAAACTCGCCTGTCCTCTGGATAGCAGGCGTCTCGCCTGCTGAGCACGGGACGTGCTCAATTTTCAAGCCCTTTGCCCTGAACTTGGTTTCGACTCAGTTTCAACTCGAGATGACTCGAGATTTCGAGTCATCTCGAGTTAAAGACAAGTCGAAACCGGATTGAACTATAAAGTGGAATCGGTGTTAACATGAAAGAATCTGACTTTCATTCCGATGGGGAAAACAGGCTTTCAATAAAGTTCGCTTTCCCAGGGTCCGCCCACTACAGAGCCAGTACAGCAGCTAAGCTAAAATTCCCAATAAATATCGAATGCCTCCCCAGAAATGAGGAGGCATCCATGCTTGTAGCTCGCTTGAGCAAGTGCAAAAGAGAGCAATATGGCTCTTGATCAGAGCTTCGAGATCTCGTCGCGAATTTCTTCTTTCGTTTTTCCAATTTTCTTTTGCAGTCTGCCTAAGAGTTCTTCATCTTTACCTTCGGCAAAGAGCAGATCATCATCTGTGAGATTGGCGTACTTCTGTTTCAATTTGCCTGCGATCGTTTTCCAATCACCTTTGATACTTAGTTTATTCATATTAACCTCCTTAGGTCAGTGATTCTGGTTTTGGTTTTTTGATTATAATCTCAGCCCCAGTTGTAAGCTAATCTGGGAGTTTGTGCTGGTTGTTTTCAGATTTTCGGCGTCCACATCATCATCCCATTTAAAGGTACTTTTACTACTTTTATACATTACTTGTATGACCAATGGTCTGATATCCACCCCAAGTCCCATTCCCCAATAAAAACCACCGCTGACTTTCAGATTATCTGTGGCTGAGGATGCGTAATTGTCCGTATAAACGGGGAAATTATATCCTGCTTGCAGAATTGCTTCGGGTGAAATAGAAAGCGGCAACAAGACATACTTGCCCGTTAAATAAATGGGCAAATAGGAGAATTTGCGCTTATGAGAATCGAAACTTAGGTCTTTTAACTCTCTGGGGATTTGATATTCCAAGCCTAAGCCGGCGAGCAGGGTTCCGGTGCCAAGCTTTTGCGAAGATAATAGTTCGCCATATAGCGATGCACCGGTCTCGACATCGCTGTCCTGACTCAGGGCTGCATTGGAAAACGATTGCTTTCCATTCACATCAACGCCTACGCCAAGTTGGACCATCATTCTGGCCTCTAATTGAAAAGCAGCCCAGATGATGAAGATAACTATGATCAGTTTTTTCATGCTTGAATTCCTTATTAATAGTCACACCTTTGTGATTTAGAGCACTTTTTTGCCTCGGATGATCCGGATCAAAATCATAATCACGGCAACTACTAACAAGATGTGAATGAATCCACCTATGGTATAAGTAGTAATGAGGCCCAATAACCATAGGACGATCATGATAATACCAATTGTTAATAACATCTTTTTCCTTCCTTTATGGTGCAGACGCTTTTTTGCTAAACAACAGCTCGCTTGTCTGCTACAGCGAGCCATGATTTTGTAGATTATTTATTCAAGACTAACTAATGAACAATATAGTCAGTTAATCTGATATGGCAACAAGAAATTACAGCGCCTGGAAAGCTCTTTTACAGCACAGAGTTCATGAAAAGCTTGACTTATGTTCCAGCTTTGCTGCCATGGCCTCAGCAATATATAGATAAAACTCAGAGGAAGAAGATGAAGAAAGTACTGGTAATTTGCACGGGGAATTCCTGTCGTAGCATCATGGCAGAGGCTTTGATAAACCACTAGTGCGGCGATGAATGGCAGGCTTTTTCCGCCGGCACGCATCCTTCGCGGGTGCATCCCTACGCCATCAATGCTTTACAAGAAATTGGGGTAGCCACCGAAGGGCTATGCAGCCAGTCCATCTCCGAGTATTGGCACCGGCAGGACATAGACCTGGTGATCACCGTATGTGACAGCGCCAGCGCCAGATGCCCAGTATGGCCGGCGCCTGCAAAGCAGATTCACATGAGCTTTGCCGACCCTGTGAATTACAAAGCCAGAAGTTTTGATGAGGATATGCGCGGCTTTCGGATAGTGCGCGATGAAATAGTCAAAGATTTACTGCCGCTATTGCAGGAAGAAGATGCTTGATTCTGCTCAGATCATCTTGATTCATGCCCGGCGTAAAAGTATATCGTATAAGGTGGTGGGCGAGAACCAGCTGGAGGTGCGCGCCCCACTTCAGGCCAGCAAGGCGGATGTACTGAACTGCCTTTCCAGATACGAAGAGAAAATCAAGCGGATGATGGCGCATTATGCGAAGGTGCATAGCCCGCGCTCTTATGCCCAGGGCAGCACTATCCTGTTTATGGGAAAAGCCCTTACCATCAAGTATGTGCCGGGGGCAAGCTACACTTGGAGGCTGGAAGATTGCCTGTATATCAATCAAGAGTATCGGGATTTGGTGCCGGAAGTCCTGCGGGATTTTTACACGGCTCAGGCGAAGCGCTTGGTTTTTCGGGCACGGATATTGGCTAAACAGCATGGCTTTCCATGGACCAAAATTTCTACACGCTGGTGCAGATCTCGCTGGGGCTCATGCTCAAGTGCTGGCAATATCTCACTGAATAATGCCCTGATTATGGCGGCTGTGGAAGTGATGGATTACGTAATCATCCACGAATATTGCCATTTGCAGCATCACAATCACTCGGCGGATTTTTGGCATAGTGTAAAGCAGATTCTACCAGATTACCGGCAGCAATATGCCTGGCTGAAAGAGAATGGGCATCTGCTGAGGATACAGGCTGATATTGACGTTGAGGGCTAGGGTTTATGGCTGGTGGGGATGCATTCTGGCTCTGAGCATCCGTAAATCAGCGGCCTCAATGCAGTCTGCATAGATAGTTTTACAGTTCTATTTACAGTCTCATTTGAAGTTTCATATATAGTTTCGCTTATAGTTTCATTTACAGGTTTTCCTTCCCCTTCTATAAATCCATAGTAATTTTCATTAATATAGTAAGGGCTTTGGCTGTCAATGATAAAAGCTCAGGCATTTCCCCATTTTACGAGAGTCTGATTATGGACTGGTCGGTGTTTGCTATCTGAAATGCCGTCCCTACAGGACTATATAACATTGTGTAGCTGTAGGTTGCTATCTAAAATGCTGCCCCGATGGGACTCGGATTGGAAGGACATTAATGCTGGAATCATGAATCTTAACAGCCAAAAGTATAAACTGAAATACATAGGCATAGATGATAGCTAAGATACTATCATTAAGTTCATTATCAAAAGAGTGACTCGATATTTTGGGGGAATGCCAGTAAAAGCTTTTTCAGGCATTCCCCCATTTTACGAGAGTCTGATTATGGACTGGTCGGTGTTTGCTATCTGAAATGCCGTCCCTACAGGACTCTACAACCTTGTGTAGCTGCAGGTTGCTATCTAAAATGCCGTCCCGTTGGGACTCGGATTGGAAGGACATTAATGCTGGAATCATGAATCTTAACAGCCAAAAGTATAAACTGAAATACATGGGCATAAATGATAGCTAAGATACTATCATTAATTTCATTATCAAAAGAGTGACTCGATATTTTGGGGGAATGCCAGTAAAAGCTCTTTCTGCATCCGGATTAGGGATAAAAAAGCGCAATATTTCTTATGAGGCCTATTTATATTCTCAGCCTGCCCTCCTTCTGCCGTCAAAAAACTTGACACCCACAGCCTTGCCTGGAAAATGGTAAAAAGAGAATTTGGTGGAGGATTATGTTCCAGAAGTCACTATATGCGATGGTCTTGCTTTTGATGCCGCTGATGATGCTGGCTGGGGACGTGAGTCCGGATTCGGCCTATCTTCAGGATTATCTTCGGGTTCGGGCAGATCTATCAGGTCAGGAAACCGTGTTTCACTTTACCGGTGAGGTATATAGCATGATTCCGGAGCAAAAGAGCATGCATCTTTTTGCTTTGGAAGGCTACAATATCTCCCGTCTGCAGAAGGTGGAGGGGGGATATCAGCTGCTGGGAAAAGAGGTGATTCTGCTCTTGGATCATCGCACCAGACAGGTCCTGGATACCTGGCGTAATCCCTTTACCGGCAGGAACTTGCCTTTGCTGCATATACTGAACGATCCCGTGAATCAAAGCTTCGTCTATGAACCGGATATGCTGCCTTATATCAGCTCGATGCTGCCTTGTGTGCAAGTGGGCGAAAGCACTATATATCATAGCGAAATCTTTCCCTTTTATCCTCATATACTCCCCCGCCGCGAGTATAATATCCATGTGCAGAGCGATTACTTTCAGGCTGCGGAAATTTCGGAATACAGGGTTCGCACTGCGGCTCTGGCAGATAGCAGTTTGAGCTCGGTACCGGCGGAATACAATATGAACTATATCTCTCCCTGGCTGCCCTTTATGTGTATGTCTGATCGGGCGGGGCAGCTGCTCTTTGTGCTTCGGGGGCAAAAACTGGAAGGCGGCTTTACCGCTTTACCCCAGGCCTTGAAAGGCTATATATTAAGCCATCATATCGATTTTACACAGGCTCCCACTATCTGGAGTGAGCCAAATCAAGATCCCTGGTCATATTTCAAAGAACTGACTGAGCAGCATAACTCAGAAGAGGAAGACTCAAGATGAAACATATATTACTGGCAATTTTACTGGTATTTACAGCGGGTATTGGCGCTCAGACTTTGAGCCCCTTTCAGAATATCCGTCACAGCTCTGTGGACCCCGATGGCTTTGTCCATCTGCGTTATGATGTGATAGGCTCCGAGGCGGTAGATCAGCAGCTTTTTTATAGCAGTAGCACCGGAGGATGGCAAGAGGCTGAGATCAATTTATTGGACAGCGGAAGTTACGAAGCTCTGGTGCCTTACAGCTTTGGCGACAGGCTTTATTACAGATTTCAAAGCTCGGTTCAGGCCATGGGTCAAGCGGCTTCCTATCTGCATTCGGCCTGGCTGGAAAATGACACCTTCCCGCCTCCAAGTAATGCTATGGCTTTGATCGGGGAAGACCCCATCGGTGATCCCTGGCAAACCGATAGCCCCAATCTCGATATCACCGCATCGTATGTAGCCTGCTCTGAAGATAAGTTTTACCGCGCCATCACTAATGCTTCCGGGGCGTTTCCGCTCTTACAGAGCTTTTCTACTTATAATTTCTATGGCAGCATGATCATGAATCCGGAAACTCTTCTGGACTCTATGGCTTATGCGATGATCTACACTTTCAATATTCCGGGGCTGATTTCTCCCGGGCTTTACAAAATAGGGATAGATCTGGAGCTCTCGCCCAGCTTTGAGCGCATCGGAGACGTCCAGAGCACAGTTTCAGATGGGGTACTGTATCTTAGCTGCAATTTTGCTGATCTGGCCGCAGACCCGGCTTTCGGCCCCTGGCCTAATGCCACAAATTTGCTCTTGACTACAGACCTTACCGCACAAATATCCATAGATTTCCAAAATCAAACTCCCGATATCGGCATAGGAGATTACAGCACTCCGGGTTTGATAGATTTCAATCCTCTGATCTATGAAGTGATGCAAAACACTCTGCCGGAGCTTGAACTAATAACTTTTAATGAAACAACCGGTATCGCGGAATTGCGTTATACAGATTTAGATGGGGATATCCCGCTGGCGGCTACCATGGCGATAGAAGACGGTCAGGGCGGATATACAGATATAGATATGTCTCCGATATTCAATGCTGATAGCAGCATCTCCTTCATCGAATCCATCAATGCCAATACCACCTTTTCGGTGAGTGACAATCTTATCGATTATGTGACTCTGGAGCTTCCGGTGTCCAATGCGGGAGCTTATGCGCCTGCGGCTGAAAAGCTGGCTTGCAGTTTGCCCAATCCTTTGCATAAAGCCACTACCTCTTGCGAGATTCAGATCAGCGGGCTGAGCAAAGAGCCCCTGCAGCTTTCGCTGTATAACCTGCGCGGGCAGAAGATCAGTGATTTTGCTGCTCTGAAGCCAGTGGATTCTGTGGCCCGTATCAATTGGAATGGCTCCGCTTATCAAGACCTTCCTCAAGGGATATACTTCCTCAAAGTGCAGCAAGGACATCGCAGCCACAGCCATAAATTCACCATATTACGTTGATGAAGAGGTAAAGTTTGTTTATAGATTATGCAAGAATAAAGATCAAAGCAGGACATGGCGGAGATGGAGCGGTCAGCTTCCGCCGAGAGAAATTCGTCCCCAAGGGCGGCCCGGATGGTGGAGATGGCGGCCGCGGTGGCAGCATCATAGCCATGGGCGATACGAATGCCAATACCCTGCTGAACTATCGGTATAAGAAGCTTTTTAAGGCCGAAAGCGGAGTGGCCGGATCAGGTAACCGCAAATCCGGACGCTCCGGGACAGACCTGATTCTGACTCTGCCTTTGGGCACAGAGATATTTGAGATCAAAGAAGATGGCAGCAAGGTGAAATTGGCCGACATCACCGATCATCAAGAAAGGATAGTTCTGGCCAAAGGGGGAAGGGGAGGCAAAGGGAACAGCAATTTTGCCACACCTACAAATCAAGCTCCCAGACATGCCACTATGGGCAAAAGATGTCAGGAGATAGAGCTGGAACTGGTCTTGAAACTCATGGCAGATGTGGGGCTCGTGGGCTTTCCTAATGCCGGAAAATCCACCTTACTCTCGGTGCTTTCTGCCGCTACTCCCAAGATCGCAGATTATGAATTCACCACTTTGGAGCCCATGCTGGGAGTGGTTCAGGTTACGGAATATCAACACTTTGTGATGGCGGATATCCCCGGCATCATCGAAGGTGCTCATATCGGCAAGGGGCTGGGACATCAGTTCTTGCGCCATATTCAGCGCACCAGCATACTTTTGTATCTGATCGATATCGATAGTGAAGACCCCCTGGAAGCATATCGAATCCTGAGGAATGAACTCTATCTGTATGACAGTTTTATGGACAAAAAGCCCTTCAACATCGTGCTCAGCAAAATCGATACCATCCCCGAAGAGCAGCGCGAGGCGAAAGTAGCCGAAGTGTCCAGACTCTTTGAAGAGACTACTTCACAAAAAGTGCTGGCGATCTCCTCTGTGGGCAATATCGGGCTGGATGCCCTGAAGTTTCAGCTTTACAAGCAGATTCAGGACAGCTTGTGACCCAAGAGCAATATCCGTCCTGGCTGTGCCTGAAAACCGCTCCGGAACTCCCGCTGAAGGCCTGTCTGGAACTTTTGTCGATTTATCCCAAGCCTGAAGAATATGTAGGCGTGAGCAACCATCCCGTCTATCATAGCGGGCTGCTCAAGGCCAAAACTGCAGAGCATCTCAAAGAGGGCATGCTGCCCAGGAACATGCCGCAGATCCAGCAGCTATTACGGCATCATGAGATCAAGTGCCTGTCTTATTATGAATATCCAGAGAAGCTCAGAGAGATCTTTGCTCCGCCGCTGCTGCTATATATAAGAGGAGACCTAAAGCCCATCCTGCAGCAGAAATGCCTGGCTGTGGTAGGAACCAGAAAGCCCTCTGCCTACGGCCGGGAAATGTGCCGCAAGCTGCTCGCTCCGCTGTGTGAAAGACAGGTGAGCATCATCAGCGGCCTGGCTTTGGGTATAGACACAGTGGCTCATAGTGCGGCGCTGCAAAAAGGAGCTCTCACTTTGGGAGTGCTGGCCAGCGGAGTGGATATCATCTACCCAGCCCAAAATCTGGAGCTTGCCCGTAAGATCATAGGCTCTGGTGCTTTGATCAGTGAATTTGAACCGGGAGCCAAGCCCGATCGCTGGAATTTCCCAGCCCGCAATCGCATCATCAGCGCTCTGGCCGATGCCGTATTCATCGTGGAAGGTCCGCTCAGCAGCGGTGCCTTGCTCACCGCAAAAAACGCCATCGAACAAAACCGGGATATCTGCGCTCTACCGGGGAATATCAACAGTGTCAATGCCGAAGGGCCAAATCATCTGCTCAAAAACGGCGCTGCCCTGATCTCCCAAGCCGAAGACCTGATGCACCTTCTGGATATAGATTTTGAAGAAGACGGGCAGCTGGAGATCAAAGCCTTGCTCAGCGAAGATGAACAGAAGCTCTGCGACCTTTTGAAGGTAGAGCAGAGACCGCTCAGCTTCGATGAAATCCTGGTCAAGACCGCATTCCCGATCGGTAGATTATCCACCGTATTGACGAATTTGGAGCTGAAAGGCTTGATCGCCAAAGAAGGCGGGAATACCTTTATCCTGATTTAATAGTCCAGCCGCACTGCCTTGACCCGATACATCATGTGCGAGGCTCCCAGGCCTACTCCGGCATGGGTGTATGTAGTTTGAGGATAAGGGATCGGGGCCAGGAAATAGAACTGCTCGGATGCAGTAGAGCAGCCGTTGAAATACAGGAAGTAATACTGGGGAGTAAAGCCATTTTCATCCACATTGATGGGGTCCCAGGATATCACCGCATCATTTCCCTGCATCTGGATATAGGTATTCAGCCCGGGAACTATGGAAGGACTTACTTCGATATAGTTCTGCCTGGTTTGGGTAGAGCTATTGCCCAGGGCATCGGATATGGTAAGGCTCACTGTGTATAAGCCGGGATCGTTGAAACAGTAAAGAGGATGCTGCTGGCTGCTGGTATGTCCCCCAAAATCCCAAAGCCAGGAGCTGATCGGATTTGTGCCTGCAAGGCTGAGATCGGTAAATTGAACCGTGAGCGGTGCTGCTCCGCTGGTAATATTGGCGGTAAAATTCGCCTGCCCGCCTGCTTCTAATACAGGACTCCAGCAAAAGCTCGCCCCGTTTGCGGGATAGTTTGTGCTGGTCAATGCGGCAGGGGAATTGGCAGACGTACCAGGCTGAGAATTTGCCCAGCCTCCTAAGGTCGTGCGATTGGCAAAATTCACCGCAGTGGCCGCTGGAGCTGCTCTGAGCCCGATTTCTCCGGTACAGGGATTGCCTGTCTGCATCAGTTGATAGCGAATGCAGACCTTCATACCTTGCTCTTTCAGACAGACCTGGAAATTGTAAGAATCTTCTGTGGCACCCTGGCGACGGTAGTGTTTCCATTGCACGATCAATTCACGATCAGGCGCTGCACCCTGCTGCGTAATGCGGATTGATGAGCCAGTCTGAGCCTGAAGGTCTCTGCCAAATCCGGCGATTCTGGCAATCAAGATTTCATTGGGATGATCGTCTGTCTGAGAAGCCAGAGGGCTATGAATGCTCTGGGAGCTCATGTTTATCGCGTTTGAACCAAAGCTGGAATCCCCCAAAGCCAGCCAGCCATTGGCATTGATGCCCACCTTATCGAAGCTGTGGCCGGCAAAAAGGAAATCAAAGCCGATGGGAAAACCTGCTCCGATGGTGGTATAACCTCCAGCAGGGTTGGACGGATTGACAAAGAATTGGTCGTCGGTACTTTCATTGCCCAAAAGGGTTCCCTCTGTGATTTCAATATATGGGTTTACGCTATAGCTAAAGCTGTATTCAGACAGAGTGTTCTGTCCCCATAAAGCTAAGATGCAAAGTAGAAAAGCGAGCAGAATTACGTTCTTTTTCATGATGAACCTCATTTATTCAGGGTATAGTAAAAGCTGATATTGATTATCTTGGGCAGCATGCTGCTATTTCAGGCCCAATTCACTGATTTTGCGGGAGAGATTGCTTTGCTGCAGGCCCAGAGCGGCGGCGGTTTTGCTGATATTACCACCGAAGCGTTCTAATTGCCGTCCCAGATAGCGAATCTCAAATTCCCGCTTTTTATCCTGAAAACTGGCAGTTTCTTCCCAAAAGAGGGCAGCATCGTTTGTGGCAGTTCCGGCATCCGGCAAAAGAGGCTGGATGTCTTCTGCCTCAAGGATTTCCTTATCGCATAGCAGGTAGATACGTTCCATGATGTTTTTGAGTTCGCGCACGTTGCCGGGGTAGCTTTGTCGCTGCATTTTTTGCAAAGCGGAAGGTTGAAATACCTTGATGCGAGTGCCCAGCTCCAGGGCCAGGTCATAGGCAAAGTGATTGATCAAAAGCGGGATGTCAGAAGTCCTGTCTCTCAAAGGCGGGCTTTGGATGGGCACCACATTCAGGCGATAGTATAGGTCTTCACGGAAAGTGCCTTTTTGCACCATTTCCGGCAGGTTCTGATTCGTAGCGGCGATGATTCTGGCGTCTATCCGGTGGGTTTGATTGCTGCCCACACGCTCAAATTCTCCTTCCTGGATCACACGCAGAATCTTGGCCTGCGAGGCCAGCTCCATATCCCCGATCTCATCCAGAAACAGAGTGCCGCCATCTGCCTCTTCCAGCTTGCCTTTCTTGCGGGAAGTGGCTCCGGTGAAAGCTCCTTTTTCAAAGCCAAAGAGCTCGCTTTCCACCAATTCTCGGGGGATGGCAGCGCTGTTGAACTTCACAAAGGTCTTGTCCTTGCGGCTGCTGCGGGCATGGATGAGGCGGGCGATCAATTCCTTCCCTGTGCCGCTTTCGCCATAGATCAGGATTTTGGCGTTGCTGGGCGCTACCTTGGAGATCAGCTTGTTCAGCTCGTTCATCACCGGGCTTTGGCCTATCATCCTCCAGGCGCGCTCACTATCTGCCTGCATGCGAATCAGCTTGAGGGTAAGTGCGTGAAAGTCCAGGGCTTTTTTCACCGTTATTTTGATCTTGGGCAGGGAGAGCGGTTTTTCCAAAAAGTCAAAAGCCCCCAGCTTGATTGCCTTCACTGCGCTGGAGATATTGCTATTTCCGGAGATCATGATGATGGGGGTCTGCGGCATAGTCTTTTTGATCTCTTCCAGAGCCTCGATGCCATTGCCATCCGGGAGGATTACATCCAGCAGGATCACGTCCGGATCGCTTTCTTCCAGGCCAGCCAGGCCGCTTTTGATGGTGGCGTAGCTCTGCACCTCATAGCCTTCATCTTCCAGGATGTTGGTCAGGCTGATGCGGATGTTTTTTTCATCGTCTATGATTAGTATTTTCATGTAGCCACATCATCCATGATCAGGGTAAATTCACTGCCTTCATCGGGTTTGCTCTTCACGCGGATAATGGCGTTATTGGCATCGCAGAGCCTTTTTACCAGGGCCAGACCCAGGCCGGTTCCCTTGGACTTTTTGGAGAAATAGGGCTCGAAGATGCGGGGCAGGTCTTTGCTTTCTATGCCTTTGCCCTGATCTTTGATGCAGAGCACTGCATAGCTACGTTCTTTGTACAGATGGATATCTATGGTATTATCGGTTTCCGAGGCGTCTATGGCGTTTTGCAAGATATTGGTAATTACCTGATAGAAATGGGTTTTATCAAACCTGATGACGAGCTTGTCGCTGAGCTCGAGCTTGATCTGATAGTTCTGCACATAGGATTTTACGATCTCGCGGATGGACAGGGCGGGATTGAGCTCTTCGAAATTGGGCTGATTCACTTTGGCATAGTTCGAAAAGTCCTGAGCCAGAAGCTGCAGATTCTCGATCTCCTGACTGATGATGGAGATGGATTCCGGCAATAGTTCTTTGATGCCTTCGCAGTCAGATTCCAGGCGCTCCTCCAGACGCTGAACCACCAGCTGAATGGGGGTCAAAGGATTCTTGATCTCATGCGCCAGGATGCGGGAAAGGTCTTTCCAGATCATTTCTTTTTCCGCTACCAGCAGCCGGGTCTGAGTGGTCTCAAGCTCGCGGGACATCACATTAAAAGAGTTTTTCAGCTCCCTCATCTCCGAGATGCCGGTCTCGGGCAGATGCACCGAAAAATCTCCTTGCCTGATCTGTTCTGTGGCATGTTTCAATTCCTTGAGTGGCTTGCTGATGCGACAGATTGCGAAGATAAATACGGTGGTGGAAATGACGATGATAAGCAGCAGCACCACCGAGGTAACTATCCTCGAATTTCCTAAAGCGATATTGACCACGGCTTTGGTGGAGTTAAAATCCTTCATCAGAGCTTCAGCCTTGAGGGAATCCTGTTTGCTGTGCAGCTTGATCTCTCTTAGCTGGCTGGAGAGCTCCATTTTTGCCAGGCTGTCGTGGATACTGTCATGTTTGTTTTGAAATACGTTATTTAGCAGGATCAAGCCCCCGATGGATACAATAATGAAGAGCAGGATGATCCGGGTTCGCATACCAAACTTGGGCATATTATCTCCTTATTTACTGAGCCTTTTGCAGATTGATCTGGATTTTGGCAGAGGGTTTTTTATACTTCCAGAGCACCATCAGGTCCAGTTCATTATCCATATTGTCCAGGCGCACCGTAGGCATTTCCGCCTTTACGCTTGCGGTGACGAGTCCCCAGGAGCTCTTGTAGGGCAGGCTAAAGCCATACTGCGATATCTCTTTGATGATCTGTTGCACAGAGGAGCTGCGCAGGATATTCGGGTCTCCGTCTTTGCGCAGCACATAGATTCCGGAGACGGGATCGTAACTAACCAGATGTCTGAGCTGCTGATTTACCACCGTGCGATTTCCGCTCTTGATACTCAGCGTAAAATACACCGGGATGGTAGCGGAAGAGGCAAAGATGCTGTCGAAGTCGTTGTCAAAAGCAGAGAGCAATTCTCCACTCAGATAGAGCGTAGTGCTGCTGTAATAATAGTCTATAGCGCTAAAGCGGGGGTCGTTGCCCTTAAATGAAGAAAACAGCAACATAGAGAGCGATACCACTCCCGTAAGTATCTTCGAGCCAAGCGCTTCTAACATCTATATTCCTGCTAAATCATGAAATGGGTATGATCCTCTCCACCACAGGCGCCAAAGCAAAAGCAATTCGGAGTATGCCATTGATATACGTCACTTTGGGATTTTGTTTATCCAGAGCGACCTCAGGGAAAAAGATCTTGCGCTCAAAGTGCCCCGTCTCAATCTCCATATTGTAATAGCTTAAGGTAGAGCACGGAGCCAGGAAATTTCTCTCCCCGCTGATGCGCAGATATTCAGGGCTCAGAGAGATGGAGATTTCATCCTTTTCCACTCCCGCCAGCTCGGTCACCACTACCCACTCGGTTTCGGTTTGAAATACATCACACTTGGGATGCCAAAAGTCATCGATAGCATTCTCCATGGCCAGCGGACCTCCATTTAAGGAGCTCACCTCTCCGATCAGTTTCAACATCTTACGCTGGATGCCGATCAGATCGCTATATCGCTTTTCACGCATAAATACCTCCTAAATATTCATTACCATTCACTTAGCTCACGGAAAAAGAAGCTCTGCTCTTGGTCCGGATCAAGATTCACGGTAAAAGTAACTGTGTTTTTCAACTCATCATAGGCATAACGCAATTCGGTGAAAGAGACCCTGGCATTTCCGGAAAGCTGATGCAGCACGTTGATGCTCTTGCGCTCGGAAGAGTTATTTTTGACGTGCACATGGATTTCACGTTGGGAAGCGCGTTGCGAGATGGTCTTTTGATTGCGCACCGAGGAGCTGGCCACAAGGTCAAAGGTTGTACCGGTAGTGATGCTGACTTCTTCATTGCGGCTGGTGTGGTTGATGCGGTCTTCTCCGATAAATTCCAGATTTCCGTCGTCATCGGCTTTATAGACCTTGATCACGCCTTTGGGCAGAGGTTTGCCCAGGCCCTGATCTTCGGTATTGACAAATTTGATCAGGCTTTGCACGCCCCTGCCAAAAGTCCTGAATTCATACACGGATTGTGCCATCACTGCCTGCGGGGGATAGAGCTCCAATTGCTTGGTTTGATTATTTGCAAAGGATACCTTCTGATCCAGAGTGTACATTTTAAAATCGTGAAAGGCCTTTTCCTCAAAGGAGGGAGCTTTATCAGCCATGGATTCCATCATTATACCATCTTCATAGCCTCTGCCGGCTCGCAGATACTGATTTCTGATCTGATTGATATCTCCGGCGATCAGCTTTAGATTCACGTCTTCAAAGGCCTTACCGGAGCGGTTGTTGATGGTGACCCAGGAATTCAAATCCAGCCTTGTGCCATTCCAGACGGCATTATAGGCTACGTCCCAGGAAAAGCCGCCGCTGAGATAAGTCATGGTAATAGAATGCTTTCCGCTGCGTGCGGCGATCAGATTCCAGGCCAGGGTAGGCTTGGTGTAAAAGTTTGTAGGTAGCGAGGCCAGCTGAATCCATTGCACTTCGCTATCGGCTATCACCAAAAGCCGCTGGGTGCCGTTTTCGATAATCCCGAGATTGGAGCCGTCAAAGAACTTCAACGTGCCCTGCAAACGGGATTGATCCTTCATCACCGCCATCACCTCTTTATCCAGATATTTGGCCATGATCTGATGTTTTCCCGCCAGGTCGTATTCATAATTCTGTTCGGCCACCCGGATGCCGGAACCTTTTACTATCACAGAGTTGGGCATGATCCTGGATGTAATGTCATCAAAATTGTAATTTTGCCGTCCTTGCTTCAGCTCCAGGGTAAAGCGTGAACGCACCAGGGACAAATCGTCGTTGTAAATAGTGATCCAATCTTCCGCCAGCAGGGGCAGAACGAACAAGAGCAGCAGGGCTGCAGCAATCAAATGCCTTAGTTTCATTTAAGACTCCTTATTTTCAGCTTTGTGTATAGCTGTTTATGGGGCTCATCTCTTCATAACAACAGAGTATTTTTGTGGGTTAGAATGTCAAGAAAAGAATTTGGCTTCTTCCCATTTTTTACGAGAGCATGATTTTGACCTGGTCGATCTTTGCTATCTGAAACCTTGTTCCGATGGGGCTCATCCCGTTGTGTAGCTGTCGTTTGCTATCTGAACTCACATGATATAGGTTTCGCAAGCGGTAATGAGCGCAAGATTTTTTGAAGTCCAAACGCCTAAGTATCTGGTAGTGAATGTTTCATATCGTAAGGCGTTTGGACTCCAAAAAACAGTTTTCATGTAAAATGCCGACTACATTATTGAATCTTGGTAACTTGATCTATTCCAAATAGTGAGTAATATTGGTGGAAAAGAGAGAGCCGTTCCTCATTATTCAATATCTTAAGAAAGATGACTGCACATTCAATCGATTTTGTGAGATATGGACGCACAGCGAGATCAAAACGCTCAGAAAGATACCTGTATGTTCGCATTGCCTGAAAGATACCTATATGTTCACATTGCCTGAAAGATATCCGTATGTTCGCATTGCCTGAAAGATATCCGTATGTTCGCATTGCCTGAAAGATATCCGTATGTTCACATTACCTGAAAGATATCCGTATGTTCGCATTACCTGAAAGATATCCGTATGTTCACATTGCCTGAAAGATATCCGTATGTTCGCATTACCTGAAAGATATCCGTATGTTCGCATTGCCTTGAAAGACTTTAGCTGGCGGCTTCAGCCGCCATTCTCGAGGCTGATATTGGCGACAAGACTTTTTCCCCGCCTTTGAAGGCGGGGCAAGACGCAGCTATATTTCTGTTTCGCACGGATAATCTTGATTTGCCTGCGAAAACCATCTCAACCCTCTCACCTCCCTAAACCCTAAATCTGGAGTGCGGCTATATTGATCTATCCACCCATGCTTCTCCCCTTAGCTTTGCTCACGCTTCTAATTCGTTTTTAACTCGAGCTGACTCGAAGATTCGAGTGAACTCGAGTTAAAAACGAATTAGAATCAAATCGAAGGCCGGAGCATTGTGTGGCAGGTGATTGCTATCTGAAATATCGTCCCTACAGGACTCAAGACATTGTGTGGCAGTTGCTATCTGAAATATCGTCCCTACAGGACTCAAGACATTGTGCGCCTGTGGTTTGCTATCTGAAATGGCGTCCCTACAGGACTCAAGGCATTGTGTGGCAGTTGCTATCTGAAATGGCGTCCCTACGGGACTCAAGACATTGTGTGGCAGGTGTTTGCTATCTGAAATATCGTCCCTACAGGACTCAAGGCATTGTGTGGCAGGTGATTGCTATCTGAAATATCGTCCCTACAGGACTCAAGGCATTGTGTGGCAGTTGCTATCTGAAATGGCGTCCCTACGGGACTCAAGGCATTGTGCGGCTGTGGTTTGCTATCTGAAATGGCGTCCCTACAGGACTCAAGGCATTGTGTGGCAGGTGTTTGCTATCTGAAATGGCGTCCCTACAGGGCTCAAGGCATTGTGTGGCAGGTGTTTGCTATCTGAAATATCGTCCCTACAGGACTCAAGGCATTGTGCGGCTGTGGTTTGCTATCTGAAATATCGTCCCTACGGGACTCAAGGCATTGTGTGGCTGTGGTTTGCTATCTGAGCTCACATAAAAGGATTTCACAATCGATAATGAGAGCGGGAAATTTTGAACTTTATTGAAAGCCTACTTTCGCCACCGGGAATGAAAGTCAGATTCTTTGAAGTCAAAGCGCCTAAGTAATTGCTAGTATATGTATAGATTCCGTATGGCGCTTCAACTCCAAACAATCTTCTTTCATGTAAAGTTCAAAAATCAGTTTGCTATCAGAAATTAAGTTTTGATGGGACTCGTTTTATGGGTATTCTAAGCTGTGATTATGGTTCATATTTATTCAAGATAGGAAATGAAATATATGGACACAGATAGCGGTTATCGTGCGAATATTAGTACCTATTTGGATACTATAGCTTGATTTTTTGGGGGAATGTCTGAAAAGGCAGTTTATGCTTGACAAATAGAGGCTTTACAGCCTAATGCATCTTGTGAAAAAAGTCAGACTCTATACCTGCGAGATAAAACGCCACCGACAGATAGCCCCGGAGCTATGTGCCGTGTGTCCGCGTGTGACAAAATGCAGGGCTTTCAGGGTCTGGCATCAGACTCATGCCAGGGAATATCTGGATTTTGTGCTGGATATTGTGAGTAAATTCCCCGAAAAATACCAAATGGAGGTTCAGTTCATGAACGAGAAACAACACTTTGTGCAAATCGTGGACATGGAAACAGGTAAGATCGACCGCATTGCTAACCTGAAGGAAATCGATGCCATGAGCCCGGAAGAAAAGCTGGCGCTCTCCAAGAACAAAAATCTCTTTATCGTAACCCACCGTCTGCAGCCTATAGTGAAAGTGACGCTGAAGAAATCTGTGATTTCAAAGCCCATTCAATTTGGCTTAGGCCTGGAAGATCAGCCGGAGCCGGAGCCGGAGCCGGAGGTCGCACCCAAAGCGAAAGAGAAGAAAACGCCGGCCCCGAGCGCCGCCAAAGGTAAAGAGAAGAAAGCCGAGCCCAAGAGCGCTGCCAAGGCCAAAGAAAATAAGCCAGAGCCAGCTGCTGCGCCGAAGGGCAAACCCAAGAAAAAGAGTTGACAGACAATAAAGCTTAGACTCTGTTAAAAAAAAGCTTTTACAAAAATGCGCTATCTGAAATACTGGCACACTATGAACGATTGAATGCCCCAAACGGGCTATGAGGCAGATTATAATTTCTGCAAAAAAGGAGAAATGTATGTTTACCTTGGATGAAAAACATCTGGAAGCAGCTAAAAAAATAGCTCATGATCATCGCAAGAAAAAACGCTGCGATGAGTGCTATGACCGTGGTTGGATCGGTGTATCCGAGCAAAATCTTCTGGTGCTTTGCACCCGCTGTGTGGAGATGGATGCCGCCATGGAAGACTGGAAGAAATACGTAAGCGAACATGAAGAGCTGAAAGAACATTTTAAGGAGCTTTTTGAAGAAGCACCTTCGGAAGCGGAAGAGGAAGAAGTCCATCCCGCACAACAGGAATACGAACACAAAAAATCCCACCCGGCCAATCAAACGGCCTATGTCCCCGGCCCCAAACGGACAGGAAGAGCAAAGAAGATATAAATAAAGCTATGTATAAGACTATCGATCCACAAGAAAATCCTCGGGATTTCGAGGCCCGGATACGTGCGTATTGGCAAAAGCACTCCTTAGCACAGAAAAGCGTTGATTTCCGGGAAGGGAAACCGCAATTTATTTTTTATGAAGGCCCGCCCACGGCAAACGGCAAACCCGGTATTCACCACGTATTGGCCCGCACTTTAAAAGACACAGTCTGCCGCTATAAGACCATGACCGGCTTTCAGGTCAAACGCAAGGCGGGATGGGATACCCACGGGCTACCGGTGGAGATCGAAGTGGAAAAAATCCTCGGTCTGGAAGACAAAAAAGATATAGAAGAATATGGAGTGGAAGAATTTTGCGAAAAATGCCGCGACTCGGTATTCTCTTATGAAAAGCTATGGCGTGAAATGACCGAACTCATGGCCTATTGGATCGATCTGGACAATCCCTATATCACACTGGATAATGACTATATAGAAACCGTATGGTGGATATTAAACGACTTTTTCCAGCGCGATCTGATCTACAAAGCGCATAAGATCGTGCCCTACTGTCCCTCTTGCGGCACGCCTCTGTCTTCCCATGAAGTGGCTCAAGGCTATCGTGATGTGGAGGACCCTTCTGTCTTTGTGCGTTTCAAAGCCAAGGATGAAGAAAATACCTGGTATCTGGCTTGGACTACCACTCCCTGGACTTTGATCTCCAATGTGGCGCTTGCGGTTCATCCCGACGAGACTTATGTGAAAGTACTGCATAATGGGCAGCATCTGATCCTGGCCAGGGCGCGCCTGGAGGTCTTGGATGGCGAATATGAGATTATCGCCGAAATGAAAGGCCGTGATCTGGAACATCGCCCTTATGAGCCGCTCTTTAGCTATGTGCCGGTGGATAAAGCCGCCTGGTTCCTCGCTTGTGCAGATTATGTATCTATGAGCGATGGCACAGGTGTGGTGCATACCGCTCCGGCTTTTGGTGCCGATGACTACTCTTTGGGCGTCAAATACGATCTGCCCTTTGTCAATCCGGTGGATGCTGAGGGGAAATTCATGCCCATAGTCACAGATTGGGCTGGCATCTTCGTAAAAACTGCGGATAAAGAGATCATCCGCCATCTGAAAGACAGCGGCATGCTGTATCGCCGCGAGCAGATCAAACACAACTATCCTTTTTGCTGGCGCTGCAATAGTCCGCTGATTTATTATGCCCGGGAAAGCTGGTATATCCGCACCACTCTGTTCAAAGACAAACTGATAGAAAACAACAAGAAGATAGATTGGTATCCTTCCTTTGTGGGAGAAAAACGCTTTGGTGAATGGTTGGAAAACAACGTTGACTGGGCGCTTTCGCGGGATCGCTTTTGGGGAACTCCGCTCAATATCTGGGTATGTGAGCACTGCGATCACAAGAGCTCTATAGGCTCGCGGGCCGAACTGGCCAAAAAAGGAAAAACCGCTTCCGGTGAAGCCGTAAGCGAAGATATCGAACTGCATAGACCTTATGTGGACGAAGTAAAACTGAGCTGCGACAAGTGCGGCTCTGTAATGCACCGCACACCGGAAGTGATAGACTGCTGGTTCGATAGCGGAGCTATGCCTTTTGCGCAGTGGCATTATCCTTTTGAAAATGAAGAGCGTTTTGAGAAAGAGCTCTTTCCGGCAGACTTTATCTCGGAAGGGATAGATCAGACCCGGGGCTGGTTTTACAGCATGCTCGCCATTTCCACCCTGCTAAAAGGGGTTTCTTCCTACAAAAGCTGTCTGGTAAACGATCTGATTTTGGATAAAAAGGGTCAAAAGATGAGTAAAAGCAAGGGTAACAGCGTGGACCCCATACAGCTCATGCACGATTATGGTGCCGATGCCATCCGCTGGTATCTTTTGGAAGTAAGCCCACCCTGGGTGCCCACGCGCTTTGATATAGACGGCGTGCGGGAGACCATCAGCAAATTCATCGGGACTCTGAAAAACGTTTATTCTTTTTACGCAACTTATGCGAATATAGATAATTTTGATGCGGGAGCTTATCCTGCAGACTGGAAGCGGGAAGCCGAGATCGATCGCTGGATCATATCCCGGCTGCACAGTTTGATCAAGGATGTGCGTGAAAATACCGAGATTTATGAATTTACTCGCAGTGTGCGGGCTATTCAGGACTTTGTGATAGACGAGCTGTCAAATTGGTATGTCCGCCGCTCGCGGCGCAGATTCTGGTCTTTTGAGCTATCTGAAGACAAGATCGAGGCCTATCGTACCCTGTATATGGTGCTGCTGGAGATATCCAAGCTTATAGCCCCCTTCGTGCCGTATCTGGCGGAAGAGCTTTTCCATAAGCTAAAGGGAGGGGAAAGCGTACATCTGGCGGATTATCCCAAGAGCCAGACCGAGTATATAGATGCATCTCTTCAGAGCGATATGCAGGCTGTGATAGACGTGGTATCGTTGGGACGCACAGCCCGGGGCGAGAGCAGCATCAAGATTCGTCAACCTTTGGGCGTGATGTATGTGCCGGCCAAGCTGCGCGAGTCTTTAGACAAAATGCTGGATCTGGTGAAGGAAGAAGTGAATATCCATCAGATCAAGTATGTAGAGACCGATAGCGACTTTGTGCAATATGAGCTCAAGCCGCAATTCAAGGTGATGGGCCCCAAGTATGGCAAGCAGATGAAGGCTATCGCCAGCTATTTGCAGACGGCAGATTCGGCTCAGGCTCTGCGTGATTTTGCTGCCAAGGGCTCTTTCGAATTTGATTTTAACGGTGAAAAGATCACCCTTCTGCCGGAAGATTTGCAGGTGCAGATTCTGCCGCGGGAAGGCTATGTCTTTGCCAGCATGAAAGATATATTCATCGCTCTGGATATCAAGCTTAATGAGGAGCTTACCCTGGAAGGCTATGCCCGCGAGCTGATCAATAAGATCCAATTTTCACGCAAGGAACAAGGTTTTGAGATCATGGACCGCATCAGCCTGAGCTACTCTGGTGATGCCGAGATCGAAAAAGCTATAGCCTTGCACAAAGATTATATCATGAGCGAGACTTTGGCCGATGAGATCGTAAAACTCGGCGATAAGTCTCTTCCTCAGATAGATATAAACGGCAAAGAAATCAGTTTGAAGGTAACTAAAAATCATGGCTAAAGAACCGGAGGACACCAAAGTGCGCTACTGTTTGAACTGTGGGGAAAAGATTCCTGAAAAGGCGAAATTCTGCCCTTTCTGCGGGGAAAATGTGGCTTTGGAAGAACTGCAAACTCCAGAGCCAAACAAAGAAGAAACGCCGGAAGCAAAGCCGGAGGAAGAAACTCCGTCCCCCTTTCAGGGATTTTCAGATAAAAACTTTACCTTGCTGGACCCCGGAGAGACTTTTCAGGGCTATAAAATCTTACGCATGATGAACAAAGACAAAGAAGGCATCAAGTACATAGCCGAAAAAGACGGCAAAGAACATGTGCTGAAGATCTTCTTCAAATCCAGCTTCCACAATATGGATACCCTCTTTGGTATGCAGATGCGGCTCTCCCGCCTGAACCATCTCACAGACGCCAGCATCGCCAAAGTGGCAGAGGTGAAGCAAAGTCATACTCCGGCTTATATGGCTGTGGAATATGTGCATGGGGTTTCGCTGGCGGAGATCAAGAAATACAATCCCGAGCGCCTGAATGAAGAGCTGGTAAGAGACATTGCTTTAAAGCTGATCAAGACGGCTATGCTGGTGCGCAAACATGGCCTCAGCATCAATAAATTGCAGCTTTCCAGCATTATGTTGAAGGACGATTCAGAGCCCGTAATCCTCTCCAGCGGCATAAACTATCATGATCAGGATGAGCGGGACGATGTGTTTACCATTGCCGCTATCATCGCCCAGCTTTTATCCCAAAACATCTTGTATAAGAGCATATATAGTCCGGATCGCCTTAAGACGAACAAATTTGTGAAGATAGTGGGCGTTAGCATGGCTCTGAACAAAATCCTGGCAGAAAGTCTGCATCGTAATATCACGCAGCGTCTTTCAACCCTGGATAAACTGCAAAATGCCATCAGCAAATTGGAGCCTGTGGAAGGCTCAGAAATATGCACCGTGCAAGATACCAGCTTCCTTGATAACGGTAAACCGGAACAAGCGATCATGCCAAAAGCCGCAATCGAACCCGGATTCTGGATTCTGATCGGCATAGTAATAGTGCTGATGATCCTGCTTTTTACCACAAACATCTATCAAGTGGTCTTTGGAGCCGAGGAAGAAAAGCTGCAATACACTGGATTTGTCTGGGGAGCTGATACGATAGAAGACAGTCTCAGCACACAAGGCAAAGATTTGCAGCAGCCGGGCAACGATTTTGATCCTGTAATGACCAGCTATGGGGAGCTCAAAAGCAGTACCCTGGATGAGAGACAAGACCCCAGACGCCTGCCGGCTGCGCCCCAGCCCAAAGATAGCAGCCCTGCACCGGTGATCAAGCCAGCGCAGCCTGGAAAGGATTTTGTGAGAATCGATCCCTCTACTTTTGGCTTTGGCAGATTGGGCGAAAATCTGGCCCACAACGTATCTCTATCTGGGTTTTATATTAGTAAATATGAAGTTACTCAAGGCGATTGGAGCCGGTTTATGAAGCCGGCCAATGCCACCAATTTTGGAGAAGACCTCCCTGTGGACAATGTAAGCTGGTTTGACATCGCCATATTCTGCAATGGACTCAGCGAAGCGGAGGGGCTCACTCCGGCCTATCGCATCCGGGGGCTGGGCGCTTCCCGCGTAGTGAGTTGCGATTTTAACGCCAATGGCTACCGCCTGCCTACGGAAGCCGAATGGGAACTGGCCGCAAAAGCCGGGAAGTTATATAATTACAGCGGATCAAACGATCCAGCCGATGTCGCCTGGTACCGGGATAATTCCGCAGGTAAATTGCGCAAACCCGCCGGCAAAGCAGCCAACGACTTTGGTCTGTATGACATGACCGGGAACGTCTCAGAATGGGTATGGGATTGGTATGATGCAAATTATATCAACAACTTAACTACGTTTATAAATCCCACCGGACCTGAGGCCGGGATTCAAAAAACCATTCGCGGCGGCAGTGTGATGAATAGCGAAGGCCGCAATCTGAATATACTCTGGCGCGAGCGGGGCGATCCCAACAAAGGATACCAATTCGTAGGATTCAGGCTGGCAAGAAGTAAGTAACGCATCTTTGGGGTGCAGCATCAGCCACTTTGAGTAGCTGATGCTTCTTTCCTCAGTAATGCAAGCTGAATCAGGGCTGGCATCTGGCCGGTCCATTGCTTACTTTATCTATAAAAAACAAAGAAATAGGATGTAGTTTTGATGAAAGAAATCAGATATGAAGTAGTGAAAAATGCGGATAGCTCCCGCATTTTGCACTTATATAGAGCTGCGGGCTGGTGGCAAGAAGAAGACAAGCCCGGGGACGAACAAACCATTTCCGCTATCATAGCCAATAGTTTCTGTTTTGTGATCGCCATCTATGAAGGTGAGATCATAGGTATGGGGCGGGCGATCTCAGACGGGGTGAGTGATGCTTATATTCAGGATGTGACTATTCTGGAGCAGCATCGTGGCAATGGCTACGGCAAGGGCATAATGCAAAAGCTCCTGCAATATCTACGGGAGCAAGGGCTGCAGTGGATTGGCCTGATCTCCGAGCCTGGTTATGAGAGATTTTATCAGGCTTTGGGCTTTGCCGTGATGAAGGGTTACACCCCCTTCCTGCTATCAAACGAGGATATATGACAGAGCAAAACACAATGCCAGGGCTTAATCCGCTGAAAATCTCGCACACGCTGATGCTGCGCGAATACTTAGGCAAATACCCCAGAGAAAATTGCGATTATACCATCACCAATCTCATTGCCTGGGGTGAAATCTACGATAACCACTTTCTCTTGTACAAAGAGCGCCTGGTGATCTTCAATCTCCAATATCAGTATGTTTTCTTCCCGGTGGGAGAATACCTGCCTTTGGAGCAGCTAAAGGAATTGATGGAGGATTTCCGGCGATACTACCCGAAAGCCCGGATGATACTCTTTCCCAAAGAGTACATCGATGAATATCCTCAGGTGTATGAGTACTTTGATCTGCAAGAAGACCGGGATTGGGCGGATTACATTTACAGCACCGATGCGCTGGTGGAAATGCGGGGCAAGAAGCTGGCCAAGAAAAAGAATCTGATCTCACAATTTCGGCGGGCTTATCCGAAGTATAAAGTGATGAAGATCACCAAAAATAGATTGGACGCGATCTTGAGCTTTACTCATAAATGGCGTCGCGAACGCGAAGCAGAAGGGGATTATCTGCTGACGGAAATGCAGGCTATCGAAAATACCATCAAATATTGGGACAGACTCCCTGTGGAAGGGATCATCATCTGCCTACAGCACAAGATCGTGGCTTACTCTATCTTTAGTCCTCAGTCTCAGGACATGGCCACGGTGCATTTTGAGAAGTATGACCCGGACAAAAAAGGCTCTTCACAGATGGTTACCTGGGAGACAGCGCGCTATCTGCAGGGCAATTACCAGTGGATCAATCGCGAGCAGGATATCGGCTTATCCGGGCTGAGACGCGCTAAGATGAGCTATGTTCCTTCTCGTCTGGCTCCTTTCTTTGCGGAGCGGTCAACAGCAGATAAATAATCAGCCATACAGCCAGAAAGCTCAGGCTGAAAGCCAGAATCCGCAGAGGACGCGGATTTAGCATCATCTGCCAGATCACGGGATGACCGTCTGAGCGTTGCCAGCGGTCGCGATACAGCCTTAGGGTGGGATCGTTTTCGAGGCTGAGTATTTTGTTCAAACTTTTGATGTGATGCTGATGGTAGTTCCTGCCCGCTTTGTTTCCAGCCAGATCATAGTAGCTATAGCCGTGATAGTCAAATTCCGGCAGCTTCTGTCGCACAGCATTCAGCCCTTTTTCATATAAATCAAGAGCCAGGGGGTCATGAGTAAGCTCGTGATATTTATGCAGATTCAGCAGCACGCTGAGCATGCCGTTTAGCACGTAGTAGGGCTTCTCTGCGGGGTATTCCATATACCAATAGCTGCTATCGGAGATGGCGTGGGACAAGCCTGCTGCATTGGGGCGGAGGCTGTATAGGGTGCGGCTGGCTGTTGCATAGACCTCCAGGTCCCGCTGATAGGCGGCTCTTTCTGCCAGAACCAGCATTACTACAGATTGGGCCAAAGCAGAGCTCCAGGGTGCCTTTTGCCCGTATTCGGGAACCGCAAAATCGTATATAGCCAAAGCGGTGGAGTCTGTTTCTGATAAGTTTTCCAGCAGCCAATCCGTGAGCTTGATAAAGTCTGCATCTTCCCCGGTGAGTTTGCGTTGCAGATTTGCCTCTTGTGCTGCCCGGGCTACAAAGAGGGGATTGTAATAAGCCTCATTTTTGGAATAAAACTGCATCGGGATGCCTTCTTCATCGAGCACGATGCTGGTATTGATGCTGCGCCCTAAGATGCGCACGCTGATAGCATCAACCGTCTCATAGATTTTAAGCTCGGCAATCTGCCAGATCAAGCTGATAAAAAGCAGCGTGACCAGCGCGCTGGATATGGCTATATATTTCTTTTTCATCTGATCCCCTTTCTGAAGATGAAGCTAAGAGTGTAAAGCAAGGCCTGGCAAAGAACTATCGTGGCTCCCGTGGGTAGATTCAAGGCAAAGGATACGGCAAAGCCGCCTACGGCAGAGATAATAGCCACTATCACCGAAATGAAGATGGCGGTATGAAGCTTGCAGGTGAGATTGAAGGCAGTCACGGCAGGCAGGATAAGCTGGGCTGTAACCAGGATGATGCCTGCGCTCTTGAGATTGAAGACTATATTGGCTGCCAGAAGCAGGTAGAATATCTTGTCAACCGCCTGGATGCGAATGCGAAAGACCTTGGACATCTCAGGGTTGTAACTCATATAAAACAGCTCTTTGTAAAAGAAGAGCACATAGGCGATATTCAGCACGTTTAATATCCCCAGCGCCCAGAGCTCGGAGGGTGAGATCAGTAGCACATTACCAAAGAGATAGCTGGCCAGATCGAAGGTATAATCCTGTTTTAGCGAGATCAGGATGATGCCCAGAGCCATAGACAGCGAAAGGAAGATGGTGATGGTATTGGCTTCCTGCACTTTGTATTTTTGAGATAGCCAGGAGATGCCCAAAGCCACGGCGCTCACGAATATCCAGGCGCCAAAGGTGAGATTGAGCCCAAAAATCATGGCCAGAGCAATGCCGGCAAAGGCGATATGCGAAAGCGCTTCACCCATGTAAGATATGCGCCTCAAGGTAACGTAGGGCGCAAAGATAGCCAGTGAAATCCCGCTTAACACAGCTCCAATTAGGGCAGAGATCAGAAATAGTGGCATCAATAATCCTTTTCGATGAGGCGAACGCTATCGCCAAAAGTATTGCGGATGACTTCGGCATTCACCAGGTCGGTGCTGTTGTGACAGTGTAAACGCCGGTTCAGGCAGATCATAAAGCTACAGTATTTTGAGAGGGTGTGCAGGTCATGGGAGACCGTGATGATGGTCTTGCCGGCTTCATTGAACTTTTTGAGCAGTTTGAAGAAGCTGGTTACTCCGGGGCGGTCTATACCGGCTTCGGGTTCGTCCAAAATCAGGTATTTGCTGTCTGTGAGGATGGCGCGGGCCAAAAGTACGCGCTGATATTCTCCTCCGGAAAGGCCGCCGATCTGAGTATTCACTTTCTCCTGAATTCCACACATGCGCATGGCATCCAGGGCTTTGGCTTCGTGTTCTTTGTTGAAGCGTCTGCCCCAGGGCAGAGTGCCGGCGATGCCCATCAGAACTATATCTCGGGCTGTGGCAGGAAAGCTGCGGTCAAATTCTTCCCTTTGTGGCAAATAGCCAAAGCTGTGCTCTTTCAGCCATTTCTTCTGGGGAATACCATCGATATGGATGCTGCCTTCCTGCATTTCTATCAGTCCCAAAAGCAGCTTGATCAGGGTGGATTTGCCGGCTCCATTGGGTCCGATAATTGCGGCAAAAACTCCATCCGGGATTTCGAGATTGATATCCTCCAGGATTGTCTTGTGGGCAATGTGGTACTGAAGGTTCTCGATCTTGATCATCAAAAGGCCTGTTTCATGGCTGTCCAGTTGGCCAGAATCAGCTCGGCGATGGTATTGACTTCCAAAGAAGCGCCGATGGGGTCCAGGGTATAAAGCTCAAGGCCATATTCTTTGGCCAGCACCTGGGCGGATTTTGGGTTTTGCTGCGGCTCGATGAAGATGGCTTTTACCTTGTGGCTGCGGATTTTAGCGGCCAATTCAGTAAGCTCTCGGGCGCTGGGCTCTTTGCCGGGAGAGCTTTGCACCCAGCCCAGATACTTGATATCATAATCCTGGGTAAAATAGTGAAAGCTATTGTGATAGGTCACCAAAGCAGGCTGCTGCAGCCCGGAGCGCTCGCTCAGAATCTGCTCGTGCGCCTGCTTTATTTCCTCTTGCATGGCCTCATAATTGTGCGTGATCAAAGGCGCATAGTCCGAAAAGCGGGTTACCAGCTCATTCTTGAGCTTTGTGCTGAGCTTGTTCATCATCTGCAGGGAAGTCCACAAATGAGGATCGGCCCCTATGTGTGCGTGGTGATGCTCTTCTTCTTCCTGCTGATGCATAAGGCTTTCCCGCACCTGCTTCAAAGAGTCCAGAGCAATGCTGTCTTGCAAAAGAGAGGCGCATACCAGATGCTTGTCTTTCATGGTGCTGAGGTTTTGCTCTATCATAGCTTCCAGGCCGAGCCCGTTTGTGATGATCAGATCGGCTTTGTGCAGATCGCTGAGATCAGAGGGTTGGGGGCTGAAGCTATGTACAGAGGCGGTGGGCGGGATGAGGCTTTTTACCTGGATGGCATCTCCCACCAGCTGTTTCAGCATTAACTCATAAGGGTAGATAGAGGTGAGGATCAAGGGCCTTTGCTCTGCCTCCTGCTGCTTGGGAGCCTGTTTGCAACCCGCTGCAAAGAGGATAAAAAGAGCAAATAGTAAACTGATTCTTTTCATGTCTTTTCTCCTGAAAGAACTGTCCGACAGCTATCTGCCGCACAACTCTTTCAAATTAAGATAACTATTCCATACTCTTTAGCAGACTCACCAGCAGACGCACACCCGCTCCTGTGCCGCCAAGGCTATTGATGCCATTGGCTTTGTCACTCATTGAGCTACCGGCTATATCAAGATGAATCCAGGGTTTATCCTGTACAAACTCGTGGATAAAGAGCGCAGCTGTGATGCATCCGGCTTGAGATCCTCCGGCGTTTTTCAGATCGGCTATTTCGGATTTGATGAGTTCTTTGTAAGGTTCGTGCAGGGGCAATTTCCATAGCTTTTCTCCGCATAATTTGGAGGCATCATTGAGCTTGGTCATCCAGGCATCGTCATTACCCAGTACAGCGGTATAATCCTTGCCCAAAGCCCCCACAGCGGCTCCGGTAAGGGTGGCGATATCCAGCACCCGGTCTGCCTTTTCTTTTAAGATCGCATAATGCACGGCATCTATCAGGGTCAGCCGGCCTTCGGCATCGGTATTTACCACCTCGATGGTTTTGCCGGACATGGACGTGAGGATGTCTCCAGGACGATAGGCTGCTCCACTGATCATGTTTTCAGCAGCGGCGATCACGCCGATCACGTTTACCTTGAGCTTCAGGGTGGCGATAGCACTAAAAGCGCCGATTACAGCGGCTGCTCCGCCCATATCGCTTTTCATGCTAAGCATACCGTTTGTGGGTTTGATGCTGTAGCCACCGGTATCAAAGGTAAGTCCTTTGCCGATCAGAGCGGTAAGCGGGCTTTTTTTATCCGGCTTGCCGTTGTAACGCATAATAATCAGCTTGGGCTCGCTGCTGGAGCCTTTGCCTACGGCCAGAAATGCCTCCATCTTCATGCGTCTGATCTTGTCCATATTATAGATGTCGATGGTAAAGCCATATTCCAGGGCTGCCTTTTTGGCATGCTCGGCCAAAGCTTCGGGGCTGAGCACATTGGCCGGTTCATTTACCAGATTACGCGCCAGAATCACAGCATCGGCATATATACGGCCTTCCAAAATGCCACGGTTCAGATGGCGATTGGTCTTGGCAGAATAAATTAGATGAAGGTTCTCTATCTCATGCGTGGTATCCGAACTGAGATACTTATTGAATTTATAGGCAGAAAGGAGGGCAGATTCTGAGAGCAGATGTCCCAATTGCACCTCTGGTATTCCGGTATCAAAAGCAAACATCAGATATGCCTGACGGGCTTTGTTGCGGGTAGCTTCCCGCAGGGAATTGGCTATGTGATTGCGCAGCTTGTTGGTTTCTTTCTTCTTATGTTCTCCCACTCCGCAGAGTACTATAACTTGCTTCTTTTTGCGGACCATCCGCGTGAAGCTCTTGATGGCTCCCTCTTTGAAGCTGAAGTCTTCCGCTTTGCAAAAGTCTTCTATGGCTCCTATCAATTCCTCGCCCAGGACTTCGGTGCCCTTGAATTTGGAATCTTCTTCCTGTAACAAAACCAGGGTTTCGATATGCTCTGGCAATTTGCGGCATACATCGATTTTCATGGTTACTCCTTATATGATATACTTAAAAATCTTCCGATAAACTCAGATAGATCTGTGGTTTGCTGATCTTGGACAGATCAGTGAGCCAGGATATATCCAGTTTCAAAACAAAATAGCCCAAGTTAAATCTTGGACCAAATCCATAACCCAGTTTGATATCCTCCAGGCGTCCATCCACAGTGCCTTTGAAGACCTCGTCGTTGTCCCACACTGCGCCCATATCTACATAGGCCGAGCCCCGGATATTGCTCAAAGCCAGGGGCAGAGGGAAGGTAAATGCTATATAGTCCAGAAGGGGAAAGCGCAGCTCCATGCTGGTCAAAACCTTTCTATTGCCGGCCAGATTGTGGCTCAGAGCCCGCACTCCATAGTATCCGCCCAGGGAAAAGCGATCCGGACTGGAGCCTGTGCTGATGCCTGCATTTGCCCTCATCGCCAGAGAATAGCGCCGGCTGAAGAGTATGTATTTGCGCATATCTATGTAGTTGGTCAGATAATCCAGGTCTTTTTTGGCAAAGCTTTTGCGCAGGGTATAGCTGCCCCGAAATCCCAGTAGCGGCCCGGTGGAGCCATACAGGGCGTTGTCATACACCAGGCTCAGTCCCGGAGCAAAGGCTGTATCGCTGGATTTATAGTAATTTGTAAACCAATTTCCGGCATCAAAATCTGCATGAGGCAGAAAGTCGTTATGAATCTCATATTCATAGAGCATACTGTCAAATTCCAGGCGGGAAAAGCGGCTGAAGGGATAGCGTGCCAGTCCATAGATACCGGTTTGACGCTGGCGGGCACGATAGTAATCGCTACCCTCAGGTTTGTAATGCCGATAGTAGCTTTCATTATATAGATTGTAAACCCCTATTCCCCAGTCTATTCTGCGCCTCAGATAGAGATAGGACAGCACCATGTTGGTCTCTTCCAGCTTGTCCGAAATGCCTACGCTGATACCGATGCCATGATCTCCCATCAGATCGCTGAGCCCCAGTTCAATGCTGCCTGCCACGCCATAGGAATTCGAATATGCAAATCCACCCCATAGGCTGTCCAAAGCAAAGCGAGGTCTGTAGTTACGAATCCGCGGAGGATTCTGGGCATCTTCCTGAGGACGGGCGTCCCAACTGAAGTTCTCGGAGATCAAAGAACTATCCGGTACCACAGGTTCATAGCCGCTGATGAAAGGACGGCGGGTATCCTGAGTGCGGCTGGTATTTTTGGGCAGAGTCCTTTTGCCCAACACGCCATAGCGGTCGAGCTCGGCAAAATCCACCCTGTCCAGCAGATCATACTGCTGCAAATACTCTGTGGGCGCAGCGTAAGGCCGGTATTCCAGATTGGCCAGGGGGCTATTATCCAAAAAGAGGTCCCAGGCCCCGTCAAAGTAGTTTGAGATGATCAGATAGTTCGTATCTTCCGAGATATCACCGTTGAAAGTCCCGGCCAGAACTTGGGTCAAAGAGGCAATCTGCTGCTGCTCAAGGTCCAGGATTTCATAGTTTGTGATCTCATCGCGGGCCGAAACGAAAGCCAGCTTCGAACCGGAATCCACGTACATGGGCTGAGTGCAGTTAAAAGGCTCTTTGGTAAGCTGCATCAGCAGGCCTTCATCCAGATGATACTCAAAGATATCCATGCTGATATTGGCAAAAAAGCCATAACGTTTTGCCCCGGGGATTTCATCGCGTTCGGAGCTAAAAGCTATCCGCCTGCCATCCGGAGAAAAGCGGGGTTGAGCATCGTAAAAGCTATCTTCGGTAAGCTGCTGCAGCTCTTCGGTCTCCAGATCGTAAAGGTAAAGATCAGTCTGCATCTGTCTCTGTGCGCTAAGTGCGAGCTGCTGCCCATTAGGAGATACATCCACTTCAAAGATGGCTCTCAGCTCAGGAATATCGATAGTGCGCACGATCTTGCCGCTATCCACATTCAGGATGTGAATCCGGTCTCCATCTGCAGTTTTGGCACTAAAAGCCACTCTTGTCCCATCCGGAAACCAGCTCAGATTGCTGCGCATATAGTAAAATTCTTCCATCTTGCCGGTGGCTTCGCCGGTGATGATCTTTTTGGGCCTGGCTATGCCGTGGGTGCTGCCCATCCAGATGCTATAGCGGGCGCCGGCATTGGAGAAATAGGCATAGCGCGAGCCATCCGGAGAAAAGCGGGGCGAGAAATTGAAGTAAGAGCCGTCTTTTTTGTGATCTGTGCGGCGTTCATAGACTTCCTGCGGGATTTTGTGGGTATTGATAGTAGGGAAGAAATCACGCTTGAGCTGATAGTTCCAGCGCGATTCCAGCTCTTCAAATTTGATGCCAAATACGCGCTTGGTAGCCTCTTCCAGGCTTTGCATAGTGCGCAGCGAATAAAAGTACTCGCTCACCTTTTCACGCCCGTAAGTATCGGCAATATAAGTCAAAAAGCTCTCTCCCAGACGGTAGGCCAGATAGCCGCCGATGTATTCGATATTGGGCAGATTATCATTTACCACCATATCCAGGATGAACATATTATTATACTCATCCTCGCCTCCGATGGAAAGGAATTCCGGCAGTCCCTCTGAAAACCAGAAGGGGAAAGCGGCAGGCCGCAAAGCTGTGATGGTATTGGTGATTCTCTCGTCCAAAGCGTTTATATAAGCATGCGTCAGCTCATGCGTCAGCAGCTCTTCAAGATTGCTGTAGCTGCCGTCAAAGGGCACCACCACGCGGTTGCGCAGGCTCTCTGTAAAGCCGCCCACGCCCTCTGTGAGTAGGGGGTAGATGATGTTGGTCACCTGAAATTCGCTGCGCGTGGCATAAAACACGATCGGGATGCGGCTAAACACCGGATATTTCAGGTCGTTCTTGAGATAATAGTAGATTTCCTCCGCCATCAAAGCAGCGGTTTTGCCAAATTCATCTTCACCGCGGGGAAAATAGATATCAAAGTGCATGGTTTTGAGCTCAGACCAATCCTGGACTGTGGCGTTTACTTTGTTTTGACCAAATGTCTGGGCAAAGAGCAGCCCTTGTATAAGAAGCAGGATGGCGATGAGTAGCTTTTTCATATAGTCCTAAAAGATTGAGAGTTTGATGTATTTACGGGGATTAGCTTTGATATCACTGATCAGATCATCGAGCTTATCGATGGAGTTCAGCAGTTTTTCATACAAATCGTCTTCGGTAAGGAGCCTGCCGGCGCTGCCCTGTCCGGAAACGAGGGCTTCTGCGCTGTGATTGAGCCTGGCAGACAGCACACTGAGGCTATCCAGGGCGCTGTTTACTTTGCCCAGAGTGGCAGGGGTGAGGGCGATGCTTTCCATCAGCGGCTCCTTGCTCTGGGCGATGAAGTCATTTACCTGCAGGGTGAGAGTATCCACTCTGCCGATGGTGGCGGAGATATCGCCTTTGAGCTCGGTAATAGAGCGGTTCGCATTGCGCACGGCGCTACCGGTATCTTTCAGCAGCCTTTCGCTTTGGTCGATCAGTCCGCCTTCGGTATCCACGTCTATCAGGATGCTGTCCAGGCGGGAGATCAAATCTGCGGCTTTGGCGATGACGCTCATCATTCCGGAAGGCTTTTCCCCCTGCTGCACCTGGCTCAAATCCAGATATTCATCGCTGACAGATGGCTTGATATTCAGGCTTTTACTGCCCATCAGGCTGTCTTCAATATAAAATCTGCTGCCCCGGGGAATTTTGATGGCAGTGGAGATCTTGCCAGAGACCAGGATGCCGCCCTTGTGCATGCTTACAGTCTTTACCCGGCCGGCTTCCATGCCGCGATACATGATCTTATCGCCGGTCTCCAGGCCGATCACGTCTGTAAAGAGCACTCTGAGATTTTGCTGCGCTCTCATATCCAGGCGGTTTGTGAGCCAGAGATAGCCAAACAGCAGGATGAGGAAGATCGCCAGAGTCCACAGGCCGGTCTTGATCCTGGTGCTGCGCAGATGCTTATAAAACTTCGCCAAAGCTTTCCTTCCTTTTAAGTTTTGAGTTTCTTCTTTTCCGCGGCGGGGAAAAGAACGTTATTTAGGATCAAGCGATAGCCGGGGGAGCTTTTATGCAAATCCAGGACAGTTTCCGGATCGCCCACCATGTGTTGATAGTCCTCCGGATCGTGCCCGCCATAGAAGGTGAAGGTGCCTTTGCCCAGATTGCCGTGGATGTATTTCACATCGCTCTGATTTGGCACTTCGGCCAGGATGATCACGCTTTTTTTCACCTTATCGCGGTAAAAAGAGGTGGTTTGTCCCAAAAAGCCATTGATGATATTGGTGTGGCACTGGGTAAGCATGGTGGGCACGGGATCGTATTTTGCCGAAAAGTCAAAGAGCTGGAAGTAATCACCCTCAGCGCCCCGCAAACGGCTGTAATCACTGGCGTCTATATCGGAATATTCATATTCAAAGGGATTGGTCTTCAGCTTAAAATTCTCAAAGGCAAAGCAGCGCTCATAATCCAGCTTACTCAAATACTGCGGGTCGATGCCATCGCCGTCGATCACGGCATCCACCACATCCACGTCTTTGGCCGCCAGCGCGATATCGATGGTGTCGGTAGCCGCGCACATGGCAAAGAGAAAGCCACCGGAAACCACAAAATCCCGGATCTTATCCGCTATGGCATGCTTGAGCTGCCAGACCTTGTCATAACCGTATTTTGCCGCGATAGCTTCGTTTATCCTCACATCGTTCTGATACCATTCGGCATGCCGGTAAGAACCGTAAAACTTGCCAAATTGCCCGGTGAAATCTTCATGGTGCAGATGCAGCCAGTCATAATCATTGAGTTTGCCGGCCAGCACCTCTTCATCCCAAAGCCGATCATAATCTATCTCGGCATACTCCAGCGCCATCGAAACCGCATCGTCCCAAGGCAAGGTATTAGGCGGGATATAAACCGCTATTTTGGGCTCTTTTTCCAGGGTAATCACCTCCATATTCGCCTCTTGAATCTCCAGATGGATGGCGGCAACTTCGGCGGACCCTACAGTCTCATAACGAACCCCGCGGATATTGCAAATGGCGATGATCTCCGGCGCTGAAGGCAACAGAAAACTGCCACCCCGGTAATTTAACAGCCACTTTACCACCATCTGTTCTTTTAGACCCGCAAAAGCCACCCCATAAGCCTTGAGGTGGTTGCTCTGAGTCCTGTCCATCGGGATCAGAAGCTCAGCTGAAAGCCCGGCGCTCATCATACCAAATAAGATCAGCAGAATCACAGCCTTGAGGGCCAAAGTGGTAAAATCTATCTTCAAAACTCTACTCCTATAGCATTTTAGACGTATATACACATTTCCGTCAGAATCCTGTGTAAGGGCGCAGGGTGTCAAGGAAAATCTTTGCAGGCATTCCCCCATTTTACGAGAGTCTGATTATGGACTGGTCGGTGTTTGCTATCTGAAATGCCGTCCCTACAGGACTCTATAACCTTGTGTAGCTGTAGGTTGCTATCTAAAATGCCGTCCCGATGGGACTCGGATTGGAAGGATATTAATGCTGGAATCATGAATCTTAACTGCCAAAAGTATAAACTGAAATACATAGGCATAGATGATAGATAAGATACTATCATTAAGTTCATTATCAAAAGAGTGACTCGATATTTTGGGGGAATGCCAGAAATCTTTGGCTGAGGGGAAATGCGGGGGCTGAAGACTGGGGAGAAACCGCAAATAGAACGCAGATTTGACTGATCGAACGGATGGTTACGATTTTTTATAGAACGCGGATTGGGCGGATTGGGCGGATTTTGTGGAAGGGGGATTTTGGCAGGGTAGCTTGAGTATGCCTATCTGTAGCCGGAGGACGCCGTTCCTCCGCAAAGATTATCTTTACACGTGTAGCTAAATACCCCCACCCTCCTTGAAAGACTTTAGGTGCCGGTTTTAACCGGCACACCCCGCAGCGACTATCCGGACAAGACTTTTTCCTGGCCTTTTAAGGCCAGGCACACGGACCTATATCTCTGATAATACGACAGATTATACAGGCGCAAGACGAATTGAGCCCCATCTGATTATACACGGGGAGAGAGGAACGATACCGCTAACGTTGCTGTCGGCGGGATATTGCTTGAGAGGATTTAGATTCACTGTGCGTCGTTTTCGCAGCCAAATCAGACCCGTTCTGGAGAATAGGAAATATAGCTGCGGGTGCCCCGCCTTCAAAGGCGGGGAAAAAGTCTTGCCGCGTGTGTCAGACCCCCGTCCTGGCGGTTAAAAACTGCCAGCTAAAGTATTTCAAGGCCTTTGACCTTGCTGGACGCGAGACGCATCCAATCCAGCGTTTAGCTGCCGTCTGAAGCTTCGAACCCCAAACCATCGTAGCCGGAGCATGTCGCTTTGTAGCCGGAGGACGCCGTTCCTCCGCAAAGATTATCTTTACACGTGTAGCTAAATACTCCCACCCTCCTTGAAAGACTTTAGGTGCCGGTTTTAACCGGCACACCCCGCAGCGACTATTCGGACAAGACTTTTTCCTGGCCTGAAAAGGCCAGGCACACGGGCCTATATCTCTGATAATACGACAGATTATACAGGCGCAATACGAATTGAGCCCCATCTGATTATACACGGGGAGAAAGGAACGATACCGCTAACGTTGCTGTCGGCGGGATATTGCTTGAGAGGATTTAGATTCACTGTGCGTCGTTTTCGCAGCCAAATCAGACCCGTTCTGAGGAATAGGAAATATAGCTGCGGGTGCCCCGCCTTCAAAGGCGAGGAAAAAGTCTTGCCGCGTGTGTCAGACCCCCGTCCTGGCGGTTAAAAACTGCCAGCTAAAGTATTTCAAGGCCTTTGACCTTGCTGGACGCGAGACGCATCCAATCCAGCGTTTAGCTGCCGTCTGAAGCTTCGAACCCCAAACCATCGTAGCCGGAGCATGTCGCTTTGTAGCCGGAGGACGCCGTTCCTCCGCAAAGATTATCTTTACACGTGTAGCTAAATACCCCCACCCTCCTTGAAAGATTTTAGGTGCCGGTTTTAACCGGCACACCCCGCAGCGACTATCCGGACAAGACTTTTTCCTGGCCTTTTAAGGCCAGGCACACGGGCCTGTATCTTCATATTTACGATAGACTGCACAGGCGCACTACGATTTCAGAGCCCATCTGATTATACAGAGTTGAGGATCAGATCCCGTCCTTTTCGCAGGCAAATCACATTATCCGTGCAAAACGGAAATATAGCTGCGGGTGCCCCGCCTTCAAAGGCGAGGAAAAAGTCTTGCCGCGTGTGCTCGAAACCGTCCTGGCGGCTAAAGCCGCCAGCTAAAGTCTTTTAAGGCAGATAGTAGATATCGGTGATTTTCGAAAGAAATGAATAAATGCCCGGGTTCTCGACATATACTTGCACTTTGACCACATGAAACACGGCGTTGGCTATATTGTCTCCATGAAATGCCCGATTTCTCGACATATACTTGCATTCCACTTCAAAAATCCTGCTTTCATTACCGATTTACGAAATCCCTTTAATGTGAATTCAGACAACTTCCTCACACCCTGCCCCCAAAATCCTGCTTTTCCCGCCAATCTGAGGGATTACCTGAATCTGGGTGCCTATTCGCTCTTTGATGGCTTGAACATGGGAGATCACCCCGATCAGCTTCCCACTCTGCCGCATGCTCGCCAGGGCTTCCAAAGCGGAGGACAAAGTATCTTCATCCAGTGTCCCAAAGCCTTCATCCAGGAAGAGAGAGTCCACGTTTACATTTCTGCTGGCCATCTGTGACAGTCCCAAGGCCAAAGACAAGCTAACCAGGAAGCTTTCGCCTCCGGAAAGGTTTTTGGTGGATCGAATCTCGCCGGCCTGGTGATTGTCGATAACGTTTAGTTCCAAAGGCTGGTCCCTGTCGCGCAGCAGCAGATAGCGTTCGGACAATAGCTGCAATTGCTTGTTGGCATGACCCACCATCACCTCGAAGGTCAGCCCTTGAGCAAAATTCCGGTATTTCTTACCATCGGCCGATCCTATCAAGTCATGAAGATTACCCCATCGCGAGCATTCTTTTTCCTGAGCTTTTATATCTGTTTGAATGGACAGGAATCGCTTTTTGACTTCATCGTTTTCGCTCAGAGAATGCTGGTATTTGGAAATGCTATCACGCAGGTTTTTTAGCTCCGCTTCAAGTTCTGTATATAGAGTCTGGGCGTCCTCTGCAGATTTGTCGGTAATCTTCTTTGCCAATTCCCTTTCCAGGCTGATTTTGCGGTCAGCTTGCAGGGTGCGGATATTGCTTTGTTTATCATCCAATGCCTTCGCCTTCTCGGCTAATTCGTTTCTTTGAGCAAGGGGCAGGATAGTTTCAAGATACTGTTTTTCATCACGCAGTTCCAGAGCTGCCAGAGCCTTAGAGAAATCAGACTCCAGGGTATTTAGCCTTGGGCTTCTTTGGGCAATCTTAGCTTGCAGAGTTTCGGCATTTGTCTGGGTAACGGTCAATTTACGCTGGTTTTCCGCATGGGCAGATCTGGCATTTTTCTCAGCTTTCTCCGCATCGTCTATAGCTTTATTTAGCGATTGTTCTACTTCATCCGGCTTGCGCTTGCCATACAGCTTCAGCCTTTCTGCCTTTTGCTTTGCATAATCAGCTCTGCGGGTCTTCAGCTGCTCGTTTTTTGTGGATAGGGCGGCACTTTGGGTATCGATGATGCCATCCAAACTCTTTATTACGCTTTCAAGGCTGGCAATCTGGGTCTTGATATATTCCTTGAGATTCGTATGAGACTGCCATTCTTTCAGGGCTTTGCGGAGTGAAGCCAGGATTAACGGGATCTTGGAATCCGGAATATCCGTGATTCTAAAAGGATGAAGTTTTGTGGTCAGTGCTTCCTTCAGTCTGGCAAGTTCATCCTTCAGCTCTTCCAGGTCTTCCTTTAAGCCTGCCAGAGCAGTTTCTGCGGCTTTTTTCTCATGTTCAGCTGCTGCTTTCTGCCTTTCACATTCTGTCAGATTATCGCGGGCTTTGACTTCCTCTTTCTCCAGCTTTCTAATGATAGATTCTTGTTTCTCAGCTTTGTCTATAAAAGTGTTTAACTCTGTTATCTTCCGCTCAGTTTCATCTGGCTGGGGGATATTACCTTCTGCAAAAGGATGCTCTTTGGCTCCACAAAGGGGGCATGGCTTGCCATCTTCGAGTTTAGTTCGATGTTCCTCAAGCTCAACTATTCGTTTCAAGTAGACCATTTTCTGAAGAAGGTTATACTTTTCTGTGCGGTATTCTCGCAACAATCGATCGCCTAATAATGTGCGCAAAGCTTCTTCTTCACTCTTTAGTTCTTTTGATGCCTCTTCCAATTCCTCTTGCCTGGTAACGTTTGATTTTTGCAGGCCTTCAAGGGCTGTCTTCGCTTCCTTTAGCAGAGTTTTAGCTCTCTGATGAGCTTCATCTTTTCTTGCTATTTCCTTATATCTGAGTTGCAGAGTATTTAGCTGTTCTTCCACTCCCGTCAAACCACTCACCAGCCATTCATCCTGCGGATTTTCTTCAAGATATTTGTTAATAACAGATAGCTTTGTTTCAGCCTGTTTGAGCTGTCCCTGCTTTTCCAGTCTGGTCTGTCTATTTTCCTCGATTTTTGATGTTTCGCTTTCACAGTCTGCTTCAGCCTCTGAAATGGACTTACCCAGCTCGTCCAGCTTCTGATCAAGGGCTCTTACCCTTTGAATCTGCGGCATTCCAGCTTTCAAATCGGTTTTTGCTTTGCGGGTCTGTTGTTCTGCGGACTTTAATATGTCTGCCTGTTGATTTGCTTGAGAGATCAATTTGGGAAGAGCTACTTCCGCGATCTTTAATTCCTCCTGATCATCCGAATGCTGTTTCCGGACTGCCTTAAGGGTGGCATATTGGCCGTCCAATGCTGCTGCTTTGTTAGCCCGATTGAGCCTCTCACGCTTAGGGCTAAAGGCATTGATCTCTTTGTGCAGGCTCTCTTCTGCTTCGGTCAGCTTAGCGATTTCTTCTTTTATACTGTTTATTGCCTTCAGCCACTTGATGGCCAGTTCAGCTTCACCGAAGCTCTTGATGAGCTCTCTCTCTTCCTTTTGCTTGATTTCCAGTTCTTTGCGAATCTCTTGTTCTTGTTCCAGCTCCAGGATTACAGTTCCGCTTGCTTTTGCTTTGAGGACATCTAACTTGCCTTGCTCCTCGCGTTGACGCTCATGAAGCAGAATGGAAATCTCGCTGTATATCTTGGTGCCGGTGATCTGTTCCAAGATCGGAGCACGTTCATCAGCCGTGGCCAGCAAAAATGCGGCAAAGTCACCCTGTGCCAGTAGCATAGAGCGGGTAAAGCGTTCGAAATCCATGCCGGTTACATCCTCGATCTGCTCTGCTACACCCTTGATTTTGGATTGCAAAACCACACCGGAATCAGCATTGGCAAGCTCTTGTTTGGGCTGTTGCAGCTGGCCCTCTGGTTTTTCCCGGGCCCGGCGCTGACTCCAGTGGCAGCGGTAACGTCCTGCTCGGGTCTGAAAAGTGACCTCGGCAAAGCAAGCACCTGTATGGCGAGACATGATCTCATTTTCGCTTTTGGTGATTCTGCTCAGACGGGGTGTCCGCCCATACAGAGCGAGGCATATCGCATCCAGGATGGTGGATTTTCCTGCACCGGTGGGGCCCGTGATGGCGAAGATGCCGTCAGATACATAGCTCGGGTCTGTCAGGTCGATATTCCATTCGCCGACCAATGAGTTCAGGTTCTCAAATCGAATCTGCAGTATTTTCATGGACCATCCCTTTATTCTTTCTGCCTATCTTTTTCACAATAAGATACCAGCAGCTCTTGGTAAGTGCTCAGCAATTCCCGTCTTTGGTCCTGGGGCACTTCATGAGATGCCAGGCAGCGTTCAAAGACCTCATTCTCATCCAGATCGTCCAGAGTCTCTTCTATGCCGGACTGCTCCAGGACGCGATCTATTAGCCGAGTGTTTTTTATGCGTAAGATTTCCAATTTGCTGTCTTCGACCGATGCCACTACGCGCTCTTGCAAGTCGCTAATGATTTCATCGCCCTGGTAGATGATTTCAAGCCAGGCACTTGAGTCTATTGCCACCAGCTCCCCAATCCGGTTTTCGATCTCATTCCAATTGCCTTTGATGCTCTCAAGCTTTTGCCATACTGGTACTTCAATGAGTTTGACAGTTACAGCGCCATTCTCGATATCAACCTGGCAGATACTCTTTTTTTGATTTGCTTCCCCAAATCCTATTGCTAAAGGCGAGCCGCTATAGCGTATAGTTTCAGAGCCGTTTACCCGCTGCGGGACATGAAGATGCCCGAGCGCCGTATAATCGAAACAGGCAGGGAACGAACTTGCTTTTACCAGCGCTAAAGAGCCGATATAAAGCTCACGAACTCCATCACCTTCGATGGTGCGTCCGCCGGCTGTAAACAGATGCCCCATTCCTACGATGGGAATATCCAATCCCAGCTCTGTGCGCTTCTGCTCGGCGAGGGCTCCCACCGCAGCATAATGCTCCCGAATGCCGTCTAATAGCTTCTTCTCCTTATCCTCAAGGCTTTCTCCGGCTTCTGAACTGCGAATATCCCGATCCCGAAGATAAGGCACGGCGCAGACTATCAGCTCCGGTTTATCATCTTGATCGCAGAGCACCAAAACTTCATCGTTCAGCTCTTCAGACGAATTTCCCACCACATGGACATTCAAAAACCGCAGCAATTTCCTGGGAGCATTGAGAAAGGAAGGGGAATCGTGATTTCCTGCAATAATTACAACATGCCGGCATGATGAGCTGCTTACTTCGGAAAGGAAACGATAATACAATTCCTGGGCTCGATTGCCCGGAACACTGCTATCGAAAATATCGCCAGCCACCAGGATGGCGTTGATTTCATTTTGCTTGATAGTCTCAAGCAGCCAATTCAGATACGATTCAAATTCATCGTAACGCTTTCGCCCATGTAGTGCCCTGCCAATATGCCAATCAGAACTATGGATGATTTTCATGCTCACCTGCTAAGCTTTTAAAGCCTTTACTTTTTTATACAAAGCGATCAGGTGCTCGAGAGAAAGATCGAGGATCGGTTCATACATATTCCTTATATTTTCCTGTAAAGTGTCCATCATTTACCTGCCTTATACCAATAATGCTTTGTTGAGTCCCAAATCTTTGTGTAAATTCCAATTCATAGGGTCTCAGCTTATGTGCGAATTGTGCATGGCTTCACATTTTATCCAAAGCCAAAAAGCGAATTGCATTTTTTTCATCTCTTCGTTATAGGTCAAGCTCTTTCTTCTGGTCTATAGCATATTAGCACTTGAATCTACACTTGAGCAACTTTAGTGCCCGCCGGAGCCTTCAATCCAATTTTAACTCGTTTTTAACTCGAGTCCACTCGAAGCTTCGAGTCATCTCGAGTTAAAACTGGGTTAAAATCAAATTCAAGGGAAGAGCGGGGCGGCACAAAAGCTTGATGGCCTGGTCGTTTTACTATCTGAACTCACATGAAATGGATTTCTTGGGGCCGTTTATGAGAGCAAGATTATTGAACTTAACTGAAAGCCGGCTTTCGCCACCGACAATGAAAGCCCCAATTCTGCGCCATCTGCGCCCTTATCTGCGAAATCTGCGTGAAACCCCATCTGCGTGAATTTTACTGAAAGCCAGCTTTCGCAATCGGGAATGCGAGCCAGATTCTTTGAAGTCAAAGCGCCTAAGTAATTGGTAGTAAATGTATAGACTCCGTATGGCGCTTCAACTCCAAACAATCTTCTTTCATGTAAACTTTATTGAAAGCCTACTTTCGCCACCGGGAATGAAAGTCAGATTCTTTGAAGTCATAGCGCCTAAGTAATTGCTAGTATATGTATAGACTCCGTATGGCGCTTCAACTCCAAACAATCTTCTTTCATGTAAACTCCAAAAATCAGTTTGCTATCTGAAATGCCGTCCCGATGTGACTCGTTATTGGTAATATTTAACAGTGATTATGAACCATATTTAATCAAGGGAAAAATTGAAATATGTGGACGTAGGTAAGAGCCAAGATACGGCCTTTCATGTTATTATAGGTATCATAACTTGCTCTTTTGGGGGAATGCCAGCTAACAAACCCTTGACGAAATCCCCCTCTTGCTCAGTCTGAATTCCGAGGTATCGAAATGTCAGAACAAGATTTACCACTATGTCCTGCGGATTATGCCGCGCACGATGCAGCATACCAGCGGAAAAGAGCGGCTGGTTTTGCCGGATGGAGCGATGCGGAAGAGCTCGCAGAGCAGCTTGAGCTCTTGGATGGATTGTTTTCACACTCAGCTATTCCAGTGGCCGGCAGGGCATTGGATCTTGGCTGCGGGGCGGGGAATATCTCGTTCTGGCTGGAAAGCCGGGGGTATAGCGTTACGGGGATCGATGTCTCAAGGGTGGCAATCGATTGGGCTATAGAGCAGGGCCGGCTTTCAGACTCCATAGTCAATTTCGCTGTTGCGAACGCAGCTCAGGATAATCTGGATTTCGAGGATAAGTTTGATCTGGTTTTGGATAATTACTGTCTGCATTGCATTATAGGCCGGGACAGGGACCGGTATCTGAGCAATATATTTCATAATCTATTGCCGGGGGGAATTTATATCTGTAACACAATGTGCGCCGAGCTGCGAGACCCGGATGAATTGAGCTTCTTTGATGCCAAGAGCAGGACCTATATGCGCAACGGCATCGCACTACGTTACATAGGCCGGCATGAGGATATCATCAATGAGATAAAAGCGGTCGGTTTTGAAATACTACAAATGGAGCTATTTACAGATGAGATTCAGGATTCTATGTCCATTATTGCGCAAAGGCATTAGTGGAGAAGCTGGGATTCAATATGCTCATGGTCCGTCTTAGGGCTTGACTCCCTTGATTTTCATTTTATTCCTTTACAAAAAATCAGGCTGAATTACAGTGCTCTTATAGCGGTTTTGGTTTGACGGCTGGACTTGGCTGCTGCGGGCTATATGCCTTCGTGGAGAAGCTCAAGGCCAGATGATGCCGCAAGTAAAATACAAGCAAGGAGATAGATATGCGACGCAAGCTGATGACAATAGTGCTCTTGAATGTGGTGGCCGGCTGCTTTTTGATGGCCAGCACAGCCGATACCGCAGGGGATTTCAGAGACCCGATCACGGAATTTCCCTGGCTGGAAACTTTTGGCACGGATAGTTCAGACTGGATGCCGGAAGGTTTCACTCAGCGGCAGGGCCTTTTTCCTAATCCTTCCGAGAACACAGCGCAGTGGGAGCAAAAGAATTGGTTAAACGGCGACATCCATGAAAATAAAGCTGCCAATATCAATATCTATGGAGCTTTCCGGCAGGGCTGGCTTATCACTCCCGCTATCGATCTGTCCGCAGGCGATTATGAACTCAATTTTGACCTGGCTTTTATGGATTGGGATACAAACGACCCTCCCCGGGGAACGCAGGAGGATGATCGCTTTCTGGTGATCGTCAGCAGCAATGCGCTGATGAATACTCCCGTGGTGCTACGGGAATGGAACAACACCGGCTCCGAATGGGTCTTGAACGACATCCCCACCTATGGCGATAATGTCACCATCTCGCTGAGAGGAATGAGCGGGGTGGTCTATCTGGCCTTTTATGGAGAATCTACCGTAACCGCCAATGGTGACAATGATCTGATGATAGACAATCTCGAAATCAGAGAAGAGCCAGTGGATAATGCCGACGATTTCCAGGCTCCGGCTACCGATCTGCTTTTGACCAACTATCCCAATCCCTTCCACGCTCAGACTACCATTCACTATGAGCTCAAAGAGAGCCAGCCGGTAAAAATCGAGATTTATAACCTCAAAGGACAATTGGTGAGAGTATTGGTGGATGAAAGCAAGCCCGGGGGGAGGCATGAGGTATTTTGGGATGGCAAAGACCAGGCGGGGAATCGGGTGGGTTCAGGATGTTACTACTACAAAATGCAGAAGGGGAAATATAGCTCTACCGGCAAGATGATCCTGCTGAAGTAGGCGTGAGCTGGATTCGAGGCGCCTACTGCTGGATTGGATGCGTCTCGTGCTGGGTTGGATGCGTCTCGTGCTGGATTGGATGCGTCTCGTGCTGGATTGGATGCGTCTCGTGCTGGATTGGATGCGTCTCGCATCCAGCAAGGCCGGAGGCCTTGAAAAATTGAGCACCTCCCGTGTTCTGCAGACGAGACGCCTGCAATCCAGCAGCATCCCCCAGCTGCGAAGCCGACTCATTTCAGATAGTCTTGAATTCCGCTTTCTTTGAGCAAAAGCTTTAGCCGCCTGCTTTCGAAGTTCATCTTGTTTAGTTCCTGGCACTGAGCTTTGGCGCTCAGTCTTTGCACATTGGCGGCCAGAGAGCGCATCGCCGCATAGGTTTCCGCTTCCAGGTCAAAATCCAGCGTGCTCACAAAGCGCAGGGCTCTAAGCATGCGCAAGGCATCTTCAGAGAAGACCAGCACAGGGTCTCGCGTGGTGCGGATCAATCTATCCTGAAGGTCTGTCTTCCCTCTTCCACAAGGGTCGAGGATGCTTTCGGAGAAGAGCTCCAGATACAGGCTGTTGATGGTAAAATCGCGGCGCCAGACGTCTTCTGAGATAGGGCAGTAGCGGATTCTCGGGAAGCGCCTGCCCTTTGTATAGCTCTCGCAACGTGTTTGCACCAGATCGATCTCAATATCCTTTAGCTTCATGCGCACGGTGCCGAATCTCGGAAAGACCTCATAGCTTTGCGGATTTAGCCTTGTTTTCAGATAGCTGCCCAGTTTCAGGCCTCCATAGCGTTTTTCCACACAGAGGTCAAAATCGGTGAAATCATCCTTGCCCAAGAGCAGATCGCGCACCACTCCACCTACCAGATAGGTCCTGCCTACAAAGTCGCTGCCCTGGAGCGCTCGGCGCATGATCTTGAGGAAGACTTCCAGCTTCATATCAATTCACCGATCACGGCATTGGAGATAAACAGCGCTGCTTCCGCCAGGCTGATACTCTGGCCATCATCTATGATAAGTCCTAGCTGCAAAAGCCGATCCAGTTTGGCCTGACGTCCAGCGCGGAAATCCTGGCTAAAGCGGCTCTGAAATTCAGCCAGCGACAGCCCCTGCGTCAGGCGCATTCGCATCATGATATAATCTGGGATGGCAGCGGCCTGAGGGTCTTGAACAGCAAAGAGATCGCCGCATTCCAACCTCTGCGCATAGCCTGCCATATCCGCCGGATGGCAGTATCTATAGCCCTCATAATATCCGCAAGCCGAGGCTCCCCAGGCCAGGCAGTCATCGCCCTGCCAATACAAAAGATTGTGTCTGGATGCATAACCGCTGCGGGCAAAATTTGAGACTTCATATTGCTCAAATCCAGCTTCTGAGACCAGCCTTCGCATCAGATAATACTGCTCTGCCAGATCCTCGTCCGAAGGCAGTAAAGGGATATCCTTTGCCAGGGCGCTATCCTCTGCTATCTCCAATAGATAACAAGAAATATGTTGCAGGGGAAGATCAAGCAAGGGCTGCAGAGCCATCTTCAGGCTCTCTGCATTGCTATGAGGCAGGCCATAGATATAGTCCCCGGAGATATTATGAAAGCCGGCCTCTTGCAGCAGCTTCACTTTGGCGGGAAGGTTTGCGGCACGATGCTTGCGCTGCAGATAATCCAGCTCTTCATCCCGCATGGATTGGATGCCCAAAGACAGGCGGTTTACTGGAGTCCTATGCAACTCATCTGCAAAGCGATCTGTGATCTGGATAGGATTGACTTCCAGGGTGATTTCCGCATCCGGGGCCAGAGGCAGGCCGGAAAGCAGCTCGGAAATCTGCTGTGCGGAGAGCAAAGAGGGAGTTCCTCCGCCAAAATAGACGGTGCAGAGCTGGCGCAGACCGCGCTCCAGGGAGGCATTCTTTTCAGAAATCAGCAGCCGGAAATAGTCATCGCTGGCTTTCCGGCTGTATGCTTGCGTGAAAAAATTGCAGTATCCGCAATGGCTCAGGCACCATGGAATGTGGATGTAGAGCCCTAACGGGCGAGCCTGAAGATCCTGTTCCACCGTACATGTGGGGTATCATAGAGTTTATTGAATTCGATGCCCCGGCTCCAGAAGATCAGCCAGGGAGAGCCGGTGATATCGGTGCGGTCCAAAAATCCCCAATAGCGGCTGTCTTCGCTTACATCGCGGTTGTCACCCATCACAAAGTATTTGCCTTCAGGAACTTTGATGGGGCCGAACCAATCCCGATTGTATATCTTTCGGCCTTCGCCATCTTCGTCTTCGATCCGGTAGGGTTCATACCAGTCCAAGAGGCTGATCTGCCCCACATAATGTTCGCTAAAGCGTGAGTCTTGCACCATTCTGGGAGACTGCGGCGGGCTGGGATAGGCCACGCCATAGCATTCATAGCCGCGGTCAAATTCTTCGCCGTTGATATACACTATCTTATCCCGGATTTCTACGGTGTCTCCTGGCATGCCGATCACGCGTTTTACTACATTCCTGCGGGCATAATAGCTAATATGGAAAGCGGTGAGCGGAAACCTCGAAAAGGCTTGAGCTTTATTGATATAGATGGGATCAAAGACCTTGATAAATTGATCCTCATATTCGGGATGCTCGGGAGTATTGACCTCGATCTTGGGATAGCGGAAGGTGACTATATCTTCGCGTTTGGGATCGGTAAAATAGTACTTCAGCTTGTTTGCCACCAAAAAGTCTCCCGTCAAAAGGGTCTGCTCCATAGAAGAAGAGGGGATCATGAAGTTCTGGAAGGTGTAATTACGGATAATCATTGCCACCACAAAGGCGAAGAGGATGGCTTCCGTCCAGTCTTGCAGAGCGGGTTTGCGTTTATGGAACTTTTTGCCTTCGGGCAGAGGGGTCAGGTTGGGCATATTGCCCAGTTTATTCTTTTTAGTTTTGCTTATTTTCATTCGTTCTTTCATGAATATACTTTTCCTTTGATATACAAGCTTTGTTTATCGCTACCAAGCTGAAAAGCGGGCTGATGTGTCAAGCTGAAACTTCCTTTTTACGCCTGATAAGCTGCCAGATCAGGCCGATCAACACCGCCAGGATGGTGAGGCTAAGGCCGGCCAGGCTGAGTTTTACGCTTTGCCTATAGCTTTCCGGCTCCAGGCTCAGCCTCAGAGTGTGATGTCCGGCGGGGACCTTCAGCCCTCTGAGTATGTAATTCGTAGGATGGATGGGGATGGGCTCGTCATCCAAATACGCTTTCCAGCCCGCAGGATAATAGACTTCGCTGAGCACCAAAAAGGCGTCTGTATCGCTGGTATATTCATATACCAATTCATGCATCCCAGCTACAGCTTGCTTCACTCTGGCCTCTTGGGGAGGTGTAAAGCCCTCAATCGGACTTTCCAGGATGGCTGTAGTGGCGGGATCAAAATCTGGGTCCCACAAAGCGGCCAGGGCATCTTCAGCGCTGTCCACCACCTGAATATCCTGTACAAACCAGGCCCTGGGCAGGCGCATTAGATTCTCATAAATAGAAAGGCGGCCGTTGTAATATACCGGACGCAGGTTCTGAAAGAGCGAGCCATAAGGCAAAGAATCCGGCACGATCACGTATTTGGTGGAGAGCATATCCAGCACGGGAGTGGGGGCTTCTACGCTCTCTTGATAGACTGCTCTCAGATAGCGCAAAAATTCACCATCGCGTTGTCCATCGCCTTTTATCACTTCCAGGATATCGTCATAGCGCTGGAGCTTGGCTGCAGAATAGCCTTCGATGCTCTGGTGATAATAGGCCCATTCTCCGGCAGGACGGAGCTTATTGGTTCGTAAAGGGTCGGAGGGATAGATGCGGAAGTTTTCTTTATCCTGCAGCAGGAAATCATCGTAATCCTGCTTTTGGAAGCTAATTTCCCGGTCGCTGTGAGGCTTGAGCGTCTCGTTTTTGAGATGCTTGCCGGTATAAGGCCAGAGATCGGCGAAAGTAATGATGCTGATGAGCAGGATAAAATAAGATGTCTTCAGCTTTTTGATGCTGGCCAGATAGGCCAGCCCCATGCCCACGGCCAGAAACATCAAAGCCAGAAATCCGCTCTTGAAAAGAGCTTCCAGGCGCAAAGCCTTGAGCCCTTCCAGGCGGCTGAGAGCATTGGCCTGTTCATAGCGCGCCTGTTCGGTAAGCGTGGTAAAGGGGAGCCCGGCAAAGAGGCTTTTGGCAAAGATCAGCCAGAGTATATAGACCGCGCCGCAGACCCAGAATATCCGCAGATAACGCTTTTGCCAGACGCTATTGCCGATATTGTCTATCACGCTTTTCAGCCCCAGCGCAGCCAGGATCACGGCATTGAACTGCACTATAGTCAAGGTCATGGAAGGCACCCGGAATTTATTGAACATCGGCAGGTACTTGAAAAACAGATCGGATAAAGCAGGCGTGGCGCTGCCAAAGCTCATCAGAGTAAAGATGAAGCTGGAGACCCACAAAAAGATGGCCAGGCCTTTTCTTTTGCCCCACAAAGCCAGGATGCCAAAGGCCAGCACCAGGATGCCAAAGTAGTTATACACCTGCGTAAAAGGCATATAGCCCCAATAAGTCTGATTGATCCCGCCCCAAAAATCCGGGATGATAAGGCCTATAATCTCTTTGGGATGAAAGCTCCAGCCCTGCGCATAAGCCTTGTCCAGACCTTCCGCTCCGCCCCGCATGGTGTATTGGCTGTATTCCAGGGTGCTCAGATATGGATTCATCACCGCCAGCGCCGTGAGTCCAAAAGCTAAAATCAAGAGCAAAGTCCAGATTCCAAACTTCTTCAGCTCTTTGCTGCGGATACCTTCGATCAATTGATAAATCCAGTACATTCCGATCAGCAGGTAGAGGTAGTAGGTGATTTGGGGATGATTTTCCCTGAGCTGAGTGATCAGGAAGGTAGCCAGCAGCCCCAGCGAGAGCAGATTGGGCTTGGCTTTCAGCCGCATTACCGCCCACACTACCCAGGGGATATACATGATGGCGCGGAATTTTGTATTGTGCCCAATCTCCAGGAGGCCAGCCCAGTGACTGGAGAAGATGAAGGCTATCGCTCCAAAAAAGCAGAGCCAGGGGTCCATCTTCAGCGGTCTGAGCAGCAGGAATACCCCCAATCCTCCGATGAAAAGCAGGAATATGCGCCAGTTTATCACTTTATCCGTGAGCTTGGTGAGGGACTCCAGGAAGGGATAGCGGTTTGGGAAAGATATCATATATGAGGGCATGCCGGAGAACATATTTTGAGTCCATAGCGCCGGGTCTTCATGTTCGGCATTGTAATCTATAATGCTTTTTGCCGCACCGCGCCATTGACTGATATCAGTGGGCTGAGGCTCCATATTCTGATAAGCTATGGGGAAGTACAGTGCGCTTACTATTACAAAAAGCAGCGCAATCAAAATCCAGGGCAGATATTTACCCGAGATCAATGGCTTCGGGGCGATTTCCGCCGATTTGGCAGCAAACTGCAATTTTGAGTTGACTTTTTTCTGGCTCATAAAATCCTCTGTCTATACTGATATTTACGTCAAGATTATTTATTTGCGTCTATCGGTCAAGCAAAAAGGAGTGGATAGCAATGATCTTTGAATTTAAAAAGAAAATCTACGGCTATGAATGCGACATTTATGGCCACATGAACAACGCCAATTACCTGATGATGCTGGAAGCCGCCCGCAGTGATGCGCTCACCGAGATGGATATGCCCATAGCCATGCTGATGAAGATGAATATCCAGCTTTTTGTGCTACGCTATGAATTGGATTATATCAAGGCTTTGGAGCTTGAGGATACCGTTACGGTCAAAAGCTGGTTTTACGAGATGAACCGCCTCAAAGGCTTCTGGAAACAGGAAGTTTTCGACTCCGCAGGAGATCTGTGTTTCGTAGCCAATTTCACCGTAGTGCATGCCAGTGAAGGAAAGGCCAAAAGACTTTCACCGAAGGTCTTTGAACACTTATTGCGCTTTTTGGAAACAGAATAAAGTGATAAAAGCTGGACTTAGGGTGTCCTGCCTGCACCAGCTGGGAAGGAAACAAAAGCTGTGATCAAAGCGTCCTGCCTGCAGAGCGCAGGATATGCTACTTTTTTAAGGCCGGCCTTACTGGACGCGAGACGCATCCAATCCAGCACACGCCCAATCCAGCGAGTAGGCCAATCTATCAGTAGGCCACCCCGCTTCTCCCTTTTTCCCTGAACTTGCTTTTGATTCGTTTTTAACTCGAGTTCACTCGAAGCTTCGAGTCATCTCGAGTTAAAACTGAGTTAAAATTGAATTCAGCGAAAGGGAGAGGACAGGGAAAGACATTATTGATATCAAAAGTGATGTAATACAGCATCTTGGAGGTATTAGCCCTGATTTTTGGAGTTTACATGAAAAACCAGCCGGGGATTTGACGTACTGTCCCTATCAGGCGAATTTGCCTTGTTTAAAACAAGCGGTATGTTAGAGATTAGTTTACAGTAATGTGAGACCGAAGTAGT
>Ga0265294_10000531_pt1 | contig 50817 bp, 36 predicted proteins | sample MunlanPumphouse3_FD_192504 | JGI IMG/M metagenome (GOLD analysis project Ga0265294, IMG submission 192504) | Groundwater microbial communities from a municipal landfill in Southern Ontario, Canada - Pumphouse #3 | ecosystem: Environmental > Aquatic > Deep subsurface > Groundwater | place...
GTGTTTCAGCAAAGAATTTATTGGAACGCTAATGATAAAGATGGCGTAATTGCCGGCGTGGCTTACAGAATACTTGATGAAAATGGAACGCCTATCGCAACTCCCGGTAATGCCGTGATTGACGAAATAGGTGATATTGAATCTGTAAATTATCAAGGAAGTGATTTAACAGGCTGGGTTGTGCATTACAAAACCGGTGCTGATGAAAATATTCCTTTAGATTCACCGGACGCTAAAAGAACTATCTGGTCTAAAAAACAATATGCTACGATTAATTTCCCGGCTAATGAAGATGGTCATGCAACAGAAAGAATTAGTAGCTTCGAAGTTATCTGTATTGATAACAGAGGAGCTGTAAGTAATATTGCCAAAAAGAGCTTTAAAGCTAAATCTTCTTTACCCGGTTGTATTCTCTCTACATCAAGAGGTAACCCGGGTGGAAAACAAGTCGGTACAGGTCTTTACCTTACCTTCTCCATGAGTACTCCTGTGGGAGACCCATTCTCCGTTCCCGGTGCTGACTACTTTGAATACAAAGTTGAAAAAATCAATAAAGCTGATTCAACAGTTATAAGTGCAACTGAATGGTTTAACACAAAGCTTGAAGCTAAGGTAAATGAAGTTAAGCTTACCAAATTTACCAATCCTGCTTTATCTCCCGATTTTGCAGAAGATGGTGTTACTCAAGAGACAGTCACACGCGTTACTGCTCATGTTTATAACTTAGCAGGCGTAAGATCAGGTGAATCAATTATTGAATTCGCCGTGAAAGAGGGTTTTCACCCTAGAACAATGATCTATCCTGAAAAGGTATATGCTTTGGGAAACCATCATTATAGAGATTATTTAGATCCAAATGATTTAGAAGTTTATCCATTTATTTTAATGAGTGAAGGTTCAGATAGATATGCAACTCGTTTCTTCAGAGATACTGAAGGTCGCAAGACTGCTATTAACTCTTCTAACTTAAAAGTATATGCAACTTGGGGATATTGGGGTCAATTTGGTACTCCCCCTACTTCCAGTTCAGGTGCTACAATATTCTCTGAAAGCCCTTATGATACTGAAGTTGGTCATGTTTTAAATGATGCAGATAGCAAAGATTACTACTCAGAGATTATTGCTTATGATATTCGTTTTGATGGTGCACCATATGATTTCTATGCTTTATCGCAAGACCCGGATAATATGGTTACTCACAGAGACGGTACAGAATGGTTAAGAGTTCCTAAAAACAGTGTTTGGTCTATTTCCAAAGGTTTAGAAGTAAATAACCTCTCGTCAGGCATGCACAAATTAGAAGTTAGTGCTGTTGACTTGCAAGATGAATATGATCCTGATCATGCAGTGTTAGAGTTTTATTTAGTCGATTTTATCCCGGACGCAGAAAGAACCGGAGTTATGGTGATTGAAGCTTCAAATTTCCCGACACCTAATGCTAATAACTATACTCAGACTTATGTTGATTCAATCTATCAAGCTACTTTAAGTGGCTTCGCAGGCGTTGACTTCTTTAATAGAAAAGAGATTAACCAAGTTTTAGGAGTTTCTAAAGATGGTTGTAACTTAGCTTATTCTGATTTACAAAGATATAAAACAGTTATTTACCGTGAAGAAATTGCCGGGACTAGTTATTTTACCAGTGATTATGATGCTTTTAAACTATATGTTAATGATGGTGGCGACATTTTACTTAGTGCTGCTCAAAATCTTAAGAGTATCAATGATATGATGATTAACCGTGGTAGAAATATGTTTAGAAACTATTTTGGTATTGATTACAAGCAAGCATCTATTTCTGGTTTACAGCAATCTCCACCAAGACCATATTTCATTGGAGCAACTCCCACAAATGCGGTAGCAAGCCTACCAAATTTACCTGAACTAAATCTTAACCTAAGTACTCCTCATAACTATGTTCTTAATTTAAGACAAGGTATGACTGATATTTCCTACTTTGCAGAAGATTATGCAACACCGGGAGATACTCAAACAAAGGTTCTCTATAGGGCTAAGATTAAAGCTATTGATGCTACTCCAGGTAGCTTTGCTCCAACTGACCAAGCAACCTATGATTTGTATAATAACATACCTCTTGCTGTGGCTAAGGTAACCCCTAAAAACAAGTGCATTGCTTTTGGGTTCCCAATTTCCTTTATGCATGAAGCAGAGATAATTCAATTATTCCAGAGTATCTTAAACGACTAATTAATGAGAAAATTATAAACTAAAGTGGCAACCTCTGGGTTGCCATTTTTGTTTAATGAACTAACTATAAAATGGAGATAAAATGAAATTAATAAGAAACTTAATTGGGCTTTTAATGTTATTACTAATTGTTGTTGGCTGTAGTAATCACTCAGCACCTTTGGCTAAAGGTGAGATGATGTTTTGGCAGGTTTCCGATGATGATAGCAGTGTCTATCTGCTCGGTTCAATGCACTTTGGAAGAGCAGACTTCTATCCTTTACCTGAAGTGATTGAAGAGGCATATCAGAAAAGTGAAGTTGTGGGTGTTGAGTTAGATATGCTAAATGTTGATCCTTCAGCAATGCAAGCATTAATCATGCCTAACATGGCGTATAACGATGGCACAACACTAAAAGATCATGTTAGTGATGAAACTATGCAGCTTGCAGAACTTTATTTCGCCAATAAAGGAATCTCACTTGCAGATTTAGGTGGTATGAAAGCCGGAATGATAACCATGACAATATCACAAATAGAAGCTCAGATAGCAGGATTACTTCCACAATACGGAATTGATATGCATTTTCTAACAAAAGCTAAAGAAGATGGTAAAGAGATAATGGAGTTTGAAACTATGGAGAGTCAATTGGAACTCTTATTTAGTGGAGACGAAGAATCAGCTGAAGGTCTATTATACAAAACTCTAAAAGAAGCTTCCGAATTTGAAACAATGTTGGATTCTATGGCAACAATTTGGAAAGCCGGAGATGCTGCAGCTATGAACTCTATGTTAACAGCTTACGAAACTGAAGAAGAAAAGGCATATATAGAGAATCTCTTTACAGGTAGAGATGTTGAGATGACTGCTAAAATTCAAGAGCTGTTAGCTCAAAATAAAGCAGCCTTTGTGATTCTCGGAGCTGGTCATTTTGTTAATGACGACGGTGTTATCAATAGATTGCTCAAGAATAAGAAGTATAAGATTATTAAATATTAAGTTCTAGGGGTTGGTAGAAACGCAACATTTTGCGTCTTCTTAAGATCCATGGGGTTTATAGAGACGCAATATTTTGCTTCTCTACCCGTCATTACTGATGGTTTTATTTATCATCAATTATTAATTTTAAAGGATTTTTATTAATGCACTTAACAGTAGATTTACATTCTCATTCCGGGTATGCCGGTGGAGTAGGTACAATTCTCTTAGAAGATGTTTCGCAAACCATGAAAATGAAAGGTATAGATGTTTTTGGTACCGGCGATGTAATGTTACCAGCCAGATATCAAGAACTGGAAGAATTATTATATGATTGCGGGAATGGGTTATTTAAAATTACTCCGGAAGATACATCCTATTTCTTATTACAAACAGAAGTAATCTTAACAGTTCAATTGCCCAAATATAAAAATAGAATTGTTGCTCATCATGTGCTTCTTTTTCCTGATTTTAAGAGTGTTAAACAGTGTGCAGCTCTGATGGAAAAGTGGAAACAAAAGAACACTATTGGCAGACCCTTCATAGTTTCTGAAAATAGGGAAGAGATGATTAGTAGGCTAAATGAGATTATCGCTGTTCATCCCGAAATTGAGATAATACCTGCTCATATTATGACTCCGGACGGCGTTATGGGTTGTAAGAATATGCTCAGTGATATTGAAGAGTTTTATGGTTCGTTTTTACCTAATATTCATGCTGTAGAAACAGGACTTAGTGCAGATCCAAAGCTTCTGGAACAGATTCCCAAGATTTCTCATCTTACCTTTATTTCCAACAGTGATTGCCATAGTTCAGCATTGAATAGAATTGGTAGAGAATTTACTGTTTTAGATGTGGAAAAAGTCTCTTATTCAGATATTATTCAAGCACTTAGGAACAATAAAGTAGTTCTTACTGCAGAGTTTAATCCAGCAGAAGGACGCTATTATCGCACCGGTCATGCTGCTAAAAGGCATGTTAATAAAGAAGAGTTTCTGGTAGAAGAGTATGCTGATAATTTAATCTGTCCGATTTGTCAAAAGAAGATGACTCTTGGGGTTTATGAAAGAGTGCAACAACTTAAAGATGATACTATTATTCCTTTACCTCGAAAGTATATCCACCTGATTCCCTTAGTTGAAGTTATTGCTAACTCCTTAGGGATTAAGAGTGTTACATCTGCTAAAATAATCAATGTTTATAATGAAATCCTGAAACGCTTCCCTTCTGAAATCAAGTTATGGCTAGCAGAAGAAAAGGAAATCAGAGAACTTCTTGACAAATATATTCCTCAAAAAACAATGAATGCAATAATAGCTGTCAAAAATGAAAAGTTCGAGTTTTCACCACCCGGCTATGATGGTGAATATGGTAAGTTAAAAATAGAGATTTAAAGATTAATAAATAAATATCCTATTGGAGGTACAATATGGAAATTCGCGACTATATACCACAAAGATTTGAAAAATTAGCTCAGCAAATGAACAACAACGAAGCTGCTATTCTCTTTAGTAATAGAGAAGCAGAAGGTGGAGTTAACAGATTTGAACAAGATAAGAACTTCTTATATCTTACAGGTTTAGAAATTCCTAATGCCCGTTTAATGATCATAAAGGTTAATGATAAACTCTCTTCCACTCTTTTTATTGCCAGAAATATCCCGGAAAGAATAGTTTGGGAAGGTGCTAAAATGTACCCTGAAGAAGCGACAGAGATATCAACTATTGAAAGTGTTAAGTTTCTTGATGAATTCCAAAGCGCTGCCGCTAATGGTCTTGCGATGGGCAGAATTAAAAAAGTCTATGTGAACTATGTTAACCTTGCTCTTGATGAACCATTAACCCAAAGGCATATCTTTATAGAAAAGCTTAAACAGACGCAACCTAATCTTATGTTTGAAGACTTTAATGAGATCATCAGACCACTCAGACAAATCAAAGATAAGTTTGAATTAGAACAGATGCAGAAAGCCATTGATATTACCGGTGAAGGACTCGATGTAATTTTCAATTACTCTGAAGCAGGCATGTTTGAGTTTGAATTAGAGGCAATGCTCTATAATGAAATGTTATCTAATGGCTTTAGATTCTGGGGTTTTACTCCAATAATCGCAGCCGGTAAAAATGCTGCCACTCTTCACTATATTGATAATGATACCGAAATTGAAGAAAATGAAATGGTTTTATGTGACGTGGGAGCTGCTTGTTATGGCTACAGTGCAGATATTACCAGAACTTTCCCGATTGACGAGAAGTTTACCCCGCGTGGAAAAGAGGTATATGCAGAAGTTTTACAGGTTCAGAAAGACGTTATTGCTATGATTAAACCAGGCGTTAGCATGCTTGACCTAAACAATAAAGCTAATGAACTACTTACTAAAGCCTGTCACAAATTAGGTCTAATTAAAGAAGATTCAGAATTCAGAAAGTACTATATGCACTCCATTGGTCACCATCTTGGTTTAGACACTCATGATGTTGGACTAAGAAATTCTGTTTTAGAAGCAGGTATGGTAATCACGGTTGAACCAGGTCTTTACATTCCTGAAGAGTGCATAGGTGTCAGAATTGAAGATGATATCTTGGTTACAGAAGCAGGTTATGAAATTATGTCTGAAGATATTCCTAAAGAGATAGAAGATTTAGAAATAATTAGAAAGGCTGCTTTAAACAGATGACGACTAAGAAAATTGCAATTTATCCCGGAACCTTTGACCCAATAACTCTCGGGCATGTCAATATTGTTAAGAAGGCTGCTCAGATGTTCGATGAAGTTGTCATGGCTATTGCTAAGGATAACTATAAAGATTCTTTCTTTACTTTGGAAGAGAGAGCGACGCTTTGTAAAGAAGCTTTAGCAGACATACCTAATGCCCGTGCAGAAGTTTTTGAAGGTCTTGTTGTTAATTTTGCTAAGAAGCTGGGAACTAATATCATGATTAGAGGCTTACGAGCTGTTTCTGATTTTGAATATGAATTACAGCTGGCTTTGATGAATAAGAAATTAAACCAAGATATAGAAACTATCTTTTTAGTTCCGCGTTTTGAATTTCTTTACTTATCTTCAAGTATGGTAAGAAATATTGCAGCTGTAAATGGCGATGTAACGACATTAGTGCCTGCCTGTGTTGTAGAAGCTTTACAAAGAAAAAACAATGAAAGAGGAGCTGATGAATCAAACAACTGACAGAGTTTTGCCTTATGATGTTAATGCGGAAGCAGCAGTATTAAGCGCAATGATGCTGGATAATGTTGCTGCTTCTACAGCATTTACCGAGCTTAGCGATAATTATTTTTATCGCTCTGCTCACAAAATACTCTATCAAACAATGAAAGAGTTATATCGTGATAGTATTGAAATTGATTTAGTTACTCTTTCTGATAAATTAAAACCTAATAATCTAATTGATAAAGTTGGAGGAGTAGATTATTTAAACAAGATTTCGGACTTTGTCTTATCTACAGCCAACCTCAATTATCATATTAAAATCATGACTGAGAAAGCTATTCTCAGAGAGTTAATTGTAACATCTAATAATATCATTGAAAAATGTTATACTGCTGATGAAGATGTGGAAGATATAGTTGATAATGCAGAGCAGATGATTTATGATGTTACCAATAAAAGAAGTAACAACTATTTCAAAGACATCGCTTCGATCATGGGTACTACACTCCAGAATATCAGTGAAGTTGCCTCTTCTCACACGTCTGTTATAGGTGTTTCAACAGGTTTTACTGATTTAGACAGGCTTTCCGGCGGTTTTAGACCGGGTCAGTTAATCGTCCTGGCTGCTCGTCCGGCGATGGGTAAAACAGCATTAGCATTGAATATTGCTTTTAATGCCATAACCCACCATAACAAAAAGGTTGCTATTTTCACAATGGAGATGGAAGATGATGAATTGCTCAAGAGAATGTTATCAGCTGCTTCAGAAGTGCCTATGGATGCCTTGTTGAAGGGATTTGGCATGACAGATGAAAAGATGCTGAGAGTTACTAATTACGGGATGATGTTATCGGAAAAGAAGCTCTTTATCGATGATACCGGTACTAACTCACCTCTGGAAATGAGAGCTAAGTTACGCAGGCTAAAAGCAGAAACTAAAGGCTTAGATTTGGTATTGATTGACTATTTACAATTAATGTCATCGCAAAGATTTAAAGATAACAGACAACAAGAAATTGCTGAAATATCACGTGCTTTGAAGATTCTGGCTAAAGAGTTGCAGGTTCCCGTAGTAGCTCTTTCTCAGTTGAATCGTGGTCTGGAATCTAGAGAAGATAAACGACCAAAGCTTTCTGATTTAAGAGAATCCGGAGCGATTGAGCAAGATGCCGACTTAGTGATGTTTATCTATCGTGATGAATATTATAACGAGGATTCGCCTGATAAGGGGATAGCAGAAATTATAATAGGTAAAAATAGACATGGTGCTGTCGGAAGTACCAAGTTATTATTTATTCCGCATCTGACAGCGTTCAGAAATTTAGAGAGAACAAAAGTAGAAGTATAAGATGAACTTATTAGCTAAGTTAGGTGCTTTTTTAATATTTGCCTGGAAAACAATTAAAGAGGTTCCCTATATTTTCAAAAGACGATATTATTTCCTGAGGATCTGCAAAAGAATAGGTATAGATTCGCTGTGGCTGATTATTATAACTTCTGTATTTACAGGATTTGTTACAGCTTTACAGGCAATTTATCAGACTAAAGGGAGAATACCCTTAAATTACTTAGGTGTGTTAGTTGAGAAATCAGTGATAATTGAGCTGGCACCTGTTTTAACAGCATTAGTTTTAACCGGTAAAATAGGAGCTTCTTTAACTGCTGAAATCGGGACCATGAAAGTTACGGAACAGATAGATGCAATAGAATCTATGGCGGTGAGTCCTTATAACTTTCTCTATATGCCGCGGGTATTTGCCGGAGCAGTGATGGTGCCTGTGTTAACAATCTTCTCTATGTTAGTAGGATTGCTATCCGGGTATTTCTTCTCAGTTTTAAAATATAAGATCTCCTTCTACACTTTCTTTTCCAATATGCAGAGTTATTTCTCTATGATGGATGTTTATGGAGGCTTAATTAAAGCTTTTGCCTTTGGTGTAACCATTACTTTAATCGCCTGTTATCAAGGGGATAGAACAAAGAATGGCTCTGAAGGAGTTGGTATTTCGACTACCAATACGGTTGTTTATTCTTCAATTATGATTTTGGTCTTAGATTTCTTTGTGGCTTGGTTAATTTTAGGAGTGTGATGTGAAGTGTTGTAAATTCCTGTTTTTGTTAACGCTTGTTGTAGTTTCTTTATTAAATTTTGGTTGTAAAAAGGAAGTTGAGGATATTGAACAAACTAAAAAGAAAGTTAAAATCCCCACGATAGTTGCCGATGATACGCTTTATGTTCTGGCAACGGAAGACTTTTTTAGACTTTCCCTAGCTGATTCTCTTTCAAAAAAGTTTCTTAAAGAGAATAGAACACAACTTATTTGGGAGAATGGGGGAGATAAGAAGAACATTATCGATAAGATTAGAGATAATGACTTTGTTAACTACCCTGACTTGATGCTAGGTTTATCTAATGTTTTCTTAACAGAATTAGACAGCTTGGAGATTTTTAAAACACTGCCTAAGGTCTATTTATCGAATGTGAGATCTCATAATCGAGTTGATAAAACATCAAGATTTGTTCCTTATGAATATTCCTATTTGGCGTTACTAAAGAAAAGCGACAATAAAACAGAGATGCCTTTTAGTTTTGGCGTCATGCAGAAAGAAGTTTATTTTGATAAGATTATTATCTCTGATGCTATCAATACAGAAGCAGGAAGAGCTTTGTTTAATAATATAGAAGGTATCTTTAAATATCACGGCTATGCTGCCTGCTGGAATAGGATTAAAGGTAGTTTATATAGTATTAAAGAGAGTGAAAAAGAGGCTTTTGATGAGTTTTGGGAAATGGATAATAAGTATCTTTTCTTTCCTGTAACTACGGTCATAGAAGGCTATGAGCCTGGCTATCCTCAAACTATGGATTATGTCTATATGGCTGAAGGCACTTATAAACTCATTCACTCGGCTGCAATTTCTGAGCGTTGTGCTAACCCTTCTAAAGCTGAAGTATTCATGCTATTCCTGCATAAAACGGATGTTCAATCCTTGCTAGTTACAAAGACTAAGTGGTACCCGGTTGTAGAATCTGCTCCAAAGAGTGCAGGACATTCCATAATTGATTTTCCTCCAACAGTGATGAATAACAAAATTAGTCAAAATGTGGTAGCCCAATACTTAGCAGAATGGCTTGAATATTGGCAAATATTTAAGAAGAAGTTTTAACATGAGTGAAAGATTTAAAGTTGTTCTTTATCAACCGGAGATACCCAGCAACACTGGTAATATCGGAAGAATATGTGTAGGGGCTAACTTAGAATTACATATTATCAAACCCATGAGGTTTTTGCTTAATGATAAGTTAGTTAAAAGAGCAGGTTTAGATTATTGGGATAAGCTAAATCTTACCATTCATGATTCTTTAGAAGCTTTTGTTGCTCAATACCCCAAGATAAACATCTACTATTGTACTACTAAAACAGAAAGACTTTATACTAATATAAAATATCAAAGTGGAGATGCATTTGTTTTTGGACCAGAATCCCGCGGTATTCCGGAAGATATTCTGTTTGCTAATCAAACAAAGAATATCACCATCCCTATGAGTTCTGAAATTAGATCAATAAACTTATCAAATAGTGTAGCAATTATTCTTTTTGAAGCTCTTAGACAGGTTGGGTTCTTCTAACAAAACTGTGGCAATAGCTGTCTGTCAAGTATCTCTCCCTTATAATGTTAGAGGGTAATACGATACTTTTTCGAAGTTAAATCGTGCTACCCTCTATGGTCTAACCTATATCAAGCTTGTGTGTTCTAATCACTCCAAGGATCTTCAGTTAATTCAGGAACATAGTTATCTATCCAATCTTGATTAGCAGTGCCACCGGAAGTTACCCAGCCGGCAAAATCAGGATATGCTCTAAAGATAGTAACATTCTCTTTAACTGCAGGCACACTTTTATCAATTGAGAAAAAGAGAGCCCAAGGATAATTATTAGTAGTTTTATACCAATGACCCGGGAATTCAAGAGAAGCATCATCACCTGTTTCAAAAAGAGACATATCAGCGCATGTTGTAGGTGGATAGCCCGCAAGATGGATTTCTAATTGACGTTTATCACTTCTAAATAAGAAGAAATCAGGAATTGGATTCACAGGTTGTTCAGCGTTTGGGTCAAAATAAATTTTAAGGTAAAGTCCATCACGCTGCGTTAGATCCACATCACCTATATCATGAATTATAATAGCTGTATTAGGGGCAAACTTGTCTATATACGCCATAGTGGAATAATCTCCATTTGGAAGATCCCCTTCATACATGGTAGGCAATGAATAAGCTACAACAGAGTTTAACATTCTACCACTGTCTATTGTTTCGTAAGTTGTTATACCGCCTGTATTTACTGCATTAATAAACCTAAGTCCCAAACCATTATGATAATTAGCACCGTCTTTCATAAATTTGATGAAAACTTCATAAGAGACTATTTTGTTATCTGAATTGATATAAACAGAAGCACCATCAATGAAAATGTATAAATCATTAAAATCATAATCACCTTGGTCAGGCCAGAGATCTTCAAACATCATGAACCCACCGGGGATGTTTACCCAACCTGCAATGCTTGCATCGTAGGGGTATGAATCTTCAGCGTCAGGGACACCATCGCCGTCAGAATCAGTATATGTTGGCTCAGAATTGATAAAAGTTAAAAGCCAACTGTCCAATATTGCATTACCATGAAGCCCATTATATTGACCTATAAGAACAATATACTCAGCATCATTCAGACTATTCATATTGCTATCCACGTAGAATCTGTTTCCATCAGCATAAGACCCAGAGTAGTTCATGCAGTGCTGAAGAAAATTCATATTCTCATCTAAGAAAATATAGTTACTTGCTATGTATGTATGTAGGGGGCATTCACTAATATCAGCAGTGTTGGGGGTTATTCTACTCTCTAAGTGTTCATTGTAAAATTTAAAATCAGCTACTTTCATAGTTTGCATCACTATCCAGTCTGTTCCCATAAGGAGATAGTTGTTTATACCATCTTGGACCTTACGGATTTGTCCGGTTCCGGCAGGATTAAATTTATATTTATGCCAACCGGTATTATGTTCAGGCACTTCTGTAGGGAGAAACAAATTGTTCATGCTGATAAAGGAGGCAACCATTCCCGGATCCATACCAATAATGGAAACATAATTGGAAGTATCGGTGCTAATCTCACCTTGGAAATAAGGATCAATATTAGATTCATAAGAGATTCTTTTGCCACCATCTGTAGGAACTATAAGATTGTGTTCTTTAATTGCAGTTGATATCTCTTGAGTAAAACCATAAGCAGGTACTTCTACGATTAATGTGTTGTATCCTTTTACAGAGTTGATATTCATTTCAAGCTTACCATTTTGTAGGAATTTTGTAGCCAAAACCTTTTCGCCATAGCGAACCACTACAGCATTTTTAACTATATCGGTAATTTTATCTAATGAAATGTTAAGTTGCACATAGTCAAGATTGGTCCAATTAAAATCTTCGGGGATATCTAATTTGTTAAAATCTTGAGCAGAATTGGTTGAATTATCATCGCTACAACCAATAAGGGTGAGCATTGCGATCAGTAAAATAAGTATAAATGAAAAGAAGTTTTTCATTTTTTCTCCATATTGTTAAATTAACAGCGGAGTAAAAGAAGCGAAAAGATGTTCAAAAAAAAAGAATGTTTAGCAGAACATCGCCCTTGTTAGTGGTTAAAAAGATCGTAGAAATTAAAATTATTTACCTTTAGAATTAATAATTAACTTTGCTGTAGAAGTTAAGAAGTGAGCTTACCAAAAGATAAGCTCACTATCATTATTTAAGTAACATCAAGCTTGTGTGTCTTAATCACTCCAAGGATTTTCTGTTAAATTATAAACATAGTTGGTGTGCCAATTCTTATTGTTTTCACCACCGGAAGTTACCCAACCCGCAAAATCAGGATATGCCCTGAAAATTGGAATGTTTTCCTTAATTGCGGGAACCCATTTGTCGATAGAGAAATAGAGAGCCCAAGGATAATTATCTGTAGTTTTATACCAATTACCGGGGTATTCGAGAGAAGCATCATCGCCTGTTCCGAAAAGAGCAGGATCAGCATAAGTTGTAGGTGGATAACCTGCCACATGAACTTCTAAAGCACGGTTATTACTTCTAAATAGGAAGAAATCAGGGATTGGGTTCTCCGGCTGTTCTTCATTAGGATCAAAGTAGATTCTCATCTGAACAGCATCACCTTTGGTGAGATCCATCTCAGCAACATCATGAATTATAACTGCTGTATTAGGTGCAAACTTGTCGATATAGGTCATGGTTGACCAATCGCCATTGGGTTGACCTGTTGACCAGTTCTCCGGTAACATATAAGCAACAACAGAGTTTAGCATTCTGCCATTATCTATTGTTTCATAAGTTGTTCCACTGCCGTTATTTATTGCATTAATAAATCTTACTCCGAGACCGTTATGAAGTTTTGCTCCAGCTTTCATAACTTTAACATAAAGGTCAAAATAAACTATTTTATTATCAGCATTGACCATAAACTCGGAATCATCCATATATACATATAAATCATTAAAATCATAATCACCTTTATTTGGCCATAAATCTTCATACATGATTACTCCACCGGGTACAGTGATTTTACCGGCTAGGTTAGGATCTCCAGGGAACGCATCTTCAGAGTCTGGAACGCCATCGCCATCAGAATCACCAATAGATGTTTCAGTATTATAGAGAGTTACTAACCAATTGTTTAGCTTAACATTGCCCTGAGGCCCATTGTATTGACCAACTATAACCATGTATTCAGCGTTATTCAAATAGTTATTAGTTCTATCTGAGAAGAATCTGTTAGTATCTGTATAAGTCCAAGGACTCCATGGGAAGAAGTTAAGATAATTCATATCCGCATCTAAGAAAATATAGGTATTTGTAATATATGAATTAAAAGGACATTGATTTATATTAGCAGTGTTAGGAGTTTTTGCTCCCTCTAAATACTCACTGAAATAATTATAATCAGCTACTTTAATAGTTTGCATCACTATCCAATCAGTTCCTATAAGAAGATGGTTGTTGATGCCATCTTGAACCTGACGAACTTGTCCGGTTCCGGCAGGATTAAACTTATATTTATGCCAACCTGTGTTATGTTCAGGAACTTCAGTAGGAAGATAAACATTCTTAAGATCCATAAATGATCCAATCATTGTCGGATCAAAGTTATTGATTGCAACATAATTAGAAGTGTCTTCACTAATCTCACCTTGGAAATAAGGATCAATATTAGCTTCATAGGAGAATCTTTCGCCACCGTTGGTAGGGACTACAAGATTGTGTTCTTTGATATTAGTTGCTATCTCTTGAGAAAATCCATAAGCAGGAACTTCTACAAGTAAATTATCATATCCTTTAACAGAATTAACATTCATCTCTAAGCGTCCATTCTGAAGGAACTTTCTGGCTAAAACTTTGTTTTTGTAACGAACTACTACTGCTTCTTTTGTTGAAGTGGTAATGCTATCTAACGAAATATTAAGTTGAATATAATCTAGATTAGTCCAATTAAAACCATCAGGGATATCTAGATTGTTATAATCTTGATTTGGATTGGTTGAGTTGTCTTTACTACAACCAACAAAGGTAAAAGTCGTGATAATCACAACTAATAAAAGTAAAAATATTTTTTTCATATAATTCTCCATACATTTCTTTTTAATACTAATCAACATAGCATATAATAGTCATTAAACAATCAAATGCAAGTTATTTTTTTAAATAAAAAATTTATCAATTAAACACTTAAGACATTGATAAGACTATCTTTATTGGTTTTTTAGAGTTAAAGTTAGAGGCAAAAAATATGTTCGCCCCTATATGTTCAATATTTAATTTTCCCAAGGAGTTTCAGTTAATCCAGGATTTTTTGTATTCAGATCAATATAATTCATACCGGCATCTAAGAAAACATAAGTAGTTGTCAGATATGAGTTCGCAGGACAATCAGCAAGATCTGCTGTATTACTGTTTTTTTGACCATCTAAAAACTCATTGTAATAATAATCGTCATCATCTTCAATCTCTTCTTTGAAGTTAGAATCTTTACTTGTTATATCTGGACCTCTTCTTTCACCCGCTGTAGTAACAACAAGGTTATGTACTTTCACATTAGTTGCTATCTCGTGTGAGAAGCCATAAGCGGGTACTTCAACAAGTAAATTATGATTGCCTTTAATAGAGTTTATGTTCATTTCTAAACGACCATTTTGGAGAAACTTTTTAGCTAAAACTTTCTCTCCATGACTAACTATTACAGCATTTTTGGCTATAATTGTTGCATCATCTAAGGAAATATTAAGTTGAATGTGGTCAAGATTAGTCCAATTAAAACCGTCAGGTATATTTAAATTATTAAAATCTTGATTCGGATTAGTCGAATTGTCCTTACTACAACCAGTAAAGATGAAAGTCGCAATAAATAAAACAATCATTAACGAGAGCAAGTTTTTCATACTATTTCTCCATTCTTTAGTTAAATTCTTTTTTATTTCAAAACATCACTTACCGTAGCACTAAATAGAGGCAGTAAATGATACAACTATTCTTCTTTTAAAATTCCTTAGCCTTTAGTTCTCTTCAGCAATAATAGGCAATTATAATGTAACAATAGTCTTAGCCTCAAAATAAGTCAAGTTAAATTTGAGTAATAGAATAAAAATAGTATTTAGAATTAAGTAATATCCCCACAAAAGGGTCATTTGTAGGTACTTTAAGACTATTATTTGCAATTTGTAATAAATACAATATATTATGAATTAAAAAGTACGAGGTAGCTATGAAATTTGTTTTAATAGTACTTATCTTGATTTTAGGAGTGATGATTATGAATTGCAAAGAAAATAACCTAACCGAAATGGAAAAATATGTGATAGAGAAGAAAGGAACAGAAGCTCCTTTCAGCGGAAAATATGTTGAACATTTTGAAGATGGCACTTACAAATGCAAAAAGTGTGGAGCAGAGCTTTTTGAATCTTCCGGAAAGTTTGAATCTGATTGTGGCTGGCCCAGCTTTGATGAAGCTATAGCCGGTGCTGTTAAAGAGATTCCTGACAAAGATGGCTATAGAACCGAAATAGTTTGTGCCAACTGCGGAGGACACCTCGGGCATGTCTTTACCGGTGAAGGTTTTACTGATAAGAATGTTAGACATTGCGTGAACTCCGTCTCCTTAGACTTTAGTGCTAAAACAAATGAAGCCAAAGCCTACTATGCAGGAGGCTGTTTTTGGGGAGTTGAATATTACTTCCAGAAGCTAGATGGAGTTAAATCAACAAGTGTTGGTTTTATGGGAGGAAAAACAGAAAACCCCGGGTATTATGAAGTTGTCAGAGGGAGCACAGGGCATATAGAAACTACTGAGGTTGTCTATAATCCTGAAGTTATCTCTTATGAAGAGCTGACTAAGTACTTCTTTGAGATTCATGACCCTACACAAGTAGATAGGCAAGGACCTGATATTGGCGAGCAATACAGATCGGTAGTCTTTTATGCAACAGAGCAAGAAAAAGAAACAACTCTCAAGCTGATTGATATTTTGAAGAAAAAAGGATATAGTGTTGCCACGGTTGTTCAAGCAGCAGAGCCTTATTATAAAGCTGAGAATTACCATCAGGATTATTATCTTAAGAAGGGAAATTTACCTTACTGCCACTCTTATGAGAAGAGGTTCTAAGCAATTAGCAATGAGCAATTAACAATTAGCAATTGAATTTGTAGGGGCGAATCATTATTCGCCCTCTTCTACTGGGATTGCGGATGCCCACATCCGTATTCATTAACTTCTGACGGAGGTGAATCTCTCACTTGCTGTCAACAAGAGTACCCTATCCCGGGATAGGGTTAATACGGATGTGGGCATCCGCAATCCCAGTAGAAGGCTACTCCTCGCCGGAAAAACCGGCACCTTTCTTCGATAGACGCAAAATATTGCGTCTCTACATCCAATGGAAGAGGGAAATTTAAGACATTCCCAGTGAAGAGGCTCCATATTCATCGTAATCTGTGAACTTATATGTAATCCGTGGCTAAAATTCTTTCTTTTCATTGCTAATTATCTTGCTTCTTCTAAAATATATTGACTAAATTATCTAATTCCATTTTAATGTTAAAAAACAATACGGAGAAGCTTTTTATGCGAAAACTGATATATCTTACAATCTTGTTACTAAGTTCTGCTCTTAACGGACTAACCATATACGATGTGCAACACACTACTAATCCCGGTTCTGATGGAACCTACCCATCTCCCCATGTGAATCAGATAGTAACACTTACAGGTATTGTTACAGCTGATAACTTTAGTTCCAATAGATTCTTTATTAGCATGCCTGAAGGTGGAGCCTGGAAGGGAATTTATATTTATCATAGTTATTCTGTAAATGTCGGCGATAAGGTTACTGTAACCGGTAAAGTTACTGAGTACTGGGGTTTTACAGAATTGAAAAATGTCAGCAATGTTACTATTATTTCTTCCGGTCATAGCGTGGCACCTACTCTTATTACAACAGGACAACTGAACACTAATGAAGCTTATGAAAGTGTGTTAGTTAAGATTGTTGATGCTCAAGTTGTTGAATCATATGATCAATATAATAACTTTAAAATTAATGATGGCACAGGCAGCTCTTATGTTGGTGTCGGTTGTGTAGATTTACAAAATCATGGATTTGATGCAATTGTAGGCAGTATGCTAACATCTATTACCGGGGTTGTTGATTACTCTTTTAACAATTATTATCTCAATCCACGCAGCATTAATGATGTTATAATTGGCGAGATGCCGATAACTATAGCTACTGATGATATGTTTATCAATACTGCTGAAAACTTCCAACTTCCTTTACTGATTTTTAACAATGGCAGTGTTACCATTAATGACTTCCATATAGAGTTATCATACAATAACAATATGGTGGAGTTTATCGGTTTAGACTATTCAAACTCTATTCTTGCCAACTGTGAAGTTTCTTCAACCTCAAATACAATTACAGCAGATTATTCAGGTTCAGCAGTAACTAATTCTAATTCAACCCTCTTTAACTTAGTCTTTTATCCTATTGGAATGGGACACACTTCATTTTATGCTTTTAATTGCACGGTAAATGGGGAAGATGTAGATTCTTTTAACTTTGGTAATCTCAACATCTCTTTAGCTTCCACTGATCAGGGTGATATCCTAACAACAGTTCAAAGACCAATCTTGGCTATTCCTGCTATTACCCGCCCTAATGAAACCTTTGAAATCTGGGCTTCAGCTCCACCAGCAACTACCGGCTGGGATATCTATCTTAAATATGAAGATTATCAGCTGCCTTTGGAAGTTCTGAGTACCTATTACGATTCAACCAGAGAATGGCATGTTATTACCATTCAGACACCTACACCTCAGTTTTATGAACTGTTTAATCTTTATGTTGATGCTCCAACTCTTGAGCTAGATGAAGTGAAGAATGCTGTGAAAATAGAACCAACTCTTGATGATGAGTGGTACTTCATTCATATTTCGGATACTCATCTGCCTACTCACCTCTTTTCTCATGATTCTAACTATTATAATGACATGACAGAAGTTGAGGATTTCCTTACTGTAATAGAAGATATTAATGCACTAAACCCCAAGTTTGTGCTTCTCACAGGTGATGTTGTGAATGAAGGAGAATTAGAAGATTATCTCGATGCTCGTTACTATTCAATTGCTAAAAATACGCTCGGAATGTTAGAATCACCTGTCTATCTTGTGTCCGGTAATCATGATATTGGTGGTTGGCAAGGCACACCTATGCCGGCAGGTAATGCACGCAGTAATTGGTATAACTTCTTTGGTTGGGATATTCTGGAAAACCCTAATGGACTCTATCCGTTAAGAACCCAAAACTATACATTCACCTACAATGATGTTAAATTCTTAGGCTTAGAAAGTTATATTAATTACGATAATTATTTACCTCATATCTTTGGCGATGAAAGCTTTACTAATGGTCAGCTCTCTTGGTTAAATGCTCAAGTTGCTACTGCCGAAGCAACAAAAGTGTTATTCTATCATCATGATTTCTCAGATCAGATTAATCTCTATAATCTAAATGTGGAGATGGCTCTTAGTGGGCATACCCATTCTGATTCAGGAAATATTAATTCTTCTCCTTATAATTTGAAGACAGCCTCAATTTGCGACGGTAATAGAAAGTATCGCGTGATTAAAGTGAATAATGGCGTGTTAGAACCATTAGCAACCGTTTCAGCAGGTTCTTACGGACAAAACTTCCAAGTAAACTTTGAGCTTCCTAATCATGGAATGGTAACTTCTAATGTAGCTCAAATTGTTAATATGCACAATATTGAATTTGCTGATGTCTTGGTGAAATTTAAAATGCCGTTAAACAGCTCTAACTTCTCTGTTATAAATGGAGAAATAAGTCAGATTGTAGAGCTAAATGATAAGAAAATAGTTCATGTTAAAACTTTAGTAGCAGCTAATTCTGTCTTAGATGTTTCAATTCAAGCAACAACTTCTAACTCTCAAGATGTCAATGAAGTAACTACTAATCTTTCAAACGTGCTAGTTTTCCCTAATCCGTCAAATCCTGCCAATGAGAGAAATGAAACTACGATTAGCTTTGATCTCAAGAACAGATCTAAGGTCTCTTTAAGTGTCTATAATCTTAAAGGACAGAAAGTTGAACAAGTATGTCAGAATAAATTATTTGTAGCTGGACATCATAACATCGCTTGGGTAACCAGCTCTCAACTCTCTTCAGGAATATACCTGCTAAAACTTAATACAGAATCAGAATCAAAACTAATGAAGTTCATAAATATCAAGTAGAATTTGTAATGTTCAAAAATATAGGCTAATCTATTTATTCCTTAGGAATTTAAGAAATAGAGGAATCTATATCAAGACTTGACATAGAACAGAGGATTAGCAATGTTGAATTCAATAAATAATTAATATAATTAGGAGAAATTGATGGAAAAGACATTTAACAAATCTACTATTGATAGATTGAAAACTGCTTCGCGAGAAGCGCGTGGAAGTATATTGAAAATGACAACTATATGTAACTCGGGTCATCCCGGTGGGTCAATGTCTTCAATAGATTTAATGATGTCGGTTTACGAAATTGCTAATATCTCACCTGATAATTATCTAAGTGATGATAGAGATGTTATTATAGTTAGTAATGGTCATATTTCACCGGCTGTTTACACTTCTTTATCCTACAAAGGGTTCTTCCCAATTGATGAGGTTATCTCGCAATTTAGATTAATCGGAAGCGTCTATGAAGGACATATTGAAAGAACAGTTCCCGGAGTAGAATGGGGAACCGGTAACTTAGGACAAGGTCTTTCAGCTGCTTGTGGTTTTGCTTTGGCTGCAAAACTAAAAGGCTTGGAAAATCAAGTTTATGTCTTTATGGGAGATGGCGAACAGCAGAAAGGTCAAATTGGCGAGGCAAGAAGATTTGCGGTTAAATATGGTTTAAGTAATATAACCGTGATCGTGGATTATAACCAACTTCAAATCTCCGGTGATATTTCAGATGTTATGCCTCAAGATATTAAAGAGAACTTCTTGTCAGATGGCTGGGAAGTAACAGAGATTGATGGACATGACTTTACCGAGATTTCTCAAGCACTTTATGAAGCTGAAGCTAATGAAGCACCTGTCATGATTCTTGCTCATACTGTTATGGGTAAAGATGTTTCATTTATGGAGAATAAAGCAGCCTATCACGGAGCTCCCTTAAGAGAAGAACCACTTGTTGAAGCCTTAAAAGAGTTAAAGATAGATAACAATATGGAAGAACTCAGACAATTAAGAGCTAACTTTATTGCTGAAGAGCATAGGAATATAAATGAATTTACTCCAGATATAAATCCCGGAAAACCTCTCGTTTATGATAAAAATACTGATAATAGATCAGCGTGGGGTAATGCTTTAGCCGATCTTGAGAAAAACAATAAGGAGAGTAAAACTCCTTTAGTAGTCTTTGATTGTGATTTAGCAGGTAGTGTGAAAACAGCTGACTTTGCTAAAGAAGCTCCGGAGAGATTTATTCAAGCAGGGATTATGGAACACAATACTGCGGTAGTTTCAGGTGTTTTATCTGCTTGTGATTTCCAAACCTTCTGGGCTGATTTTGGAGTGTTTGGCATTGATGAAGTTTATAATATGCACAGATTAACTGACATTAATGAGGGTAACCTAAAAGTTGCTGTAACTCATGTTGGTTTAGATGTAGGCGAAGATGGTAAGACTCACCAATGCATAGATTATATCGGACTCATGAGGAATCTCTTTGGGTTCAAAGTTATCGTACCTGCTGATCCTAACCAAACTGATAGAGCAGTGCGTTACATGGCTACTCAACCTGGAAATATGGTTATCGCTATGGGAAGATCAAAATTAGCACCACTCAGAAAAGAGTCAGGTGAGCTTTTCTATGATGCCAGTTATACTTTTGAATATGGTAAAGCTGATCAAGTCAGAACCGGTTCTAAAGCTGCTATCTTCACAAGCGGAACTTTAGCTAACACAGCAGTTCAAGTAGCTGATGAACTAAAAGCAGAAGGTTTTGATGTCCAAGTTTGGAACACTGCGTCTCCTCTTAAAATAGATGTGAATGCTTTAAAAGAAGCTGCCAAAACAGGCAAAATCTTCACCATAGAAGACCACAACGTGAACTCAGGTTTAGGACTTTCCGTAGCAGAAGCTTTAGTTGAAAACCAATTAACTGCTAAGTTAACTAAATTTGGGGTAGCTTCCTACGCTATGTCCGGAAATTCCCAAGATGTGTTCCGTCTTTGCGGACTAGACAAAGCTTCTCTTAAAAAATTAATAGCTTATGAACTTAAAAAATAAAAACATTGCTAAAGTTGTCATCTTCGTGATGGCAACTTTACTTATTCTTAGCTGTGGAACTGATAATGTCATTAAAAAAGAGGATATTACCAGTGAGTTTGATGAGAATGTGCTTAAAGTAGTTACTTGGAATTTGAAAGAGTTTCCTGTGGCAGACTATAACACTTTGAATCAACTGCAAATTACTATTCCGGAATTGAATGCTGATATAATTGCTGTTCAAGAAGTAGCAAATACAGATATGCTTACCGAACTTGGTAATTTATTGAATGATTATGAGGTAAACTCTTCTTACCACTACATTCAGCAACCAGGGGGTAACTTTAATCCTGTGCTTGGATATATTTATAATAAGAATCGCGTTAAAGTAAATTCGCGTTTCACAATCTTTCGAGAATATGAGTATAGAAGACTTTTCCCTCGACATCCTTATGTGTTTGATATAACTTGGCAGAATAAAAACTACATTTTAATTAATGTTCATTTAAAAGCTATGGGTGATAATTTCATTGATGAAACAGATCCCTGGGATGAAGAAGTAAGAAGAAGAGATGCTCTCGATACCCTGCATGCCTATATAATAGAAAATTATAACTATCATAATGTTATACTATTAGGTGACTTTAATGATGAGATTCAGGAAGATGATTCAACAAATGTCTTTACAGCTTTCAAATACGATCCTAACTTTGAATTTGCAGATTATGAGATGACTTTTGATTCGAGTAACTACTCTTATCCGCACTGGCCTTCTCATCTGGATCACATAATAATTAGCAACGAAATGTATGATGCTTTCTATAAAACAGACTCAAGTTGTTATACAATTAAATATGATCAGGTAATTTCAGGCTACTTTACCCTAATCTCTGATCATAGACCTGTGATTATTGAATTAGATTATAATACCGGAGAAAATAATGAATAAGAAAATCTTAATAGTTGATGATGATCATTTGCTACGCGACGTTGTTGGTCAATATTTATCCAAGAATGGCTACTCAGTTGTGATTCCTAATTCAGCTATTGAGGCATTAGAGGAGTTTATCCCGGGTGATTGTTCTTTAGCGATTATTGATCTTGTTATGCCAGACATCGGGGGAATTGAGCTGATGGAAGCTTTTATAACCAAAGACCCTGATTTGAAAATTGTTATTATGACCGGGTACCCAACTGTAGATAGTGCCTATAAAGCAATGGTAGATGGTGTTTTTGAATATGTTATAAAACCCTTTAGAATGAAAGATCTGCTAGAGGTTGCCAAGAAGCTCATAGGCTAAAATGAAATTAATTGCCAAATCTTGTAAAATTACTGACTTCCCAAATGAAGAGTTAATCATTAATATCTTCCTCAGACCGGAGTTTATCCAACTTTTAACTACTCATTTTGGCTACGATGTGAAGTATTTGTATGTTAAGAATGCCCAACTTGATGAAGTAGTTGCTGTTACCATTTTGATAGAGAAAAGAAAATTTGGGATTCCTTACCTGATTATACCACAGTTTCTCTACTATCAACCGATTGAGATTTTCACTGCCCCCAGAAAGAATAGTAATGAGAATCAATTACAAGATATTGAAATATATCGTGAGATAGCAGCTTATTTCTCTAAGTATTTTTTCCAAATAAATATGAACCTTCCTCCAGAAATATCAGATATTAGAGGATTTACTTGGAATGGATTAAAAGCTAAACCTCTTTATACCTATCGTTTTACACTTAATGATTATAGTTGTGATAACTTCTTTCGAAAGCAACGTGCTTCTCTCAGAAAAGCACAGAACCTTAATTACTACTTCAATCAAGAGATCAATATTGACCGTTATTTTGAATTAGTCAAAGCTACTCGTGAAAGACAAAAGTGGAACTTCAGAATTAAAGATGAAAAGCTCGCTTCCTACATAGCAGACCTGCTTGAATTAGGCTTGATTAAACAATTCAATATCTGTTCTCCGGAAGGCATTATTGTCTCCACAATGTTCTGTCAGCTGGATAAACCCAATAAAACAGCTTATGCTTGGCTCACAACAACTGATATCAATGAGTTATCTAACGGTGTCTCCACTCTTCTCTTTCATTCTATTAATGAATATTTTAAACAAGAGTACGAGGTTTTTGATTTATGTGGAGCTAACACAGATACAATTGCCAGATTTAAAGCTTCTCTGGGAGCAGAATTAAAAGTTTTTTATAATATTCAATTTTAAATATTGACTGTTTATCAGACTTCCTGTAGATTTGTATTATAGAAGTACAATACTTATTTTAGAGGATATATGAAAAAAATAGTTATTATCAATGGCGGTAACTCTTCCGAAAGAGATGTGTCTTTAGTCAGTGCTACTGAAGTATATAACGCACTTACATCACTTGGTTATGATTGTCTGAAAATAGACCCGTCAGATTTTGACAATGTGGAAGATTTTCTACAACAGCTAAGAGATGAAAAGCCTTATATCGTTTTTAATGCTCTGCACGGTGGCGATGGAGAGAACGGAAATATTCAAGCTCTTCTGGAGATGGCTGAAATTCCTTTTACTGGATCAGGCTCTTTAACCAGTAAACTGGCAATGGATAAATATGTTTCCAAACTCATCGCTCAAGACCTGAATATCCCCACCCCTAAGTTTTTCCTCTTTATAAAAGGGATGAGACTTGCAGAAATAAATATACAATTTTCCTTACCCTATATCGTGAAACCCAATAATGGAGGCTCTTCAGTCGGGATTACTGTTGTAAAGGAACTATCCCACTTGGAAGATGCTCTTAATTCAGCCTTAGTCTATGATGACAGAGTTTTGATTGAACAATTTATTCCCGGTAAAGAACTAACCGTAACCATTTTAGGACAGCAAACATATCCAGTAGTTGAGATCAGACCCATAGACGGTTGGTACGACTATAAAAACAAATATACCAAAGGAAACACAGAGTATATCTGTCCGGCTGAGATTTCTGAATATTATAGTAGCAAAGTACAGGAAATGGCTTATAATTTCTTTGAGAGAATAGCCGGAAAAGCTTATGGAAGGATTGATTTTCGCTTTGATGGAGAAGAATTCTACTTTTTAGAAGCTAACACTCTTCCCGGAATGACATCGTTAAGCCTTACTCCCATGGCTGTAAAAAGCAAAGGAATCGATTTTAAAACATTATTACAGAGGATAATTGATTTATCTTTTTAGGAGTAGTCATGAAGAGAAACATACTTTTATTTTTATTTTTAATTATTGCCTTAACACTATTTGGCAGTAACAATTATGTCATGGATCTTACTTGCACCCAACCGACTTTAAATATCCTCAAAGCTAACTACTTTGACCCCTCATTACCTTATTCACAACCAATCTTGTTTAATTTAAGCATACAAAATCCGTCTAAACTTTCCGGTGACTCTAATAGTGAGCTTCATTATAGTTTAGAGGTTGAATTCTTTTGGAATAATAGTCGATTAACAGACACTACTTTAGAGCCGTTGAATTTGGCAAGTGTTTACGGTAAAAAAATCAATCTAACTAACAGAGACATTATCACAAGGGATGACAATAACTATTTTGAGGTTATTGGCAAATTTTCTTTTGATGATATCATGGACGGCAATTCTCAACTTAAAGATTTCATCATGGACACAGGAAGATTTCCTGATGGTGAATATCGCATTGATATTAGGTTAATAGCTGAAGGAAATTATGTTGGAACATCTAAAAGCGCTTTGTTTACTGTAAGAAATATTCAGAATGTCAGATTAATTTCACCCGGAGTTCCTGCCGGTTCAAGTAGAATCCCGAATCAATGTAAGCCTATTATTTATAACTGGACTAGTTCAGGTTTCAATAATAAATATGTGATTGAGATTAAAGAGTTTGATGAAATTTATGAACTAGATCCTTCTAATATTGAGTATAACGGAAGAACAGTTGCAGAGGAAGATGTGCAAAGTCGATCAGTCTATATCTCAGATTATAACTACCAAACTAATAAGTATTACGCATGGAGAGCTAAGGTTAAATATATTGGAGAAGAAACCCTTAATCTTGGCGACACACATAATCAATTCAAAACAAGCAGCTATAATGTCTTTAAATTTAGTGGTGAAGCTACTACTGAAGTTACAGATGTTTTCCAAGAAGAATTTCAAAATACCCTCTTAAATCTAAACATTGCTGAAATAACTGCACTTTTCGAACAAGGATATTTTCCTAAAGATGGGATTGAACTCAATGGCAAGAAGCATTATGGGAAAGATGCTATCGACAAGATTAGAGAGTTATTTTCAACTTATGACATTGAAGTTAGTGTAGAGTAGGGGGAAACATGAAAAGATTATTAACGATTTGTTTTCTCATTGTTGCTCTTTCTTTAATTGCCGAAGATATTGGACTTTTTATCAAAACTCAAGGAGCTATTTTTACTGAAGAGAACTCAGTGAGAGTGTTAAAAAAAGTTGGAGACCCCCTAGAGAATAATACAACACTAATTTCAGGTGTTGATTCTTATGCTTTATTGCACTATAAATATACTGATGGCTCGTTAAGAGTTTTCCCCAATTCAATGGTCAATATTGTTAGTGTTGATGATTTGAATACTAAAGTTACGTTGACTCGTGGTAAAGTTTCAAATAGTCTCAAAGAAAAGATTACCGGTTCTTATGCAATAGAGACAAATTCCACGGTTGCTTCAGTGAGAGGGACTGAATTTGAAGTAGAACTGACTACCGAAGGTACTGATATTAAAGTGGATGTTGGTGAAGTTGAAGTCTTAAACAAGATTTCCAAACAGACACAAACTCTTTCTGCTAATCACAGACTTTTATCTACCAATGGAGGTAAGTTTGTAGAGTTAACTCTTGACGGTGATCCGGTAAAATCTATAGAGAAGAGTCCTGATAAAAAAGAAATAGAAAAAGAGCCAAAGGTGAAAGATAATAGTGATGTAGGTGGTAACAAACAGATTAATACACCAAGTCCTGCAACACCTAAACCGGCACCAAACATAAAAACTGAAGTTAAGAAAAAGACTTCTACTTCTGAAAAAGCAGACATCCAAGAGCCTAAACAAACTCAACAACCTGCGAATAACTCTTTCCCTGTTGCTGTTGTGCTAAAAGTTAAAGGTGAATTAACGCTTATCAGAAACAATAAAGAGTTGGCTTGTCCTGTTGGTACAACCTTAGAGGATAAAGACAAAATCAGAACTAAGGAGAATTCCCTGGGCTTAATCAAATTTGTAGATAATAGTAGTGAGATTAGGTTATTCTCCAACAGTGAAGTGGAAATTAATACAGAACAAGAGAATGGTTCTTTAGATAAGAATCTTCGCTTAGAAGGTGGTTCTCTTCTCTCAAATGTTAACAAGAAGATTGTCGGTAAATACTCTGTCTCAACAACCTCAACTATTGCCTCAGTACGCGGAACAGAATTCTTAGTGGAACTAACAGCAGACGGAGTAACAAAAGTTACAGGATTCTCCGGTAGAGTAGAGGTAGAGAATAGAAAGACTGGGGAAACTACTCTTGTTACAAAAGGCAACACAGCTTCTTCTTCCGAAGATGGAACTCTGGATAGACAAAAGACCGAAAGTGTTAATCCTGAAGTAGAAGAAGAGATTGATCAAGTGTTTGAAAATAACATCAGAATAGAATTTGAAAATGAAGATGGAAATACCAAAACCATAATCTTGGAATACTAGGAGATAATCATGAGAAGAATAACAACAATATTTCTGCTTCTACTTTTAAGTATGACTCTGTATTCCGAAATAGTGATAGAACATTCTGAGCCATACATAGGTTATAAAGGAATTGATCTTAAACTGGATATAAGCATAACCCGTGGTATGAGTGAGTTACAAGAATTAAATGTTTATTATAGAGAGAGGGGAGAAGTTGCTTTTGATGTAATAGTGGTAGATGGGCAGTCCGGGGTAAATGGTGATTTTGTCATATATATGCCAATTTCTAAACATGCTCGCGGCTTAGAGTATTACTTGGAAGCACTAGCTGTTAATGGTGCTAAATACACCTATCCTCTGGATATGCAAACATTAAAACCTATAAGTGTTTCTATTATTGAGCCTGTTGTTGAGAATGATTTTGTAGTGCTCAATGAATTAGATAAAATAGAAGATGGTAGTGATTTTTCTTTGTCTATTTCACTTTATAACATCAAAGACAACTTGGATTATTCAACCATCAAAGCCTATAGAGACAAACGAGATGTAACTAAGGAACTATTAATTACCCCTACTTTGATTGTTTATAATGTCAAAAAGATAAGTAAAAGTTTCGAATTTAAAATTACTGCTAAAACACTGACCGGAAAAACTTTAGAATCAGAGGATATGCAGATTAAAGTTAAAAAGAAGATGTACACATATAAGTTGCCTCTGAATATTCGTGGTAATATTAATTATAAAGGAAGTACCACTAATCTCTCTTATGATGATAAATTCCTAAGTAATAGTGAGAGTTCAACCAATTCTCATAGTACAATCGTAAGTGTGAGCGGTAATTATGAATTTCTCAGTGTAAATTCAAGACTGTATCTCTCTTCATTAGAAAACTCTGAGAAACAATCTGTTAATCGTTATATGTTTGCTGCTCAGATACCTCACTTTAAAATATCTCTGGGTGATACTTCACCTTATCTTTCTGAATATACTCTAAATAGCACTAATGTTAAAGGTATGGGAAGCAAGGTGCATTTCAAATACTTCTTATTAGAAGGGTATGCCGGTGCCAGTGCTCGCGAAATATCAACTAAGTTTAATGAAGATAAGAATTTAACCACCCCGGGAACCTTCAAAAGAGAAACCAGTGCTATTAGATTAGCCTTTGGTAATCAGAATGCTTTCCAGTTTGGTATAAATGTAGCTAAGAATAAAGATAAAATCTCCTCTTTAAAAGAAGTAGATTATTATATACCTATAACTAGTACTCGACCAACTAAAGATGATGAAGCAGATCAACTGCAAATCATCAATCCGGTAGATAACATAGTCTTTAGTACTGATTTCAAAATAACTACTCCTCAAAACCTATATACTCTTGGAGCTGAAGTTGCCCTCAGTGCATATAACTCCAACATCATGGATGGCGTTATGACGCAAGAAGAGATAGAGAATGATCTTGGTGAGAGTATTCCTTTTGATCCGGAATCAATAGAAGATCTATTTATCATCAATAAGAATGTAGAACCATTTGGAGTAGGTTTGGAGAATATGGCTTATAAAGTTTACACTAATGCTTATATTGCCGGAAACTTTGTAACTATTAGCTTATCTCGCGTAGGTAGTGCTTTCAATTCTCTCTCTGCCAGAAGTGTGAGAAATGATGCGAAAGAATTTACTATCTCTGATAATATTAATTTCCATAACACTGTTTTTGTTGATTTCTCTTATAATAGAGTAACTGACAACCTTTCCAAAATGTTAGCTACTACAGATGAATATAGTAATTATCATGTTAGTTCTGTCTTCAGAAAAGAGAATTTACCCATACTCAGAGCTAATTTTGATAAAGGTAGAACCAGTGTAGCCAATAATGGCTCTCTTAATATGGGAATCGATTTTGATGAATCTCAAGAGTTTAGAACTTCCACTTTTGGCGGTGGTATTGGTTATGATTTTACTGTTTTACCGAAAATGCCTTTTAGCCTTGATCTTGATTACGCTAAGAACATTAATGAAGATGATTTGAGAGAGACCTTTAAATTCGAAAATGATAGCTATGTCTTTAGATACAAAGGCAAACTTATTCCTTATCCTCTTTCCACAGAATTCAGCTATAATCTAACTAATTCAACCAACACTACTGAAGAGTTTAGAGGAAATTCTAAACAACTCCGTGATGTAATAATAGTGTCTGAAGATTGGAATAGAAATTCAGTGAGAATTAAATTAGCTTATGAGTTATGGGATGCCAAGTTTATTCCTTTCTTCGATTTTAAACACTCTTCTAATAAAAACGATCTTGATGGCGATAAGGATTATAGTCAAAAAGCAACTTCCATTGGCTTTAAATTCTCCCCATTAAGGCTAACATCTATAAATTCAAATTTAACATTCAAAAATAATAGCTATGAGGTAGCAGGAAAAGACTACTCTGCTGTTAACTGGTATATGAATATTGTCCAGAAATTCTAAGTATGAAATTATCTAAGCTTCGCTTTGTCTTAGTTGCTATAGTTGCTTTCCTGTTTGTGGAAATAATCTCATTTAGTAACTTATTTGTGCAAGCTGAAGCTAAATTATATGACCTCTTGATGCAACAAAGAGGTCATCTTTCTTTGACTGATAAAGTCTCAATTGTGGCAATAGATGAAGAGACAATGCGAATCTTGGATCTTCAGTGGCCTCTTCCGCGAGCTCTCTATGTGGAAGCTGTAGAGAATATCAGGAAAGCCGGAGCAGAAGTTGTAGTTTTTGATATTCAGTTTCCTGAAAAAGCTCAAATATCTCTGTTGGGAGAAGAGAACAGATTCTTGGTGGAAGAGGTAAATTCACGTCTGGAAAGATATGATCTTGAATTAGGTTTATTAGCTCACTCCTACGATATTATCCATGCCTGTAAAATAGAAAAAGAGGGTAATAACAGGTTTCTTTTACTACCTAATAAAGCTATTATGCAATCTAAACCTAAGCTGGGATTAGTCTCCAACTTTAATGATAACGACAACTCCTTGCGCAAATATCAGGTGATGGATAAACTTAATGATCAATACTATTACTCTCTTGCCCTGAAAGCTTTTGCTCTCTATACCAATAGTGAGATTGTTGTTAATCAAGAGAGACAGCAAATTACCTGTGCCAATAGGACAATACCCTTCTTCTTAAACTATCTCACACCTATTAACTATCGCTCTTCAGCAGGTGCTTTTGCCGGCGATAAAAGTGTCAATGCTGGCAGCACCTATACCTCCTTCATTGATCTAATAAATCTTGAATCTGGACTTAGTAGTGAAGAATTGGACTTCTTTTCTGATATTGAAATTGATGAAGATTTGACCCGCAAATTAGCTGAAATGGGAATTGAACAGTCAGATGTCAATAAATCTAATTTAGAGAAGCTCATAGCTAAACAAGTCTTTAAAAATAGAATCGTTTTTATTGGCTCGACCCTGAAAGAACATCATGACTCTTTTAATACTCCTTTTGGGTTTATGCCGGGGGTGGAAGTTCATGCTAACTACCTAGATTCTCTCCTTGCAGATGACCTTCTAATCTATGTGAATCACCTTTTATTCATCTTGATTCTCTTCTTCATTATTATTATCTTTAGTTTTGTCTTCTGTAAGTATAATGCCTATCTAACTTTAGGCCTATTAATATTTGTTTTAATATTACAATACCTAATTACTTGGGTAGCGCTTAAATACTTTAATTTAATCATTCCTAAACTAGAGATTACGGTTCCTCTAATCATGATTTATAGCTACAACTTGGTTGATAAATACTTCAAAGAAGCAAAAGCCAAGAAAGAGATTAAGAATGCATTTCAGCACTATATGGCTCCCGAACTTGTAGAAAAGCTAATCTCCGATCCTAAGCAACTGCAATATGGTGGCGCGTCTAAAGAGATTTCTGTTCTCTTCTCTGATATCAGATCATTCACTACTTACACTGAATCCCACTCTATGGAAGAAACAGTTGCCATGCTGAGAGAATATCTAACCGAGATGACCAAGATTGTGATTGAAAATAAGGGGATTATTGATAAGTTTATTGGTGATGCAGTTATGGCTCTGTTTGGAACTCCTATTCATGATGATAATCATGCGTATAACGCCTGCAAAACAGCCATGATGATGAGAGAAAGGCTTAATGAGTTGCAAGCAAAATGGAAAGCAGAGGGTAAAGATGTTATAGAAATAGGAATAGGTGTGAACTCCGGATTTGCAGTTGTCGGAAATCTTGGTTCTGAACAAGTATTTGATTACACTGCTATTGGGGATAATATTAACTTGGGCTCGCGTTTAGAGAATTTGAATAAGAAGTATGATAGCGTGAATAAGATTATTATCTCTGAGTTTACTCTTGCCTATCTCCAAGATAAAGCTGACGTCTCTTATATTTGTAATGAGAGTGTCAAAGGTAAGAATGTTGGTGTGGATATATACCATCTTAATGATTTGAAATAATTAATAATTATAGGGATATCCCCTGCAGGGCTATCTCCTAACTCTATATTTTACAAGGGGCTTGCATCCTACTTCGGTAATACATCCTACATAACTTTAGTGAAGTAGGAAGCTTCTTAGGATAGACTCCCTTGCTGACAAATATCACCCTTTGAGTCTTCGCTAATACATTCTACATAGCTTTACAAGCGGAGTAGAAAGCTTCGCCTTCACAGGTCAGGGCTTTAACCATTAAACAAATTTAAGTATGAGGTCTTTTTTACTGGGATTGCGGACGCCCACGTCCGTATTAAATCTTTCTCCATCAAGGAGATAGAAATAAGATATGCTTCGGAAGGATAAGATTCCCCTTCGCTGAAGGGAAATGAATACGGATGTGGGCATCCGCAATCCCAGTAAAGAGGCTTCGTAGCTAATACTAACCAATTATAAATTAAACAAATCAACAATTCAACATGCAATTAATTCGCGTTAATTCGTATTAATTCGTGTTACTTCGTGTGAAAGTCTTTTTGAAAATTATTAATTATTAATTATTAATTATTAATTATCTTGACTCTATTTTATAATTATCATAAAAAGACAATATAATAAAGTTTTGCCTTAGGAGGATTGATGTTGAGAATTTCAGTTGAAGAATTACGCGAGTTCATGGTGGAAGTATTTAGTAAGCTAGGTGTTCCCCGAGCAGAAGCAAAGATCTGTGCAGATGTCTTAATTGAATCGGATTTACGCGGTATTGAATCTCACGGTATTGGTAGATGTAAAATGTATTATGACAGAATCAAAGCTGGGATTCAACTCCCTACAACTAAGATAGATGTGCTCAGAGATAAATACGCAACTGCAGTCTGGGATGGAAATCACGGCATGGGTCATGTTATCGCACACAGAGCTATGCAAGAAGCTATCGACAAGGCTAAGAAGTATGGCATAGGCTGTGTTGTAGTTCGAAACTCAACCCACTATGGTATTGCCGGATATTACGCCTCTATGGCGATTAAAGAGGATATGATTGGCATGACTTTTACCAATGCTCGTCCTTCAATTGCGCCTACAAACGGTGTTGACCCTATGCTTGGCACAAACCCTATTTGTTTCGGTGCTCCCTCTGATTTAGAGTTCCCTTTTCTATTTGACGGTGCTACTTCCATCTCTCAAAGAGGTAAAATAGAAGTGTTAGACAGAGAAGGTAAAGAGACCCCGCTTGGTTGGGCTATTGATCGTGAAGGCAAACCGGTTACAGACACCAAGAAACTTCTCCATGACCTTATTGCCAAGCAAGCTGCTATGCTTCCTATTGGTGGAGCTGATGAAGACACAGGTTCCCACAAAGGCTATAGTTTAAGCGTGATGGTCGAGATTCTCAGTGCTGCTCTGCAAAATGGTTCTTACCTAAATGATTTGCATGGCTTTGATGCTGAAGGAAACACTGTTCCTTATAAATTAGGACACTTCTTCCTAGCTATTAATATCGACTTCTTTACAGAGATAGCCGATTTTAAGAGAATTACCGGTGATATTATGAAGACCCTTACTAACTCTACAGTTGCTCCTAATAAAGATAGAATCTGGATAGCAGGTGAGAAAGAGTATTTAAATGATATAGAGATAAGAAGAGAGGGTGTTCCGATTACTCCTGCACTACTAAAGAATATTAAAATGATGAAGAAAGAGTTGAATATAGACTTATTAAATGTTTAGATAAAGGCCTAAAAGAACCTCACCCCGCCGAAATTCGGTACTTCTCCCCGGAAACCTTTGAAATACAAAGGGAGTAGGGGATTTGAAAGGGGTGTACGACAATACGCCCATAATTTTTACTTTAATCACAAAGGAGAAGCTATGAAAAAGATATTTGTTCTATTGTTAGTTTTTTTACCGCTCTTCATTTTTGCTCAAATCGGTGAAAATGAAAATTCAAATGACGCTGATTTTCAATTTGGTGGTTCAGTAGGAGCTACCACAATTAATGGAGAAACTTATACCAGAATTAGACTTAATCCTGAACTCTCATTCTGGAAGTTCGGAATTGGCTTAGATTTTGATTTCCTCATCACAGCTGAGGGGAAGATTAGAAAAGAAGATTGGGATGAATGGCAAGATTATATCAACAAGATTCTTTATCTCAGATATGCTCATAGAGGAGACCCGTTTTACGGTTTAGTTGGTAGTTTCCCCTCCTACACCTTGGCTAACGGCTTAATTATCAATGGCTATACTAATATGCTTAACTATCCTGATATGAAAAAGTTAGGTGGCTATATGGGCTTCAATACTGACCACAGTGGCTTTGGTATGGAGATGTTTGCTGCCGACTTCAGAGAGTTTGATCTGTTTGCCGTGCGACCTCATTTGAAACCATTTAATATCTCAAATGTTCCACTTTTAGATGAGCTTGTGCTTGGTGTCTCTTTTGCTCATGATAGAAACCAATACAATCGCTTCCAAGATTCTGATGGCGATGGTGTGCCTGATATCTTTGATGACTTCCCTAATGACAGTGATTATGCTGTCGATACCGATGGAGATGGCTATCCGGATGAAATTGATATTGATGCCGACGGAGATAATATATACGATGAGTTTGATGATGATATTCAGTTAGCAGACAGACCTAAGAATATTGGGAAAAAAGCTGTAACAATAGTTGGTCTTGACTATACTCTACCCATTGTTGATTCTGAATATTTCACCTTTTATCACTATGGAGAATATGCTAAAATTATCGATTATGGACAAGGTATTATTTTCCCCGGATTTGGTTCTAAGTTTGCTATTTTTGATTTAAGATTGGAAGGAAGAAGATTTGAAGATGAATTTATCCCCGGTTTTTTTGACTATCTCTATGATGACCAAAGAGCTTTTGTTTCCGGAACTGAAATCAAGGCCAAAACTTCACTCTTAAGAAAAGTTAAAGCTTCCACAGGTTGGTATGGTTCAGCTACTGCCAGCATTGGCAACATTCTTTACTTTGACCTTGCTTACCAAGATATGTATGGAAAAAACGTAACCACCGGAAAATCTTTGTGGGCAGGACTTAGAGCTAATACAAACATGATTCCTAAGATAAACGAAGCTGCTATTTATTATTCTCAAACTAATAAGCACCATATTGATTTTGCTAATTTTAGAAATCAAAGTGCTACTGTTACTGGTAAAATTAGTTATGATTTAAGTGGAGGCACCTACTTAGTTGGTAATTACCAAGAGAGATATAGTGATATCAACGGTGATGGCAAAATTAAAGGCGACGACGAAATAGCCAAAACTTTTTCTTTCTCTGTTGAATTTAAATTCTAAAAGTAGCACCCTGAATATAAGATGAATCTAACTTTAATTCTTTTTAGTACTTTTATAAATACAGTTTTATTACTGGTGATTGTCCTGCTTCTTACCAAAAAGAGGCAGGCAAATGCCGGTATGCATGAATCTTCAGTAGAACCGGTTCCAAGAGAATCAGTTATTCCTAAAAAATTACCTAACCTGATGGATAGCATTCCCTTACCAACCATGAGGATCGATGCTAACGGGATTATGATAAACTATAATTACAAGGCAAAGGAGATTATTCCTAATTTAGAAATCGGTAAAACTTCTGAACCTGATCTGCTAATTTCAGCCTATGAACCTCAGCTTCCCTTTAAAGAAGCTTTTGTCAAACGTGAAATAATAACCAAAAAGCTAACTCTTGCTCCAAAAATTTATGAAATGACGATTATTCCCATTTATGCGGAAGGAAATATTGATGGATTTTATGAAATCTTAACCGATATTACAGAATTGGAAGAGCTAAGAAAACGCAATGAACAACGCTCTAAATTGGAAACAATCGGACACTTCTCTATGGGAATGGCGCATGATTTTAATAATATCCTGCAGGTTATTTTAGGGAATGCTGAGCTTTGTTTGGATTATACAGACCCCGAAGGTGTCAATGCCGACTACCTGGAAACTATCATAAATGCTGGACATAAGGCATCTGCGCTAACCAGACAACTCTTGATTTTCAGTAGAAAACAGGATGTTGAACATATTGATTTAGATGTGAATCAAAGTTTAATAGATATGCGGAAAATGATCTCTCGCTTAATTGGGGAAAACATCAAAATCAACCTCCAATTATCAGATAAACCGATTAAGATTAAGGCAGATAAAACTCAATATGAACAAGTAATTCTCAATCTCTGCCTCAATGCTCGCGATGCTATGGAAGAGGGCGGAGCAATCCAAATTTCTACTGAAAGCATTGAAGTTAAAGAAGGTGATTTTGCTGCTTCCAGTGCCAGAATACCGGGTTCTTATTTTAAACTAACTGTTGCTGATTCCGGGATAGGCATATCCCAAGAGCAGATAGCCAAGATTTTTGAACCCTACTACACAACTAAGAATGAGGGAAAAGGTACAGGCTTGGGACTCTCCAATGTGCTGGGTATTGTAAAGCAATATAATGGTTTTATTGATATCGAAAGTAACCTTGGATTTGGCACTGTGTTTAAAGTTTATTTTTCTCTTGGTCCTACTTCTACAGACTTATTACCCTTAGAGAATGAACAGAAACCTGCTACGTTTACAGGTCAGAATGAAAAAGTTTTACTAATCGAAGATGATGATCTCATTTGTGATGTTACCCTTAAGATTCTGCGGAAGAATAATTTCACAGTTGTAGCTCGTAAAGACATTGCTTCTGCTACAGAATTTCTCCGGGAAAAGCTGGGTAGTTTAGATTTGATTATCTCCGATTTGATTCTCCCTGATGGTGATGGCTATGCCCTATACAACTCCTTAAAACAACAGAATAGCAAGGTTCCTTTTATTATTACGAGCGGCTATTCTAAAGAAAAAGAGGAGCTAAAGAGTTTAATTAATGAAGGAGTTATCTTCTTGCGTAAGCCTTTTTCCTCTAAAGAATTGATGAAGGCAGTGCAGGAGACATTAAGCAATTAGCAATGAGCAATGACCCCTTAACACAGAGTTACACAGAGGGTAAGAGGAGTTTCACAGAGTTTTAAGAGGAAGAAAAATTAGTCCTCTGATTAAACTGGGGCTAAACCTCTTAAATCCCCTTGGGGATAAATAGTTTAGCCTGTGTGTTGAATTCTTGTATTTCAAGAATTAACCACAGGTACGGATGTCAAAAAACAGACATATCCCTGAAGGGGATTAATAGAAAAACAGTCAAATTATTTAGGGGTGTGGCTCTTAATGTTTTTGTTCGTATTCACAAAACCTTTTTCCTACTAATCAACAATATTTATACTCATCCTCATGCTCCCACTCGGCAACATATTCTTTCATTAATTTTATCAACACTTTACTACCTTCACCTGAAGTTTCCATAACCATGAGTGTCTGTGCTACCAAATGCTTGCAAATCTTATCATCAGCAATAAATTTAGTTCTAGAAGATAAAGGTAAAACCGAATTATAAATATTGGTATCAATTAAAATTACACCTTGCAAATTCGCGCCTAATAGATCAGCACGCAATAGATTTGCACCTGTAAAGTTTGCTTCTCTGCAAACACTGTAGGTCATATTAGCATCAGTTAGATTGGCATTAGTAAAGTTAACTTGATATAAAGATGGCATATAGAATTTAGTTTCCACTGCACTGGCACCTTCAAATGTACCATTATTGATAATAGCAAGAGTGAAATCCGCCTTATCGACAATGGCATTTTTGAAGTTAGCGTTATAAATCTTGCAGTTGTTAAAACTTGCTTTAGTCAAGTCTGCGTTTTCAAAACTTCTATTTGATAACTCCATATAAGTGAAGTCTGCAAACTCACCACCCTCGATTCCATCAAGCCAAAGTTTGTGAAGGTGTATTTTGTTGTCTAATTCTGACTGCGTGAAGGTTTTTCTGTCTCTCATTTTGTAACTCCTTTTTTGCTTGCTTTGTTATTTTTCAAGTATGCTTATAACCTACATTAATATTATAACCTGATTAGAGAAAATGTAACAAACTATTTTTAAAATAAACTCTAGTAGAATGCAATTAATTCGTGAGATTAGTTTTAATTCCTGTAAATACGTGTAAAGATCTTAATCTCTTTATAGATAATCAATTACACATGCTATCTTCAAACAATTTGTCATAATAACAAGAAATCTCTTGTCAGAAAAAGGGGTATAAATATCTTCTCCATAAGTCGGGATGTAGCGCAGTCCGGTTAGCGTACCTGGATGGGGTCCAGGCGGTCGCTGGTTCGAATCCAGTCATCCCGACCACTTTTTATTCTTCCAATACTCACATTATTCTCCATTTATTCTCCCTTTAGCAGCACCTTCTTAAGCATGTCGAAGCAAAATCGAGATTTCAACGAAATACCAACCAACAACCCCCTAGCACCTCATAATTATTAATCTGAAAAAACTCTTGACGGATATTTTATGCTCAATAATGTTAGGTAAATATAGTTATTGTGGAAGGTAATTATATCCTAACCTAATACGACTTCTATGTTTAAAGATAATTTAATTTTAATATTATTATAGGAGTCAAGATGAAGAAACTTAAGATCAATGGATTAAGTAAGACTTATTCCAATGGCACACACGCGTTGAAAGATGTCAGTTTAGAGATTAATCAAGGCATGTTTGGACTATTAGGTCCTAACGGTGCCGGCAAATCAACTTTGATGAGAACAATTGCAACCTTACAATCAAGTGATGTGGGTAATATAGAATTTGATGGTACTGATATTACAAGAAATAGTAGTGCAATCAAGAAGAAACTAGGATTTTTACCCCAGAATTTTGGCTTTTATGCAAATCTCACAGCTTGGGACACACTGAATTACTTTGCTATTTTGAAAGGGATAACTAACAGTCAGGAACGGAAAAACTTAGTAACTGAGTGGTTAGTCAAGGTTCATCTCTATGACGAACGCAAGAAACGCGTAGGTGGATTTTCCGGAGGTATGAAGCAACGGTTAGGGATAGCACAAGCTCTTATTGGCAATCCTGAATTAGTGATTGTTGATGAACCAACTGCCGGACTTGACCCGAAAGAGAGAAATCACTTTCATAATATCTTAGCTGAAATAGGGGAGGACAAGATTGTCATTCTCTCTACTCATATTGTGGATGATGTTAGTGATTTATGCACTGATATGGCGATTATTGATGAAGGACAAGTGATTTTGCAAGGTTCTCCGCTTACTGAAATTGAAAAACTTAAAGATAGAATGTGGAAGAAAGTCATCAAGAAAGATGAATTAAATTGGTATAATGGAGAGTTTGAAGTGATCTCTTCTCATCTGTTTATGGGTGATTTAAGAATATTTGTCTATTCCGAATATGACTTGCATGGTTTTGACAGAAAAGAACCAGATCTCGAAGATGTCTACTTCAAGACTATCCCTCATCAGGGTGATAAAGTCGGGGGTCAATAATGTTCTTTAGTCTGCTCAAATATGAATATAAATATCTCTTAAAAAGAGTTTCGACTTATGTCTATGCTCTAATATTTTTTGGTTTAGGCTTCTTAATTATGAATTCTATTGCCGGAGCTTTTACCGGGATAAGAATAAATATAATGACCGGTGGGGCTGAGCAAAGCTTCACTAACAGCTCAATAAATATCATGATGATCTCTTCAACCCTGAATCTGCTGCTAATTCTTTTTATGGGTGGATATCTGAGTGACATCTTGCTGAAAGACTTTAGCCATGATACTTTTCAACTGGTTTACACTAAACAGGTTAAGAAATCAACACTTCTTTTTACAAGACTGTTTGTGGGCGTAACAACTATTATCGGCATCTTTTTCTTTGTTCAGTTCGGACTAATTCTCGGAACCTTTTCGCCTTGGTTAGAACAATCTCAATTCCAGCCTTTTAATTTTCTTCATTATTTAAACCCATTCATTAAGATATCGATCACAAATATTATAATTGCTTCCTCTTTTTATGCCTTAGTTGCGGTATTAAGTAAGAAGAAACTCTATGTTAATATGTCTGCTATCTTGATGTATATTATTTATAGCACGGTAATTGCTTTTGGTAATAGATTGGACTTCAAAGAGTTAATCTCTCTATTAGATATGTTTGGCTTATCAACAATTGGCTTAATGACAGAAAGCTGGACCATTGCCCAAAGAAATACAAACCTCTTGCCTTTCAACTCTTACTTTCTCTACAATAGACTGTTATGGTTGGGACTTGCCGGAGTAATTTATCTCTTCGCTTTCAAATTATACAAATATGTTTACCCTTTAGCTAAAACTTCCAAGAGGAAGAAACAAGAACAAGTAGAGAGTAAGGATCCTGTTTCTTATATTCATTATGGAGTTGTTTCTATTAAATGGAACTTTACTACCTATTTTAAACAGTTTGTTCACTACTTTAAAGTGGAAGCAAAAATCCTCTTTCGTTCTCTAATTTTCAAGGTTTTTGCCGGCGTATATGTAGTCTTTGTGATTAGCTCTTTAATCAACTCCGGTATGCTGTATGATACTGCAGTTCATCCGGTAACCTATATTGTTACAGAAAATCTTTTAGGCTTAGTAATGGGATTTGCCATAATCTTTATTGCTGTCTTTAGCAGTGAATTGGTGTGGAAATCACGCAGTTCAAATTGCGAAATGTTTGAAGATAGTTCGCCTCTGCCTAATAGCATAAAGGCTCTTTCTCATTTAACTACCTTAATCTTCTCTTTAGCAATTCTTTGGCTTATTGGAAGCGTTATCGGAATCGGTTATCAACTCTATAATGGTATCTATAACATCGAGTTTTCCCTTTATTTAAGCTATGGCAGCATGCTCTTGCTTAGTGCTTTAATGTACTCTGCAGTGTCTATTTTAATCCAAAGTCTGGCTCCAAACAGAATGGCAGGGATTCTTATCTTTTTCGGACTATTCACCCTGGTCGACTATCTCCCTTATTTGGGGTTGGAACATACCCTCTGGCAAGCCTGGTCGGTTCCCGGAATTACCTATTCTGATATGAATGGTTTTGGTAGTTTCTTACCGCGTTATTTCACTTTCAGTGCCTATTGGATTAGCTTCTCCTTGCTTCTATTCATCATGGGCATTAAGCTTTACAGGACAGGAAGTGAACAGAAATTAACAGCTAAATTGAAGAATTTGGGTAAGAATTGGACAGCTCCACAAGTAATATTTATTCTTTTTTTCTTGATAATCTTCTTTAGTAGTGGAAGTTACATTTACTATAATACCAATGTATTAAACACTTATCACACTAAAAAAGAGAGTAGATTATTAAGTGCTAATTATGAAAAAGAGTATAAGTATTTAGAGAATTTACGTCAACCCAGGGTAACTGATGTTGACCTTGATGTGCAGATTTACCCTACCGAGCTGGACTTAAAAGTCTCGGGAAAGTTAACCTTAAGAAACAAACACGCTTCAGCCCTCGATACTTTAGTCTTTTATGCTAATAAGAGTAAAGATAAGTTTACCTACTCTTTTAATCAAAATTTTACAGAAATAAAGCGTGATGATGATTATAATCTCTTCATAATTAAATTAGATAAAAGCTTGCAACCTAATGCTGAACTTACTTTTACCTTCTCTGATTATTATGCTCACCAAGGGTATGAGGTAGATACTAATATCTGCGAAAATGGTACTTTTGTCAATAGTAGTATGTTCATGCCTGAATTTGGTTATTCAGGTAATTATGAATTACAAACAAATGAGATTAGAAAAAAATATGATCTCCCTGATAAAGAAAGAATGGCAGAACGCGATAATCTTGAAGCAAGAGGAAATACCTATATCTCACAAGATTCAGATTGGGTAAACTTTGCTGCTACTGTAGGTACTTCAGCAGACCAAATTGCTGTAGCACCCGGCTATTTAACCAACAGTTGGGAAGCAGATGGTAGGAAACAATTCAGGTATGAAATGGATCATCCCATTCTTAAATTCTTCTCCTTCTCTTCTGCCCGTTATGCCATAGCCAAGGATACCTGGGTTTCCAATTCCGGCAAAGAAGTAGCACTGGAAATCTATCATCATCCCGGACATGACTACAACCTAAGCTCAATGATGAAGGCTTTGAAAATGGGCTTAACTTACTATTCTGATAATTATATGGAATATCCGCACAGGCAGATGAGGATTCTGGAGTTTCCGCGCTATTCTACCTTTGCTCAATCCTTCCCAAACACTGTTCCTTACTCGGAAGGGATTGGATTTATTGCCAAAGTTGATAGCAAGGATAAGCAGGATTACCCCTTCTTTGTAACAGCTCATGAACTTTCTCATCAATGGTGGGCGCATGTTGTGATTGGTGCCGATGTGCAAGGTGCTGTTCTGATGAGTGAAGCTTTAGCTCAATACTCTGCTCTTTCTGTGATGGAACAGGAGTATGGCGAGGTCAAAATGGGCGACTTCTTAAAGCATGAATTGCACTCCTATGTAACAGGGAGAAGTTCGGAAAGTTCTAAAGAGATGCCACTTTCCAAGGTGGAGAATCAGCAGTATATTCATTATAATAAAGGCTCTGTCGTGATGTATGGCTTAAGGAAATATATTGGCGAAGAGGCTGTTAATAAGGCTTTAGGGGAAGTTGTTGCTACTTATGGGTATCAAGAACCACCTTATCTTAATTCTCAAGAGTTCTTGGATATTATCTATAAGCAGGTTCCGGATTCTCTAATGTCCTTTGTCCAAGAGATGTTTGAGGATATTGTTCTTTACAGCAACGCTATTAAATCTGCCGAAGCTACCAAAGAAGAAACTGGATATCGGGTAGATTTATCTTTGGAATGTTATAAAATGAGAGCTGATGGTGTGGGTAATGAGACTGAAATCCCTTTAGATGAATGGGTGGAAGTTTTAGTCTTTGCCGAGCCATATATTAATGGTGCCAAGCAAAAGGTTGTTGCTAATAGTGATAATCGTTGGTTCAAATTAACCAGTGGAAGTAACTTAATTACTATTTACGTTGATGAAAAACCAAGTGAAGCAGGGGTTGACCCGCTTTATCGCCTCTTAGACAAGAATGTGTTTGATAATAGTCGAACCATTAAAACTATAAAGGAAAATTTATGAAGAAATTAGTATTGCTAATCATCTTGGCATCCCTTTCCTTGCTTCTCTTTGGAGAAGTGATTACAGATGAGTTATGGCTGAAAGCTGTAAAACTAAAAAACGCTTCCTTTGATATCTATCCAAGTACGACTACCTATAAGTCAATAATTAAGGACAAAAAGGGTACTGTGCAACAAGAGATAACCATCTTAATTGCTCATACAGAAAAAGACGGGAATATTATTAATAGCTTCGTTGAAGGACAAACCAGTGATGAACCGCTTACTGCCGATGATGAGGCAGTAGCTGTATATCTGGGAACAGATGTTTTGGTGAAAGAGGCAGGTATCTTCAAAACCGAAACTAATGAAGATTTTAAACTTACAAGAGTAGCTGATGAAATGCTTGAAGGTAAAGAATATGCTAAATATCAGATAACTCAATTCATCATGAATGAAAAGAAAAAGATCAAGTCTGAAGGCTTTATTTGGTTAGATGCCATAACCGGCATTCCCCTAAAAATGGTTGCAGATATAGAACCTAACCATATGATGGTTAAGAGCATCAATATGACTACTACTTTCTCATTAACCAAAGATGGATATTTGGTAGCTGATGAAAAAGCTACTGATGTTAATATTAGTGTGGTGTTTAAGAAAATGAACATGACGCAGGTGGTTACAAGTAAGGGTTTTAAAAAGGTGGGAGGGGCAATTAGTAATTAGAAATGAAGAGTTCTATCCACTGATTACACTAATTTCACAGAGAAGAAAGAAGAAGAATTAGCGTGAATTTGTAGGGGCGAAAGATGTTTCGCCCTTACGTTTTATCGGTGTTTCTCGGTGTTACTGTGGGAGGGCGTAATGTATTTCATGAAGACCCCTGGTAAAATCTCTTCATATATCTCCTCACATATAAGAAAATGTATATTACGCAGACGATTATAAAACGAGATTTTAAGAAGTTGGGCTCTGATTAAGCAAAAAGATCTTTTCACCATGGGTTTTCTCTTAATTCTTCTCTTCTCTTTTTTGTGTAATTGGTGAAATTCGTGGATAGATTTCTTTCTTTTAATAGCAAATTATAATATTGCTTGTCAAAATTTGAGGAGCTTTATATATTGTAGATAGAAAAAAATATGGAGTGAATTATGAATTTTATTATTCTTGATACAGAAACAACAGGCTTTGACCAGAACGATAGAATTATCCAACTTGCCTACATTGTCTATGATGGTATGAATTTAGAACCTTTTGAAACCTTTTGTTCTACTTCCCAACCCATAGGTTTTTCAGCTATGGCAGTGCATCACATTACGCCGGAAATGATAGCCGGGAAACCAAAGCTTGTTGATACAGAAATCTATAAGTTTCTGGAAGAACTGAACACAGAGGAGAATTATATTGTTATTCATAACGCTCCTTTTGACCTAAAAATGTTAGAGAGAGAAGGGTTTCAGAATAAGATGAAGGTTATTGATACCCTGAGAGTTACGCAACGCTTGGCTCCTAATTTAGAATCTCACAAAATGCAGTTTTTACGTTATCACAGAGGCTTGTATAAAGAAGAACCGGAAATGGCGAAGATGTTAGGTGTGGAAATTAAAGCTCATGATGCAATGGGTGATATTGTGGTACTGTTCCTGCTTTTTAAAAGACTTCTTGAGGGCAGAACTCCTGATGAATTAGTCGAGATATCGAGTCAGCCTAATATGATTAGTAAGATGAGATTTGGTAAATATCGCGGACAGCTAATTTCTGATATAATCAAGACAGATAGGGCATACTTAGAATGGATGGTTACTAAGCTTACTGATTTAGATCCTGACGTAAAATACTCTATTGAGGTTTTCTTAAATAGATAGAAATATATTAGATAAATAAAGAGAGTGTTGAAATATTTCAACACTCTAAACTATTTTAACAATCGGAAGAATTAAACGAAATACCTAAATTCTTAACCAATTCTATATTTTATTTGTCCATTTTCATCTGCATCTTTTCTTAATAAATCAACATAAGAGTGGAGATAGAGTTGAGCTTTATCATCAATCATACAATTTAGCATAAAATCTTTTTTCTGATTATCAGATAGCTGAAGGTTACTTGTTCTTTCTGTAACTAAGATTAAATGGTAACCAAACTTAGATTTAGTAGGTAAGCTAACTTCGTCAAGAGGGATACTAAAGATTACGCTATCCAACTCTTCGATCAGAGCATCAGATTTGACATAACCCATATCTCCGCATTTGATTCCCAGCGGACACTCAGAATGAATCTCTGCCATAGCTTTGAAATCCTCAACTGTGTTTATCTGCTTTCTTATCTGCATTAGCTTTTTGAAGTTTTCATCAGTTGAACCAATTAAAAGAATATTATACACATGAGCTTGTATGCAACATGAGAATATCTCAGAATGGGTACTGACAAAACTTGAAACATCTTGGGATACAACATCTTTAATGAAGTGGTTAAACTTATCCAGGAATTTGTAGATAGCCAGGTTTTCTTTAAGTGCATCTTCGTATTTGTTTCTACTCAATCTATGTTTTTCTAAATAATCATAGTACTCTTCTTCTGTCTCAAACCTTTGAGAAGTCTCAAATAGTTTATCATTCCATTCATCATCAGTTACTTCTGTCCCGAATTTAGTAGCTTCATGTAACAAAAGATATCTGTCAATTAAGTAATCAATAGCTTTTTTCTCATTTTCCTTTGCTTCACAATTACAATCAGAAAATAAAACTTTTGCATATTCAAATTCATCTTCAGTAATATTATATTCATAAACATCAGCAATAATTTTCATTTATAATCTCCGATTTTCTAACAATTATCCATAAACTCAACAATATATTCATCTATACTATTATATCTAATCGATTTTCGGTAAAAAACAAGATTAAAATTACTTCTTTTGTACCAGGTTAGCTGTCTTTTGGCATAATTACGCGAATGTTGCTTAGCTAATTCTATGCAATCTGTCAAATTCTGTTTATCTAAAATATAGGGTAGCAGTTCTTTATAACCAACTGCTGTTAATCCCGGATCATCTCTGCGGTAGCCCATTTTGAATAATTCTCTAATCTCATTTAATAAGCCGGATTTGACCATTTGCTCATAGCGAGAATTAATTCTTTGATAAATATCTTGTCGATCATCAAGTAAAAGAATGTTTAAAACCCTTCTGGGAACCAATAATCCTTGCTCTTCCCAATAGGAACTAAGCCTTCTATTGGTAGCATAAAAGACTTCTAAACCTCTGCATATTCTCTGTTTATCATTATCAGAAACCTTCTCTGCCACCAGTGGATCTATTTCAATTAAGCGTTTGTACATTGCTTCATTACCCAGAATATCCCACTCTCTCATCAGCGATTCTCTAATCTCTTGGGGAATCTCCTCAATTTCGCATAATCCTTCTAAGAATGAGGAAATATAGAAGCCGGTGCCACCGCAAATAAGGGGAAACTTTAGGTTGCTATGATCAACAATAGCAGTAGCTTCACGGGCAAATCTACCGGCGTTATAAGTTTCGTTAGGCTCAATAATATCAATAAGATGGTGCTTTACTTCTGCTAATTCAACAGGCGAAGGTTTAGCTGTGGCTAAGTTCATGTGTTTATAGATTTGCCGTGAATCTGCCGAGATAATCTCTAAGTTTAGCTTTTGGGCAAGTTCAAAGGCAAGCGTGCTTTTGCCAACCGCGGTTGGTCCTTGAATGATTATTACAGGTTTCATCATATAATTCGTTTAAACTTCTTTTTAAAATCTTCTAAAGAGTAGTTAATAATCAGCGGTCTGCCATGTGGACAATAGTAAGGAACAGTGCAACCAAACAGGTCTGAGATTAGCTTAACCATCTCACGAGCTGTTAGGGGTTTACCTGCTTTTATCGCAGCTTTACATGCGACAGATTTAGCAATACTATCTCTAAAGTCTTCAGTCTCTTCAAACTCCTGTTCCAGAGTCTGCAAGATTTCTAAAAAGATATCTCCGCCACTCCAGTCTTCTAATTCAGCAGGAATCTCATCAATCACCAAAGAATTGCCACTGAATGTCTTAATCGAAAAACCAATGTTATAAAAGTCATCTATATTCTCATCTATCAACTCTTTTAAACTCTCTGAAATATAGTTGGGCAGATCAATTACGATAGGGAAGAGGAGCTTCTGAACTTCAGGTTCAGCACCCTTCATACGGGCAATTAGCTTTTCGTAAAGAATTCTCTCATGAGCAGCATGTTGGTCAATCACCATCAAGCCCTCTCCTACCTGAATAAAGATGAAAGTATCTTGAAACTGCCATGGTTTTACAGCTTCTATTTCACTGATTACAGGTAAATCAATCCGCGAAGCTTGCTTGTTAATCTCTTCTTGGGTATGCAGTTCAGTATTTACTTCTTCTTGTGAATCAAAGATATTCGCTTGCACTAATTCACCAAAAGCTTTCTTATAAGTAGAGAATTTAGGTATTTCAGGTTTGGAATAAGAGTTAGTTTGCTGTCTATTACTATTATCAAAGCTTGTTCTCATCGGCATTTCACGTGGAGAAGAAGAGAAATCTCTTGCTTCGTTAGTTGCAGATCCAGAATCACCTTCTTGAAGATGATAATCAGATTCTGCCTGAAATTGCTCTCCGCGTTCAAACTCCATTGAAGATTTAGCAAAACCTTCACCAAACTTGGTTCTAATTGACTTGAAGCGTTCATCTTGAATAGCATTTAGTCTCTTGGTAATTGATTCTTTAACAGCAGTATAAATGAGATGTGTATCTCTGAATCTTACTTCGCGTTTAGCAGGATGAACATTAATATCGATCAACTCCGGGTCAATCTCAATAAAGAGAATATAAGGAGGCAATACGCCCTGTTGCATATATCTCTCTTTAGCAATAAAAGGCTGATAAGCAGTCTTAATCGCCTTAATCACGACTTTATCATTAATATATCTCCCATTAATAAAGAGATATTTATAGCGTTCAAAACCTTTGTGGTATTCATCTAATCCGGCAATGAAACCGCTAATCGAGAGTTGAGGTGTATTATAATCCAGTTCTACAAACTCCTGTTCCAGAAAAGATTTACCAAACACCTCTTTAATTCGGCGTTTATAATTAGCTACTGCAGGGTAATTTAGCTTCTCTTTATCATTAGCTACTAGCTTAAAAGAGACATTAGGGTAGAGAATTGATTGATAATGAACATAATTAAGAATGTGTCTAAATTCGACAATATCAGACTTTAAGAACTTCCTGCGCGCGGGTACATTGAAGAATATCTTCTTAACCGAAATGGTTGTCCCTGTATTGGCAGCAGTTTTTCTCACATCTTTAAGCGTTCCGCCATCCATATAAATATCAATAGCTACATCAGAACTCTCATCTTTGGTAATGAGATTAAACCTGCTTACAGATGCTATCGACGGTATGGCTTCACCGCGAAACCCTAAAGAACTGATATGCACAATATCATCAACTGTGTTTATTTTACTGGTAGCATGTCGCTCTAAACTAAGCAGAGCATCATCATGAGTCATCCCGGCTCCGTTATCAGTAACCTGAATTAACTCTTTGCCACCATTATCTACCTTAATATAAATAGAACTCGCCCCGGCGTCTAAAGAATTCTCTACCAATTCTTTGACTACAGATGCAGGGCGTTCTATTACCTCTCCTGCAGCTATCCTATTAGTAACATTCTCAGACAGAACTTTTATTCTATTCATGTAATATCCTTTTAATTTCATTAAAATAATTAGCAATTAGCAATTAGCAATTAGCAATTAGCAATGAGAAGAGGGGACTTAAGAGACTCCGTATCTATCTTTATCCAAGGCTAAATCTTCTTCTTTCTTATTCGTGTAATTCGTGAAATCCGTGGATAAAGTTCTTCTTTTTCTTCAATTATAATTTATTTAGAATTCATCATCCACTTCATCAAGCATCATATTTGCCCGCAATCTTGAATACAGCACATCATCTGCCTTCAGAGCCTCAACCAAAGCTTGTTCAATAGCTTTTTTATTTATTGAATATTGGGCATAGGTAACATATCTTTGCTCACCAATATGGAGCGTTTTGAGATGTTCCTGAGTCAAAGAATAATTTATATTTTTAACTTTAGCAGAAATAGCATTCTTCACATCATTAAACTCTAGTTCATTATACCCGGAAGCTTTTCTATATCGCTCTGCTTCTGCTCGGGCGAAATCATTAGCAGCAGTCATCTTAGCATCACGGCATCTTGAAATTGCCTGACTTTCTGCTTGTTCAGCAGTGCCGGCAGTAGCTGTTTTATTCACCATAACTTTAAGATTATTGTAGGAAATCTTATACCAAGCAGGTGCAACATCTTCATCATATTTGATGGTTGGGGTCCCGGGTGCGGGCTTAACTGCAACTTCTTGTTTTTCCGGTATTATTTGCTTAGGAAAAGGTAAAGCTGTTAAACCAGCTTGTTTTAAAAGAAACTGATAGGTCTCTGATTTAGCGAAAACACCGGCAACATTAGGACTCTTCTGAAATTGAGTAACATATTTGTTCTGTAAATCTACAATTGGTAAGCCAATCGCGACAAAACAACGAAACTCAGTCTCATCTTTCTTTACATATTCTGTTTCAAAGCGTTTTAAATATTGCGCATAATTTGCTTCATAAACTAATTTATTGATGGAACTAAGACGCTGCGGAGTGAAGTTTCCTTTGCTATTACTCTCATTAACTATTATTTCGGTTAAGTTTACCACATAATCTTTTTTATAATGAAGGAGTCGTGTTTGAGCAAAGGCAATAGCTTTAACCTTGATTGCTTCCTTATTAATGCCATCCATATAGGCATAAGAATAGAGATATTCTGCACCAGTCATGGCATCCCACCAGCTTGGACGGTAATCGTTATCGAAAGCACTATTTTCTAATTCTGAGATATTATCTGCTCTATCATCACTACCCTGTTTCAGGTTAGTTTCACATCCTATTATAAAAGCAAGTAAAGCAATAATAACTAAAAATAAGGACAATTTCTTAAACATATAAGCTCCTAAAATAATTTTCTTGTATAATATTAAAAGCATGGCGTTAAGTCAAGAAAAATAATATTCATAAAATAAAAAAAGATAAAGAAAGTTAAAAAAAGACTTGACAGTTTTGAACCTACGTTCATAATGGCATTATTAATAGATAGGAGAAAGTATGTCGAGACCGAAAATAAATAGAATTGTGGCGTGTCCACCCCGCTTTAACAGCTTCAAGCCTGTAGGTGTGAGAATAACAGACTTAGATACCATAATTCTATCATTAGATGAGTATGAGGCTATTAAGCTCGCTAACTATGATGGACTGGGGCAACAAGACGCTTCTGAAGAGATGGGAATCTCGCGACCTACCTTTACCCGTTTATTAGATTCTGCACAAAAGAAAATTGCTGACTTTATTGTTAACGGTAAAGGAATATCAATAGAAGGTGGCAATATCCATTTTAGAGAAAATTATATAGAATGCCTTGATTGTGGGCATAAGTTCAAAATAAATATTGAGAACAACGTAAAACAATGTCCTGCCTGTGAATCAGTTAATTTACTAGACTTTGCCGGACGATTCGGCCACGGTAGATGCTGCAGACGCAGAGGACGCAAATAGGAGTAAGATATGGCATTTAGAGATGGAACCGGTCCTAATGGAAATGGACCTATGACAGGTAGAAGAATGGGCAACTGCAACCCTGATAATGATTTTGCAGGAAATGAGAACTATCGAGGCAGAGGTCTTGGTAGAGGATGTGGAATGGGAAGAAGAAACGGCGGTATGGGAAATGGTAACCGCCGTGGACAAGGATTTGCTAATTATGATAACGATCAAGCTTATAACAACAAATCCCAACTTTCAAGTATAATTAATTATCTAACAGACAGGTTAACCTCTTATAAACAGAGATTAGACGAATTAGATAACGACAAATAATGTTTAAACTTAGAACCCGCAATCGAGGTATTAATTATGTTTAAAATAGCTGTAGCAAGTGGAAAAGGTGGCACCGGCAAAACAACTGTTGCTACCAATTTAACCCACTATTTAGCGCAAACTAAACCAATTCTTCTTGCTGACATGGATGTCGAAGAACCTGATTCCCATATTTTCGTAGCAGGTGAATTATGGCAAGAGAAAAAACTTTATAAAGAAGTTCCTACCCTAATTGAAGATAGATGCAATAGCTGCGGAATCTGTAAACAGGTCTGTGCGTTCAACGCCATTACTCTCTTAGGTAAAAAGGTGATTTTCTTTAACGAATTATGTCATAGTTGCTATGCATGTGTGGAATTATGTCCACAAAAAGCCATTGAAATGAAGTTACAATTCTTAGGTGATTTGACTCATATTAAGGATGGCAACTTAACTTTCTTAGAAGCAAGATTAGAAATTGGACAGGAG
>Ga0265294_10000533_pt1 | contig 50794 bp, 46 predicted proteins | sample MunlanPumphouse3_FD_192504 | JGI IMG/M metagenome (GOLD analysis project Ga0265294, IMG submission 192504) | Groundwater microbial communities from a municipal landfill in Southern Ontario, Canada - Pumphouse #3 | ecosystem: Environmental > Aquatic > Deep subsurface > Groundwater | place...
CATGAGAAATACCAGGAGATCAAAGGAGTAAAATATCCGTTCGACGATAAAAAACTGGTTAAATCACTATTAACAACTGAAAGATAACAAATTATGTTTTACTATCTTTTTGATTATATAGACAAAATTTTCGATATCCCCGGAACAGGTGTATTTCAGTATATTTCTTTTCGGGCCGCTTGTTCCTTTATTACCTCCCTGATTATCTCCATGCTCATTGGGAAAAAACTTATCCGTCTGCTACAAAAAAAACAGGTAGGGGAAACCGTCCGCGATCTGGGCCTTACAGGGCAAAATGAAAAAGAAGGCACACCCACAATGGGCGGGATTATCATCCTATTAGCCATTATCGTCCCTACCCTCTTGTTTGCCCAACTTCACAATATTTATATCCTTCTTATTCTTTTCTGTACCGTATGGCTCGGGTTATTCGGCTTTCTGGATGACTATATTAAAGTATTTAAAAAAGACAAAAAAGGCTTAGCCGGAAAATTTAAGTTACTGGGGCAGCTAGTCTTAGGCATAATCGTAGGAGCTACCATGTTTTTTCATCAGGATATTGTGATACGGGAAAAAAATCCAGTTCCGGTGGTTCAGGAGAGTACAAATTACCACGAAGAATGGACGGAAGTTGAGAATCCTGTCTTCGGAGAGCCTGTAAAATCAACAAAAACGACCATACCCTTCTTCAAAAACAATGAGTTGGAATATTCAAAAATACTAAGTTGGGCAATTGATGACATTAACAAATGGGCATGGCTCATTTTTATTCCGATTGTAATCTTCATTGTGATGGCAATATCCAACGGTGCCAATCTCACCGACGGGCTGGATGGTCTTGCCACTGGGTCGTCGGCTATTGTGGGGGCCACACTTGGAATATTTGCCTGGGTGTCGGGCAATATTGTATTCTCCGACTATTTAAATATAATGTATATCCCCCACGTGGGTGAACTCACGGTATTCATTAGTGCCTTTGTCGGGGCCTGTCTGGGTTTCTTATGGTACAATTCCTATCCGGCACAGGTATTTATGGGCGACACCGGCAGCCTGGCGCTCGGGGGTATAATTGCGGTATTTGCAATAATGATCAGGAAAGAGCTGCTGCTCCCTATCCTATGCGGTGTTTTTCTGGCCGAAAATCTCTCGGTAATCATACAGGTAAGCTGGTTTAAACATACAAAAAGAAAATATGGCCAAGGAAAAAGAGTATTTCTGATGTCGCCATTGCATCACCATTACCAAAAAAAAGGGTATCCGGAAGCAAAAATCGTTATGCGTTTCCTGCTGGTAGGGATGCTTCTGGCGGTAATCGCTGTGGTGACACTTAAACTACGATAACATGAACAAAAAACGTATAACCATACTCGGAGGCGGGGAATCAGGCGTAGGCGCTGCACTGCTGGCACAGAGGAAAAACTGCGAAGTTTTTCTTTCCGACAGCCACAGCTTGCAGCAGCGTTACCGGCTGGAGCTGATGCAACATCAGATTGTCTTTGAAGAAAATGGACATACGAAAAAAATATACCACTGCGATCTGGCAGTAAAAAGTCCGGGGATTCCGGATAATGCCCCTTTAATCAGCCCTTTCATCCAACAAAATACTGAGGTTATTTCAGAAATTGAATTTGCTTACCGCCATTGCAACAAAAAAATTATTGCGGTTACGGGTTCCAACGGGAAAACGACTACTACCTCGCTAATCGGTCATATACTGAAAAGCTCACTCACCGATGTCGCCATAGCTGGAAATATTGGCGTAAGTTTTTCCCGGGCACTCCTGGAGCCAAAATCAATTTACGTACTGGAAATCAGCAGTTTTCAATTGGATGGGATTAAATATTTCCGACCCGACATCGCTATAATCACCAATATTACCCCCGACCATCTCGATCGTTACAACAACCAGTTCGAAAACTATGTAGCCTCCAAGATGCGAATCACAATGAATCAGCTTCCTGAAGACCATCTAATTGTTTGTGCGGAAGATGAAAGCACAACCCACGAAATCGATTCCAGCCGGGCAATACACGCCAGACTGCACAGGTACAGTCTCGGAAACGAGCCATATTCCGCCGCATACATCGAAAATAATCATCTTATTATCCATATAAAAGAAAAAGAAATTATTATGACACTAGAAGAACTTGCATTACAAGGCAGGCATAATATTTATAATTCAATGGCCGCAGGTATAGCTGCAAAGCTTATCGACATCCGGAAGGAAAACATCAAGCAATGTTTGTCGGATTTTCAAAACATTCCCCATCGGCTCGAAAAAGTAGCAACAATCCATGGTGTCACATTCATCAACGACTCCAAAGCTACTAACGTCAATTCTGCCTGGTTTGCACTGGAATCACAGAATATGCCGGTAGTTTGGATTGCCGGAGGAGTGGATAAAGGCAACGACTACACCCGTTTAAAGGAGTTAGTCAAAGCACGGGTGACCGTTCTGATTTGTCTGGGAACAGAAAACGAAAAACTAAAAAATGCATTTTCAGGGGATGTAGATATTATTGAAGAAGCAAACACTATGGATCAAGCGGTACGCATTGCTTACCATGTAGCCAGGCCGGGAGAAACAGTTCTGCTCTCACCGGCATGTGCCAGCTTCGACCTCTTTGAAAACTACGAAGACAGAGGAAATCAATTTAAAACAGCAGTAAACAAACTATAAAATGAATTTTCGCCTAAATAAACACCACAAGATACTGTATCTGTCTATCGGCCTGATGTTAATCTCCATGCTGGCAGTATACAGCTCCATAGGTAATCTGGCGCATGACAAAAATGGAGGAAACACCTTTGCCTACTTTTTTAAGCATTCGACCATTTTGCTGTTTGGGGTATTTATCATGTTAGGGGTTGAAAAGGTTAATATTATCAAATATCCGCGGTTAGCGCAGATAATTTTTGTTATTGGAATTGTGGCGCTTATTGCAACCCTGTTTTTCGGGCTGGAATTAAACGATGCCAAGAGAGTATTACCCTTGGGCTTCGGGCTCACATTTCAAGCCTCCGATATTGCAAAAATTGGACTAATTATGTATCTGAGCCGAAAATTAGTACAAGTAAAAGAGCAGATCCGGAGCTTCAAAAAAGGAATTCTTCCGTTGTTAATTCCAACATTAATCACCTGTGCCCTCATTGCACCCTCCAACCTCAGTACCGCCTTAATGCTTTTTATCATTGCAATGGTGATGATGTTTTTCGGACGGGCAAAATTTATTCATTTGCTGGGGATTGCAGGTGTTGGCCTGTTTCTTTTGGTTATAATGTTCACCATTGGCAAATATTCTCCCGGAGCGATTCCCCGCCTGGCAACCTGGGAACACCGCATCGAAAGCCATCTGTCAGGAGAGGAAGAATCGGAAGGCAATTACCAGAAACTGCAGTCACAAATTGCCATCGCCAGCGGATGGCCCATGGGAAAATTCTTCGGAAACTCCACACAAAGAAACTTCCTGCCCCAGTCCTATAATGATTTTATTTACGCGATTACCATTGAACAAACGGGACCCCTTGGCGCCATTGTCATTCTTATACTCTATCTCGCCATTTTAGGCCAATCTGTTAAAGCTGCCTTACAAACCCATAGCCTGTTCGGAAAATTTTTAATCCTCGGCATTGGATTCAGCATCGTTTTTCAGGCCTTAATCAATATGATGGTTGCCACAGGCCTGCTCCCGGTAACTGGTCAACCCTTGCCGCTGATAAGCATGGGAGGAACATCGATATGGATGACCTGTTTTGCGATCGGTATGGTACTCAGCATCATCAAACACAATGCGTTAAATAATTTAAATACGGCAACAGATGAACCCTAAAACACATAAATACCTCATCAGCGGAGGAGGCACCGGAGGGCACATCTTCCCTGCAATCGCGATTGCAGAAGCAATTAAAGCGCGGGATGAGCGTGCACAATTTCTTTTTGTCGGTGCTTCAGGAAAAATGGAAATGAAAAAAGTACCCGATGCCGGCTATCCGATTATCGGATTACCAATAAGCGGATTTAAACGAACCTTATCCGCAAAGAATTTGTTATTCCCCTTCAAATTAATGTGCAGCCTGCAAAAAGCAGCAAAAATAATCCGTACCTACAACCCTGATGTGGTGATAGGCACAGGTGGATATGCAAGTGGACCCACCCTGTATATGGCCTCACGAAAAAAAATCCCCTGCCTGATCCAGGAACAAAATGCTTTTCCCGGAATTACCAATAAAACACTGGCCAAACATGTGGATAAAATCTGTGTGGCCTACTCCGGAATGGAAACATATTTCCCAAAAGAAAAAATAATCCTCACTGGAAATCCCATTCGTAAAGAGCTGCAATCGTCACGAAAAAACACCCTTGAGGCCAGACGGTTCTTTGGAATTGAAAACGAGAATAAAACGATTCTTGTCGTTGGCGGAAGCCAGGGCTCGAGAGCAATCAACCAACAGTTGATAAATATCCTTCCCGCGTTGCTGCAGAAAGTAAATGTTATCTGGCAAACAGGAGAAACCGGAATCGGGCAGGCCAATGAAATCGTGCAGCAAACGCATGATATGAAACTGAGTATACAGAAATTTATCAAACGCATGGATTTAGCCTATACCGCTGCAGATATAGTAATTTCAAGAGCCGGAGCCATTGCCATCTCCGAATTAGCCGTAGCTGGTAAATGTACCCTTTTAATTCCCATGCCGCAATCAGCAGAGGATCATCAGACAAAAAATGCCAACCGGCTTGCCGGAAGCAATGCAGCCATCTGCCTGCCTCAAAATGAACTAGCGGAAAAAATGCTTCCGGTACTCATGGAACTGCTGAACAACGAAAAAAAAATTCAGAGCATGGAAGAAAACATAAAAAAATTCGGTCTTCCGGAAGCCGCCGGAGCGATTGCAGAGGAAATTCTGAAACTAATTGAAAAACAATAAAAAACATGAATAAGCAGCAGAGCATATTTTTTATCGGAATCGGCGGAATCGGAATGAGCGCCCTGGCACGCTATTACCATCGCCAGGGAGTAGCTGTTTATGGATACGACAAAACCGAAACCCCATTAACAAATGCACTGGAAGTAGAAGGTATTCATGTTCAGTTCACAACGGATATTCAACAATTACGTACAGATACCAGCCTGGCTGTTTACACTCCGGCTGTTCCTTCCGACAACCCCCTTTTCGAAACCATAAAGAACAGGGGAATCCGCTTAATAAAACGCGCTGAGTTACTGGGGCAGATCTCCAAAAAATACAAATGCATCGCCATTGCCGGGACACACGGAAAAACCAGTATTACTGGCCTGACAGCACATATATTGCACCAAGCCAACATACCCATACTTGCGTTTATCGGTGGAATTACCGTGAATTACAACTCAAACCTTATTGCCGATGATCAACCGAAATGGATGGTGGTGGAGGCCGACGAATATGACCGCTCATTTCTTTTCCTCAACCCCGATATCACGCTGGTATCGGCCATGGCATCAGACCATATGGATATTTACGGTTCAAAAGAAGCTATGGTGGAGGCATATAATCAATTTATCGGATTAACTGCGGCAAATGGTAAGGTTATCGTTCACCAGAATCTGCTTGACCGTTGTTGCGGCGACGCATCTTACGGGCTGCACTCGGGCTCATCATTTTTTGCACGCAATATAACCATCCAGGCGAACAAATACCACTTTCAATTGGTCGGGCCGGAAATCAGTATAAAAACCTATTCCCGGATTCCAGGAAAACACAATGTGGAAAACGCTCTGGCTGCAATGGCTATAGCACGGTATGCCGGGCTGTCGGCCACGCAGATTCAACAAGGAATCGAATCCTATCGGGGGATAAAACGCCGATTTGAAGTGATTGTGGAAAATAATCACCATGTATTTATTGATGATTATGCGCATCACCCCGAAGAAATTACAGCTTGTATTCAGGCAGTGAAAGAACTCTACCCAGACAAAAAAATAACAGGGATATTTCAACCCCATTTATTTAGCCGGACAGCTGAGCATGCCAGTGCCTTTGCAGAAAGTCTTAGCGCACTTGATTTTTGTATTCTGATGAATATCTACCCGGCGAGAGAAAAACCCATCCCCGGGATAAGTTCAAAACAAATTCTACAAAAAATTACCCATGAAAACAAAATTCTCCTCCCCGACACCGATGTAGTGCCTTTCATTGCCAAAATGAAACCAGAAATTCTGCTCACTTTGGGCGCAGGAGATATTGACAGACAAATACCGGCATTAAAAAACACGATAACATAACCTATGGCATTTAAGAATAAAATACCCATTGCACTGACGTTGATGCTTATCACAATCATTATTGTGGCCGCAAGTATAACGGGGAGGAAAAACCGGAAACAACCCTGTTGTTCGATTGAGGTAATCTATGAAAACAGCCGTAGCGATACGCTTGTCCTTCCTGAAGAAATTATCCGAATTGCCAACAGTTGCTGCGATTCTATCATAAACTGCCCTTTAAACAAAATCGATGATCAAAAGGTCAGAAACACTTTGCTGCAATCACCATATATCGAAGATGCCCAAATCAGTTTTGGGTTGACAGGCGTAATGAAGCTTTATATAACCCAAACCACCGTCATTGCACGCATTATTAATACGGCAGGGCATCATTATTATCTCAGTTGTTCAGGCAGGTTAATGCCCACAGAACAGCGAACCGCCCGGGTAATGGTTTTTAATGGGTACATATCGCCATTACCTGACGATTGCAGGTCGGCTAAAGAAACCGGGAATACACTTTATCACCAAATTTTTGAGCTGGCCTCAGGTATTCACCAGGACGATTTCATGCGAACGCTCACCGACCAGATATACGTTACACGGATGAAAAATTTTGAACTTATTCCCAAAATAGGAATACAAAAAATCATGCTAAATACAACAACCCATTTAGACTCAAAATTCGAAAATCTGGCGCTTTTCTATCGACAAAAACTGCCGCATCTGGAGCGCTCTACCTATAAAGCACTTGATATTTCATTTGATAATCAGATAATTGCAAAAAAATAAAGAATATGGCTACATCAGACATAATCGTAGGTTTGGACATAGGCACAACAAAAATTGCTGCCATAGTCGGACGCCGTGATGAACATGGAAAACTGGAAATATTAGGGTATGGAAAAACAGATTCTATCGGAGTAAAACGCGGAGTTGTATCCAACATCGAGCACACGGTAAATTCCATAAAACAGGCCATCAGTGCGGCAGAACAGATGTCAGGGGTTGAAATACATACCGTACACGTTGGCATTGCAGGGCAACACATAAAAAGCCTCCAACATCACGGAAGTCATATCCGTAATAGCAACGATGACGAAATAAATCAAGCCGATATCGATACCCTGACCGAAAAGATGTACAAACTTGCCATGAGCCCCGGAGAAGAAATCATTGACGTTATCCCGCAGGAGTATACCATCGATGGAGAACAAGGAGTAAAACAACCCATTGGAATGTCGGGGGTGAACGTAGAGGCCAATTTTCATATCATCACCGGCCAAACCACTGCAGCGAAAAACATCTTTAAATGTGTAAAAAAAGCCGGTCTGGAAGTTGAATCGCTAATGCTGGAACCTATTGCAAGTGCAGACGCAGTACTCAGTGAGGAAGAAAAAGAGGCCGGTGTTGCTTTAGTAGATATTGGCGGCGGAACCACCGATATTGCCATTTTTCAGGATGGCATTATCCGCCATACAGCTGTTATTCCTTTTGGTGGAGATATCATAACGGAAGATGTAAAAGAAGGCTGCACGATTATTAAAAAATACGCAGAAGATTTGAAAATAAAATTCGGATCTGCGCTTTCGAGTGAAAACAGAGAAGATGAGATTGTGGCCATTCCTGGTCTGCGGGGTCGACCCCCAAAAGAAATCTCCCTGAAAAATCTGGCCGCCATCATCGAAGCCCGAATGGAAGAAATTATTGAACATGTGATGTTTGAAATCAGAAACTCAGGCTATGAAAAAAAATTGATAGCAGGCATCGTACTCACTGGAGGCGGAGCACAACTGAAAGACATTTTGCTGCTGACCCAGTTCACTACCGCAATGGACGTCAGAATAGGCTATCCAAATGAACATCTGGCAAAGGATTGTCCGGAAGAAATTGTACAGCCGATGTACGCAACCGGCGTCGGGTTAGTTAGCCGTGGAATTCAACGCCATGAAAAAGAATTAAAAAAGAACCACGATTTACAAGGAGACAAAAAAGACAAAAGCCGCAAGAAAGAACGGCTGAGCTTCCTCGATAAAATTAAGGGGATTTTCGAGGAAGATGACATTCAATAAAAAACAAACACACGTAATATAAACTGAAGGAGGAAATATGACAGACATTTTAGAATTCAATGCACCGAAAGACCGATCATCCATCATCAAAGTGATTGGTGTTGGTGGCGGAGGCAGCAATGCTGTAAATCATATGTTTAACCTTGGAATAAAAGGGGTTGATTTCATTATTTGCAATACCGATGCCCAGGCACTCGACAGCAGCCCTGTGCCCAATAAGATACAACTGGGTAGCAGCGGTCTGGGCGCAGGGGCAATACCCACAGTAGCACGCGATGGCGCTTTGGCCAAATCAGATGAAATCCGCCGTTTACTGGAATCCAACACCAAAATGCTCTTCATTACTGCAGGTATGGGGGGTGGAACCGGAACCGGCGCAGCACCAATTATTGCAGAAATTGCCAAAGAATACGGCATCTTAACAGTCGGCATTGTAACCCTTCCCTTTTCATTTGAAGGAAGAAAAAGAAAACAACAGGCAGAAAACGGAATACGCGAACTCAATCAACACGTTGATACGCTGCTTGTGATTTGCAATGATAAATTACGCCAGCTGTTCGGAAACCTGAAGCTATCAGAGGCCTTTATCAATGCCGACAACGTATTAACAACAGCAGCTAAAGGAATTGCTGAAATTATCACCGAAACCGGTTATATTAATGTCGATTTTGAAGATGTTAAAACAGTAATGAAAAGTAGCGGAGCCGCCATTATGGGCAATGCTATTGCAGAAGGAGAAAACAGAGCACAAAAAGTGATTGAAGCAGCGCTTGCCTCTCCCCTGTTAAATGACAATGATATCAGCGGCGCCAGTGATATCCTTCTTTACATCTCTTCGGGAAGAGAAGAGGAAATACTGATGGACGAAATATCAGAAATAACTGACTTTATCCAGGAGGCAGCAGGCCAAACAGCGGAAATTATCTGGGGTAACGGGTTTGATGAATCGTTAGGAAAAAAAATCAGTGTAACCTTAATAGCTACCGGATTTTCAAAAAAGGAAACTCTTGATACAGGGGTTTCGGCACATAAAGCCAATACAAAAGTGGTGCATCCCCTCACATCTAACCAAACCAATGATAATCAAGATATTAACATAACGCAACACGAAGAGGAAGGGATTAAACGGGTATATTCGCCAAATGATAAACCCAGTGAAGATTATAAACAGGAAAAAAAGCCCCTGCTAAATTTCCCGGGCACCCAGGAACATAAATCCACCATTTATAAACTTTACGACACCAACGGACATGATTACGAGGAAAACCAAAAACCCTCACCCGCAATGCACCCGAACACACAGCCTGAAGCCAGTTCAATATATAAAGTAAGCGACAAAACAGAACACCAGCCGGATAGCGAACAAGAAAAAATAATGGCGGAGAAAAGAGCGGAGAGAACCGGCAAACTAAAAAGCTACAATAATCTAAAAATTTCTCCCACGTCCATTCTGGAACTGGAAAACGAACCAGCTTACAAGCGAAGATCGGTTGAGCTGAAAGAAATATGCCCTTCCAGCGAATCCCATATCTCAAAATATTCACTGTTTGATGATAAAGGCTCAGGGCCTGAGATACGACCGAATAATTCATTTCTGCATGACAATGTAGATTAAATTCCAAAAAAATGAGCATAGAAATTAAAATCAATGAAGATATCAAAGCGGCCATGCTGGCCCGCGATCAAAAAAAATTGCAGGCGCTGAGAGCCATTAAAGCCGCCCTGCTTTTGGAAAAAACCAAAGGAGCCCAAATGGAAATTCCAAAGGAAATTGAACTCTCCTTACTACAAAAACTGGTAAAACAGCGTACGGAAGCAGCGAATGTGTACAGGGATAATAACCGTCCGGATTTGGAGGAGGAAGAACGGTTTCAGGCGGGTATCATACAGACTTACTTGCCTAAACCCCTCTCGGAAGAAGAAATCCGCGAACGGGTGCAGGCAATAATAAAAGAAACCGGAGCCTCCGAAATGAAAGATAGGGGACGTGTGATGGGGATGGCCTCCAAGGCGATGGCTGGAAGGGCCGACAATAAGTTGATTTCGGATGTAGTAAAAGCATTACTCTCCTAATTGTTCACAATTTATTACGTGTGAAAGCAGCGGATCCTGCGCTGCTTTTTTATACAAAAAAACCGGCCTATCTTGGCCGGTTTTCACAAAACCATTATACAGAAAACAAACTTTACTCACCGAGCATAAGGCGATAAAAGGCGCTCACTGTAAGATCTTTATCACATTCACTAAGATACTGGCCCACGGTTTTCTTTCCATCGCGGACAAACACCTGATTAAGCAGCGTATTTTCCTTAAAAAAACGATTGAGTTTGCCCTGAGCAATTTTCTCTACCATATCTTCCGGTTTTCCTTCCTGACGAATCAGTTCTTTTGCAATTTCCAGTTCTTTATCAATGATATGTTGAGGAATTCCATTCTGATCAACAGCAACGGGAGCCATCGCTGCAACTTGCATGGCGATTTCATGGCCAATCTGATCAATATTTTCCACTTCTGCTTTATTCATCGCAAGGATACATGCCAAACGGCTACCTTGATGGGTATAAGCAGAAACAAGGGGAGCTGACAGGGTTTCATAAGCGCTTACATGCATTTTCTCGCCTGATTTCCCGATCATTTCCGTAAGTTTTTGTTCTACGGTAAGGCCATCAGCCATAACCGCAGTATGAAGTGCTTCCATAGATTTTACCGACCCGGAAATGGCTACTTCCATAATAGCATTGGCCAAATCCACAAATTCCTGATTCTTGGCTACAAAATCGGTTTCGCAGTTTAGCATAAAAACGACACCAAAATCTTTATTTTCTGTAGTTTTAGCGATTACAATTCCTTCGGAGGCTTCTTTATCAGCGCGCTTATTCGCAACTTTCTGCCCTTTTTTACGAAGGATTTCTATTGCTGTTTCGACATTACCTTCCGCCTCAACCAGTGCATTTTTGCAATCCATCATGCCGGCGCCGGTAATTTTGCGAAGGTTATTAACCTCTTGAGCTGTTATTTTAGTCATTGGTTTTACCCTTATATTAATAGTTGTACAAAAAGTTTATTTATTCAGCATCCTCATCAGCAGAAACCTGCTTTTTTACAGGAGTACCGTCAACCTCGTCATCATTTTCGTTAACAGTGCTATCTGCATCGGCTTCATCCTCAGGCTGTCGTTTATCGCGTTCAAATTTTCGTTCCGTGCTTCCTTCAATAATTGCATCGACCATAGTTCGCACGATGAGAGCGATAGATTTGGATGCATCGTCGTTGGCTGGAATCGCAAAGTCGACCAGATTGGGGTTGGAGTTGGTATCCACGATGGCGAAAGTGGGAATATTGAGTTTTTTTGCTTCTGCGACAGCGATATGTTCTTTTAAAACATCAACAATAAAGAGTGCAGAGGGAAGACGATTCAGTTCAGAAATACTACCGAGCGTTTTTTCAAGCTTAGCGCGTTCACGGGCAATCTGCAGACGTTCGCGTTTTGATAAGGTAGTATAGGTGCTCGTGGAAGCCAGCTTATCAATGGAAGTCATTTTTCGAACCGCCTTACGGATGGTAACAAAATTAGTTAGCATACCTCCGGGCCAACGTTCAGTGACGTAAGGCATATTGGCACGTTTAACTTCTTCTGCAACAATTTCTTTGGCTTGTTTTTTCGTTGCCACAAAAAGGATCTTTTTTCCTGATTTGGCAATTTGTTTCATCGCATTGGCGGCTTCCTCAATTTTAGCCTGAGTTTTATAGAGGTCAATAATATGGATTCCATTGCGTTCCATAAAAATATAGGGCGCCATGTTGGGATTCCATTTTCTTTTCAGGTGACCGAAGTGTACTCCGGCATCTAATAATTCTTCAAAACTTACTCTTGACATTTGATTTTTTTTAAGTTAGTTTACTTTCCTTGAATACAATCACCGGGTAGTTATCCAAAAGGAGAAGTCCCGGCAATTTAGATACTAAACATAACTGAGATATGTTGAGTACACTGTTAACGTTTACTAAACTGGAATTTCTTACGTGCTTTCGGCTGGCCGGGTTTCTTGCGTTCCACCATACGTGGATCGCGACGCATCAGTCCTTGTGCTTTAAGTGCGGGGCGGTAATCTTCATTAATTTCTACCAGCGCACGGCTTATGGCTAAACGCAATGCTTCGGCCTGACCTTTAAAGCCTCCACCATCGAGATTAACTTTCACATCGTATTTTCCTTCATTTTCAGTAATTATAAACGGCTGGTTTACAACATACTGAAGAGTTGCAAGTGGAAAATACTCTTTGTAATCTTTTTTATTAACGATGATTTGGCCACTGCCCTCCTGAAGATAAATGCGGGCTACTGCTTTTTTTCTCCTGCCAATTTTATTAATAATTTCCATCGGTCTTTATTTTATGGTATTAAGATTTAGCACCTTGGGATTCTGTGCCTGATGATTGTGCTCAGGGCCTGCATATACCTTTAGGTTACGGAATAAGTCAGCACCCAGGCGATTTTTAGGCAACATTCCTTTAACTGCTTTTTCGACAATTGCTTCAGGTTTTTTAGCCAGCATCTCACGAATGGAGGTAATACGTAACCCACCGGGGTAACCCGTGTGGTGTTTGTATTCCTTCTGTTCCCATTTTAACCCCGTAAGCTTGATCTTATCGGCATTAATTACTATTACATTATCACCACAATCCACATGGGGTGTAAATGAGGGTTTATGTTTTCCTCTGAGAACCATGGCGATCTTGGCCGCCATCCGGCCTAACACCTCATTCTCGGCATCAACAACAACCCATTCTTTTTTAACAGTTGCACTGTTTGCGGATACTGTTTTATAACTCAGCGTGTTCATTTTGTTGCTTTTTCTTGTGTCGCTATAAACTTATTCTACTCCTGAAAAGGGGTGCAAAAATAGTCTGATATTTTGTAATTCACAAATTATTACTCAATTAAATGAAAAATATCTGCCACCGATGTCATTCGTCATCTCCCGTTGTTTTCTGTTTATTCACCGATTTACTCTTTTCTTCCGATGGCTGCCCGCTTACCTTTGCCCAATAATTATTAAAACAAACATCATGAACACAAATCATCACTCCCAACGCAACGAACAGTTTCTACAGGAAAACAAAAACCGTCACCGGCAAAACCCGGGTGCCATTCTGGTCATTGCAAGCCTTCTTATAGGTATTGGATTAATCCTACTTCTTAACTCATTCGGCATTTTCTCCGATCAGGTAGTTCGTATAATTATTTCATGGCCTATGCTCCTCATTGCGATTGGCGCCCTGGGATTTTTCAAAGAGAATCATAATTTTGGAAACCTGATTCTAATTGCGGTCGGGCTCTTTTTTTTGGTACCACGCATCTGGGATATTCCCGATTATACCTCCAATTTCTGGCCGCTGATTCTCATCCTGCTGGGAATTCTGATGTTAACCCGCTTTGGAGAAGTAAAACGAAGATTAGATAAAATCCCCGTATCAAAAAATCAAGGTTCTGAAGATTTAATTGAAGACACAAATATTTTTGGGGGCGGCCAGCGGATTTATACCACACAAAACTTCAGAGGGGGAAAAATTACCTCCATTTTTGGGGGATCAGAAATTGATTTGACCAAAGCGAAAATGGCACCCGGAACCAATATTCTCGATGTGACCTACATATTTGGCGGCTCTACGATTATTGTTCCCAGTCATTGGGAACTAAAAATTGAAACCACTTCGATTATGGGAAGCATATCGGACAAAAGAATGGTAGCACACCTGCCGGAAGAAACGGCAGATTCAATTCTAATTATAAAAGGTATTGCCATATTTGGTGGGGGTGAAATAAAAAGTTATTAATTTCGGCTATGCTAAATCCGATTACAAACAGCCGGAAAAACATTCTTCTGTACACACTGGTGTGGGTTGCAATATTTACAGCCCACCTTTATCTTATTTCACTGGCGGGCACCATGCCGCTATGGTTTAGGTTTTTGGAATCTTTTCTCAATATCAGTTTTCTATATGCCCTGGGCATCGGAATCTGGCATATTACGGTAGCACAAAAAAATGAATCGGCCTATTCTCCGGAGCGCTGGATCGGAATTTTTGTCACAGGGCTAATTATCATAAGCCTATGGCAAGTGTTCACCGGAGGTATTGCCTGGCTTATCGACAACAAAAGTGACACCTATTCCCGAATATTCTTAACCATACTCCCCTATCGGCTAATGTTCGGTTTTTTTACGTATCTTACCTTAACCATAATTTACCATAACATTCTTGTATTCAATGAAATATCAACACGGAAACTGCGGGAGGAACAGTTACGGAGTCATCTTGCGGAACAGGAGCTTAATATGCTCTGGTCGCAGATTAATCCTCATTTTCTTTTCAACAGCCTCAATTCGATCAGTGCACTCACCCTTTCTGATCCTATGAAAGCCTATGATATGATAATCCGATTGTCTGATTTTCTGCGGTTTACCATCAACACCCGCGACCATCAGCTGCATACCCTGACGGAAGAGTTAGAAATCTGCGACCGGTATATGGACATTGAGAAAATTCGCTTTGGCACCCGTATCACTTACGAAAAAATACTAGCCAACGAGTGTCGCCAACTCACGGTTCCCAGATTAATCATTCAGCCATTGCTTGAAAATGCCCTAAAACACGGCGCCTACGAAACGCTGAAACACTGCACCATACGGCTGGATTGTCAGAAGGAAGAGGACTGCCTTTTTATTACGATAAAAAACAGCTACGACCCCGAATCGGTGCAATTAAAAAAAGGCCGGGGAGTTGGTATTGAGAATATTAAACAAAGATTGCAACTCATATATCCTCACAAAGGAACACTCACTGTGAATAAAACCACTGATACTTTTATTGTAACACTTCAGATTCCTATAAATACAGAAAACGCATGAAACACCCCATCAACGCCATTATTGTCGATGACGAGCCCCTTGCACGGCAACTCATCAAAAAATTTCTCGAAGTCTGGCCTGAAATAGAGATTATTAAAGAATGTAGTGATGGATTTGAAGCTTATAAAGCCCTGTCGGAAAATCATTGCGACTTGATGTTTCTGGACATCCAGATGCCACGAATCAATGGATTTGAGCTATTAGAAATTATTGATAATCCACCCCTTATAATTTTTAGTACCGCCCACGACGAATATGCCATTCAGGCATTTGAGCAAAACGCGGTAGATTATCTGCTCAAACCCTATACTGCCGACCGCTTTCAAAAAGCAGTCAATAAAGCCCTGGAGAAATTCATTGCAGGAGAAAAGCAAAATAAACTGTTGAATGAAGCAATGCAAAAGCCTGATCATTTTTTAAACCGTATTGTCGTGAAAGAGGGTTCGCGGGTAGAAATCTTGCCCGTTGACACCTTGCATTACCTGGAAGCAGCAGACGATTACGTCGTAATCAGGGCAGACAAAGGGCAGTTTGTCAAACAAAGAACAATGAAATTTTATACCGCTCATCTCGACAACGAATGGTTCATCCGTGTTCACCGCTCGTACATTGTTAATATCGACCAAATTGAACGCATTGAACCTTATAGCAAAGAGAGTTATCATATCGTCATGAAAAACGGCGACCTGATTCCAGCCAGCCGATCAGGCTATAAGGCACTCCGGGAACGTCTGCATTTCTAAAAGCTGCATAAGAAGATTTTTGTACTTTTGAAGGCACAAAAAAAAATACTATGTCGATTCTGATTCAGGATATATCCAAACATTATGGGAGCCAAAAAGCCCTTGATAAGGTTGCCTTTGAAATTATTCCGGGAGAAATCATTGGATTACTGGGACCCAACGGAGCAGGAAAATCAACGCTGATGAAAATTATCACCTGTTTTATTCCACCCACCTCGGGCGATGTTTTGGTTTACGGAAAAAGTATACACGAGCAGCCGCTGGAAATAAAAAAAATAATCGGATACCTTCCCGAACAAAATCCGCTGTACCCCGAGATGTATGTAACTGAATACCTTGAATTTATTGCCGGCCTGCATAAAATACAAAACAAAAAAAAACGCATTAATGAAATCATTGACCTTACCGGGCTTGGGCCGGAGAAACACAAAAAAATCGGAGCACTCTCCAAAGGATATCGGCAACGAGTGGGACTGGGGCAGGCGCTGATTCACGACCCCAAAGTACTCATTCTTGATGAGCCTACCAGCGGCCTGGATCCAAATCAACTGTCGGAGATACGCTCCCTGATTGCAAATGCAGGAAAAGAAAAAACGGTTATTCTCTCCACGCATATTATGCAAGAGGTAGAAGCCATGTGCAAACGAGTAGTAATTATTGACCAGGGAAAAATTGTAACCGACCGACCGATAGAGCAGTTACAGAATTCCGGCCAGCACCGTATCATCCGGGTCGAGTTTTCAGTACCCGTTATAGCGCAGTTACTGGAACAAATTGATGGGGTCGAACGCATTATCCCCACAGAAAAACCTCACATTTTCCAGCTCGTTTCCAAAGAAAATGTGGATATACGGTCGCATGTATTCCATTTCGCGGTAAAACACAATATTGAAGTACTTTCGATGCAGATACTCACTGAAAAACTCGAAGACTTATTTCGTTCCCTCACAAAATAGCAGTAAAATATATTTGTTCTGCACTATTTTTTTTACTTTTGCAGATGTGGAAAGATTTGACTGATTGCAACCACGGTAAAACAATGCTAAAAATGATTTTTACCCTTCTACAATCGCACAAACCTTCCCCATTTAACAACCCCTGGAAGTGTGTAAAGGTTAAGGCCAGAATCAAAGGCCTCAGCCCGATACCTTTGCAGGAAAATGTTCAACCCTTAAAATTTGAATAAAATGGGATTTCTTTTTACTTCAGAATCAGTTAGCGAAGGGCACCCCGATAAGGTAGCCGATCAAATCAGTGATGCGCTTCTTGATGAATTTTTACGACATGACAAAAGCTCAAAGGTAGCCTGTGAGACACTGGCGACCACAGGCCTGGTAATGTGCAGCGGAGAGGTGCGCACGAATGGATATGTTGAAATTCAACATATTGTACGCGAAACCATCCGCAAAATCGGATATACCAAAGCAAGTTACCGCTTTGATGCCGATAGCTGCGGGGTGATTTCAACGCTCCATGAACAATCGGCCGATATTCACCAGGGAGTTGTCAGGGCATCAGAGGAAGAACAGGGTGCCGGAGATCAAGGCATTATGTTCGGATATGCCTGCAGGGAAATGGATAATTTGATGCCCCTGCCTATTGAACTTGCGCACATTCTGCTGCAAGAACTGGCAGAAATCAGAAAAGAAGGCGAACACATGACCTACCTGGCGCCCGATTCAAAATCACAGGTAACTGTGGAGTACGACGATAATGGAAACCCGGTAAGAATCGATACAATCGTTATTTCCACACAGCACGATGAATTCAGAAAGCCCGAAGACAAAACGAAAGAGGCGCAGCTGGCAACCGATAAATTGATGCACGACAAAATTTGCCGAGACATAAAAGAATACCTGCTTCCGCGCGTTGAAAAAAAACTTCCGGAACGCATACGTAAAATGAATCTTCGTGACGCCCGATTACTGGTCAATCCTACCGGAAAATTTGTGATTGGAGGGCCACATGGGGACACCGGGCTCACGGGAAGAAAAATCATTGTAGATACCTACGGAGGATTTTCAAGCCATGGCGGAGGGGCCTTCTCCGGAAAAGATTCGTCAAAAGTCGACCGTAGTGCTGCCTATGCTGCCCGCCACATCGCCAAAAATCTGGTTGCAGCAGGAGTCGCCGACAAAGTTCAGATTCAGATCGCCTACGCCATTGGTGTAGCAGAACCGGTTGGTATTTATATAAACACTTACAACACAAATAAGACCCAATACACCGATGATCAGATTGCTGAAAAACTTCTAAAAATCTATGATTTGCGGCCTTATGCAATTATAAAACGTTTCGGGCTTACGAATCCGATCTTTCTGCCCACGGCGAGTTATGGCCATTTCGGGCGTGATTCATACGAGAAAGAAGTGGAGGTATATTTTCAGGATAATGACACCTACACCCTAGCAAACGAAGAACGATACTTTAAAAAAGTTACCTTCTTTGGCTGGGAAAAAAATGATTATGCAGAGTGCTTCCGCGAAGCATTTATTTAATAATTCGCTATGTATTCGAACAGGAGGAAAACAGGATGGTTTTCCTCCTGTTTGCTATAAAAAAGAAAAGACTACCATCGAAATGAAAGCCTTTTCTACCAATAAACCAAAATCCCACCCTTCAATTATGAAAATTACTTAACCACTAACTTTTCAGTTTTTACCGCAGCTCCATCGATCACCACGGTAAAAAAGTAAACCCCTCTGCGGAGACCAGATACGTCAATAAAAACTGATCCGCGATAATGATCCAAAATCACCTCTTTTACCCTTGTTCCGGTTAAGTCATTAATAAAAACAACAGCCTCGTTAACCGAATTTAAAGCATAGTCCAGTCGCGCAACAGAAACCGCCGGGTTTGGATAGACCCCTGATATATAATAGGGGTTTTCAGAATCTGAAACACCCGTAAAACCAGCAATAAATTTCACATTTACATAAGCCGAGTCATTCGGATTATTCACATCAAAAAACACATATTGTATAATGGAATATCCTTCAATGGCGTTTGGAAGATAATGACCCGAAAAAAATCCGTCATAAGTTATTTCACCCACGGATAAAGTATCAACAGTAGTGGAGACAAAAACATCGGGGCCAAAACACATCCCCCAGCAAAACATATTATAGGTATCTGCAAGCACATCGATATAATTTTTCTTCGCCATAACAATTTTTTCAGAATCACTTGAATTCTGAATATTCATTTCAAAAACAATTTCGCTGGCAGAAGGAAGATCCAAAACTTCCAGCATAGTGCCATTAGCGATCGGATTGCTGTTGTGATCAAAAAACGAAAAACTCTGTGCCGATGCGCCAGAAATCAGAAATACTAAAAACGTCAGTAAGAGTAAATTTTTTTTCATATCCATTAAATTTTTTTAACCGCATTAGATTGCATAAATCATACCAAAAAGAACAAAATCGATACCTTATTGATAGACAAAACAAAAATCAGAAGGGTTCCCAAAACGAAAAAAATTATCCGGGAAAATTCTCTAAAAATATTCGGGAAAGACTTACCTTCTTTAATGTATAGAAAAAGTTAAGATTTTTTTACGGGTAAAAATGTAAAAAAAAGTAATTTTTTTTTCATTAGGTATTGGAAATGTAAAATTAATTGCGATCTTTGTGTCATATTCTATTGCAGTACATCGATGTACTGCGATGTTTCATTTTGGTTGAGGGATTAGGTAATGGAGGGGCTAGCCGGGAGGCTGCCCCTTTTTTTATGGCCTGAATCAATGCGAAACCTATTATAGGATACAGCGAAATATAAAATGTCCGGACACAGAAAAAGGATACGGCCATAAAATATTTTAGAAACAGAATCATTATTTTCCGGTAAAAACTGAATTTATCCATACTCCTGATCTGAAATTCCTCACTCCGTCCGAAATAACAGCAACATAAATTTTGATGGATGATGGGATTAATGGAGGCAAAGTCGCACCTCCCCCTCTAAAGAGAAAAATCACGAAAATTTTGCCGGAAAACAGTAAAACAGAATATCAATCCAACAAGTTGTTCAAGAGTGCATCGTCCACAAAATTAGGGATATTCACGCGTAAACGGGGTTCTTCCTGCATGGCTCTTTGAATGGCCTCCACTGCATTTTTATTTCGCGCCCAGTTACGACGGGAAATCCCGTTATTTACATCCCAATGGAGCATCATCTGAACCCGGCGGGCCGCATCGGCTGAACCATCGAGAAGCATCCCAAAACCACCGTTTATCACTTCACCCCAGCCAACGCCACCACCATTATGTAACGAAACCCAGGTAGCTCCACGGAAGGCATCCCCAATCACATTCTGCACTGCCATATCGGCAGTATATTGAGAGCCATCGTAGATATTGGAAGTTTCGCGATACGGTGAATCAGTACCGGAAACATCATGATGATCACGTCCGAGTACAATAGGCGAAGAAATGGTTCCCGCTTTAATAGCCTGATTAAAAGCCAGCGCAATTTTCACCCTGCCTTCGCAATTGGCATACAAAATTCTGGCCTGTGAACCAACCACCAGGTTATTTTTTCCAGCCTCCCGTATCCAGTGGATATTGTCCTGCATTTGCATCTGAATACATGAAGGGGAAGAAGCGGCAATTTCTTCCAAAACTTCTGCTGCAATACGATCAGATACAGCCAAATCCTCCGGATTTCCGGAAGTACAAACCCAACGAAACGGACCAAAGCCAAAATCAAAAAACAAGGGGCCCATAATATCCTGCACATAACTGGGATAAATAAAGCCACCGGCCTCATCCAAAACATCAGCTCCGGCACGGGAGGCCTCTAAAAGGAAGGCATTGCCATAATCCCAAAAATACATGCCTGTTTTCGAAAGCCTGTTTACTGCTTTTACGTGGCGTTGGAGCGATTCGTAAACAACCTGACGAAATTTCTCTGGCTCTTCGGCCATCATCCTGTTGGATTCGTTCAGCGTATATCCGACCGGATAATACCCCCCGGAAAATGGATTATGCAGAGAAGTCTGATCCGATCCCAAATCAATTTTTACGCCGGCATTGATAAATTTTTCCCACAGATCAACCACATTGCCTTGATAGGCAAGAGAGACGGCTTCTTTGGTTTTACGTGCCTGTGCTAAACGAACGATCAGGGCATCGAGATCGGTAAACACCTCATCAACCCAGCCCTGTTCATGACGCATCTTCACTGCCTTAGGATTAATTTCAGCCACAACACCGATCATTCCGGCAATAACGGCAGCTTTGGCCTGTGCACCTGACATTCCCCCTAATCCGGAACTGACAAAAACCTTTCCGGCAACCGCACCATCGCCATGCATACGCGCTGCATTCATCACCGTAATTGTAGTTCCGTGTACAATGCCCTGAGGACCAATATACATATACGACCCAGCGGTCATCTGACCATACTGAGAAACACCAAGCGCATTAAAACGCTCATAATCATCACGTGACGAATAGTTTGGAACTACCATTCCATTGGTAACAACGCATCGGGGAGCATCCTTGTGTGAAGGAAAAAGGCCCATCGGATGGCCAGAATACATAACCAGCGTTTGGTCGTCGGTCATGGTAGCCAGCATTTGCATTGTAAGCAGGTACTGCGCCCAGTTTTGAAAAACAGCACCATTTCCTCCATAGGTAATAAGTTCATGCGGATGCTGAGCCACAGCATAATCAAGATTATTGCTAATCATCAGCATTATAGCAGCAGCTTGTTTCGACTGATGAGGAAAATCATTGATATGCCTGGCTTTAATAGAATACTCCGGACGAAAACGATACATATAAATTCTGCCATAACATTCCAATTCTTCAAGAAACTCTTTCGCCAACACCGGATGATGCCTTTCAGGAAAATACCGAAGGGCATTTCGTAAGGCCAGTTGTTTTTCTTTTGTATTCAGAATATCTTTTCTCTTCGGTGCATGATTAATCGCCGTATCGTATGATTTCACGGAAGGAAGATCAATAGGAATACCTTGCAAAATTGCTTTTTGAAAATCTTGTACGCTCATTATTTAGTATATTTGCTTATAAAATTAAATAATTACAAAATTATAAATATTATTCATGCATCATAATATAATACGCCAACATAAAACAAGGCTTCTTTTTTTTCTTTTTGTATATATAGGAAGCAACGCCCTTTCGCAGAGCTTTCCTCCCGGATGGGAATTCACCATTACACCCTCGAGCCACATCTTTGCAATTCCCGAAAGTGCCTGGCCCATGATCAACAGTAACCCTATCGAACCAGGTGATTATATCGGTGTTTTTTTTGATGATAACGGCACCATAAAATGTGGTGGAGCTATTGCCTGGCCGGCTTCAGGAGGCACCGTATTATTTGCTTATGGCGATGATGCCATCACCGGTGTGAAAGATGGGTTCGCTTATGAGGAGCCGATTCAATGGAAACTTTATTCCAACGCCCTGCAAACGGAAGTGCTGGCGGCGGTGCAACTCAACCCCGATTATCCTACACCCGGCGATGTATTCATCCCCGAAGGCATGTCGGGCGTTACAAATATATCGGGAGGTGGATTCTTTGTTTTTGCCTACGGCGTGCCGGAAAAAATGTGTGCAGGCGACTCTACACAACTCCATGCCGACGCTTATGGCGGCAGCGGAAACTATTCTTATTCCTGGACTTCTGAACCACCGGGCTTTTCCTCCACCCTCCAGGAACCGATGGTTCAAATAAATGATACAACTATTTTCACGGTAATAGTGACCGATAACACCTATACGGCCAGCGATCAAACCATAATTTACGCCATTCCTCATCCGGTTGTGGATGCAGGCAGCAACGGAGTGCTTTGTGTTTCCATGAATTATCACTGCAATGCAACCCGCACATATACTTCAGCGATCACCTGGTCAACCTCCGGTGACGGAACGTTCAATTTTCCGCACAGCCCCAATGCAATCTATACGCCGGGAGAAAACGACATTGCCAATGGAGAAGCCACCCTTTTCCTGCTTGGCGAAGCCTTGCCTCCCTGCGAATTGACACACCTCGACTCCCTGCATCTCGTCATTCTGCCTCCTCCATCGGCAAATGCCGGCGAAGATACCTTCTCCTGTGAGGAGAGCATAGTCCAACTGAATGGTCAGGCACAACACTATGCCTCTGTTTTATGGACTACCAGTGGATCAGGTAGTTTTTCAGACCCGACTCTATTATCTCCGGTTTATTCAACAGGGAGCACAGAAGAAGAAACCCTCGTAACACTCACCCTGGAAGTGACAGGAAACCCTCCCTGTGGGGTTGCTTACGACCAGGCCCTACTCACGCTTTATCCCGGTCCGGAATGTAGCGCCGGGGAAGATCAGGTTCTGTGTGAAAACGCCACCTGTCTTTTAAATGCCACAGCTAATCATTTTACTTCTTTGGCATGGAGTTCGTCGGGGGATGGTACTTTTGAAAACAGTTCGCAATTGAATGCAGAATACTTTCCGGGGCCTGATGATATACTAAATGGAATGGCCGTACTTTCCCTGACCGTATTACCGGCGGCCCCCTGTACTCTTCCTGCTTCCGACAGCCTGACAATCGTATTGCAAAAGCTCCCGGAAGTATTTGCAGGGTACGACCAAACGCTATGTGCCGGGACAATCGTTCTCCTTACGGGATATACATCCCATACTTCATCTGTACAATGGAGTACTTCCGGTGACGGGATATTTACAGATGCCACAGCACAAATTACAACCTATACACCCGGTAGTCAGGATATTGCACAAGGAATTGCAATATTAACCTTTACCGGAACCGCGCACCCCCCGTGTCAGGGAAGCACACAGGATGCTATGACCATTTTTCTAATTCCGCCTCCCGTGGCGTATGCCGGAGATGACGCACAAATTTGTGAAGGTACACCCTTTCCGGCAGAAGGAATGGTTGAAAATAGCACTCAGGCGACATGGTCGACTTCGGGTACCGGCACTTTTGCCGACCCAACCCAATTCAGTACACTGTACTATCCTTCAGCGGGAGATATCCTCGCCGGATCGGTAGTGCTGATGCTCACAGCTGCGGCCAACGTGGCCTGTCCGCCTGACAGCGACAGCATGGAATTAAGTTTCTATGACGCCCCCATCACAGATGCAGGCGAGGATCAGGTTATTTCATTTGGGGCCTATACGCAGCTGGAGGGTATGGTCACCGGAGGCAGCGGAGTTTACACCTTTCAATGGAGCCCTGCTGAAAAAGTAATAAACCCGTTCATTCCTGACCCCACTACTGTAAATTTAGAGCAAACCGTTATGTTTACACTTACGGCAACAGATGCAAACTGGGGCTGTATAAGTTCAGATCAAATGCATGTTTATGTAAGCGGAGGCCCTTTATCGGTTACTGCCATGGCTACACCCAACACAATTTGCGCCGAAGAAAGTGTTCAATTACAGGCTACCCCTACGGGAGGATCAGGCTATTACACCTACGAGTGGTCATCCGACCCTGAAGGATTCACATCATTCCAGGCCAACCCGATCGTGACTCCCACAGAAACTACGGTGTACGCGGTGGATGTATCGGATGGGTATAATCAAAGCAGCGCATCGGCAACAGTTACCGTGCACGAACCTCCTGTAGCAAATGCCGGCGAGGATCAGGAAATTTTTTACGGAACCTCCACATTATTGCAGGGGAATGCAACAGGAGGTACCGGAAACTTCACATGGCAATGGAAACCGGCAGCACTGGTTTTAAACCCTGAACAACAGGTTACAGTCACGACACCACTCTATACACATCACGAATTCACCCTCGATGTAATGGATCAGGAAACCGGGTGCACAGGAAACGATGAAATGGTAATAGAAATGCGCACAGGCCCGCTGCAGGTAAACCCCACAGCAACACCCGATAGTATATGTCAGGGTACCATGGTACAGTTAAATGCCAATGCTTCCGGAGGAACAGAAAACTATACCTACTTATGGTATTCCGAACCTCCGGGATATTTCTTCACGGTAGCGGATCCCCAGGTAACACCAGAGTCATCACTGCGAATGTGGCTTGAGACGGAAGACGGAGCCAACACCGCATCAGATTTTACAGATATTGTAGTATTTCCTGAAAATCAAGTTATTATTGAAGCAACCCCCAACGATACGGTTTGTGCCGGAGAAGAAATCAACCTCACAATCCAATCGGCCATCCAGTCGGTATCATGGCATTGGCTTCCCGGTGGCGAAACTACGCCTGAAATTACAGTCGATACGGCTGGTTTTGGAATTGGAACACATCAAATCACAGCTTTTGTAACCGATAGTTGGGGATGCACAACACAATCGTCTCTTACAATCACCTTTGAATTATGTACCGGAATAGCATCGAACCCAGTCCGGGATTGGCCAGCGGTATTTCCGAACCCCGGAAAGGGCAGAATAAAAATTCGTATTCCGGAAAAATACCGAAATGGCAAAATTTCCATGGTTTCTATCACAGGAAAAAACACTGGGATTGAAAAACGAACAGGAGATAAACCAGAAGTTGAGTTGAACACCGCAACATTGCATCCCGGAATATATATAATAAGAATTTTTTCATTATCGCAGGAAGTCCGGCATATCAAGGTTGTAATTCACTAATATACAGTGAACAGCTCAAGTTTCGCTCTTTTTTGTTAGGTAAAAACTTACTAACAAATATTCAAAATTTACGTACGTTAAGGTTGGAATAGAAAAACCACAAACATGCTGCAAAGGAAGGATTTAAAAAATTTGGGGTATAAAAAAATTACCTTTAGCCGGATAATGCAGTATCACTATAGCGAATTCGATAACCTACTGCTATTCAAACAACTATCCTACGCGCCGCCCACCCGTTAACTTGCTACTACCAAACACTGAATCATTAAATGCGAAGCATAAGAAAACAAGAAGGTTATCAAAACATCTCCTTAGCATCATTCAGCATATTAAAAAGGAAATCACGAGCACGGAACAGTTTAGCTTTCACCGTACCCAGCGGCAAATTCATCTCATGGGCAATTTCCTCGTAAGAGTACTCATCAAAATACCGAAGTTCAACGAGTACCCGGTAGTGAGGTTTTAATTTATTAACAATCTCATGTAAAATTTCAGCCTTTTGGTTGCGGATAATTTCTTCTTCGGGGTCACGATCTTCTGATCGTATTTCAATAACCTGCTCCACACCCTCTTCATTTTCCTGTCCATCGCTCAGCGAAAGGGTAAAACCACGTTTTCGTCGGATAAAGTCGATACAATTATTGGAAGCAATCTTAAAAAGCCATGTAGAGAAGGCAAATTCCGGGGTATACTGACTGAGGTTCCGAAAAGCTTTTCCAAAGGCTTCAATAGTAAGATCTTCCGCATCGGTCGGACAATTGGTCATTTTTAACATCATAAAATAGAGGGCGTCCTGATAATACTGCATCAGCGCTGTGTAGGCCTTGCGGTCGTTATTAAGAATGGCCGCTTTAATCAGGTCATAATCACGTTGTGCTTTGGGTGTCAGTTTTGTATTTACCTCCATTTCGTTGTTTTCGTAGTTCGTGCCGCAAGCACGATAATCGGATTTATCAATAGCATAAATAGTTCTCCAGCAAACGAAGTTAAAAATAAATCCCGTTCATTAAGTTTTCGACTACTATATTTAATTATTATGGCATGAGAAATTTCACGAAGCAGAAATAGTATGGTAACAAGAAGTGGTGAATAAAAAAGTGCAATCAGCAGAATAAAAAGCACAAAGAAAAGCCATTGTGTAATCACATACCCGCGCAGCATCCATCGATGTTTTAACTTAATATAGGCAGTACCGGCATTTTCTCTCCTCTTGAGGGCAATCCAGCCCCGGAATGATTTCGGGGGTTGTGAAATTGTAAAACTTTCCGGGTGAAGCTGCAGAGTAGTATTTTTCCGGTTTACGATCCGGTTGATAAAAAGGTCATCATCGCCTGCAGTGATATAATAAAGGTCGGGAAGGACTTTTTGATGCTGAACGACAGATTTTTTAAAGGCCAGATTTTTCACTGTTCCTGTAAAGGGATACTTACGTCGTGCGAAGGAGAGAAAGCGCAGAGCAGAAAAAAGATGGTCATATCGGATCAATTTATTCCACACCCCCTTTGATGCCGGGTAGGCGTGATAACCAAGTATTACCTCTTTAGAAGGTTCAAAGGCCGACATCATGCGCTGTATCCAGTAGGGTGATGCCGGTTTACAGTCGACTTCGGTCAGCAAGATGGTGTCGTACGATGCCGAGCGGATGCCAATGGAGAGGGGAAATTTTCTGCCTTTAAAAAAATTCAGGCTGCTATTCATCCGCAGCACTTTAAGGTTTGAAAATTGCTTTGTGAGTGATTCTAATAGCAAATCACTTTCGTCGACCGAATTGTCGTTGACCACGATCACTTCAAAAATCGGATAATTTTGGGTAAGAATGTGAGGAAGATTATTCTCAAGATGATGAAAATCATCTTTAGCACAAAGAATAACCGATACACCCTTGTTATTTTCCCAGGCAGGCTGACGCCCCAGGAAAGCAATCCCCGACAGCCAAACCCAGTAATAAAACATCTGGATAAGAAAACTCAGGGCGTAAAGCACCAGGAGACTGAATACGAATGGATTTTCTTCAAAAAGTTGACGGATCATGAAATCTCTCACTTGACGCAAAAATATCGATTCTCTCGGGAATAAAAATTATCTTTGAAAACTTTTTTAAACAAAAGATGCATAAACGGGTGGGCCGGGGCAAAAATGAACAGCAAACAAATGATTTTCAACATACAGGCAGCGGATAAAGGAAGCAATGCACGCGCCGGAATAATTGAAACAGGCCATGGGAACATATTAACTCCCATTTTTATGCCGGTTGGAACTGCCGGAACGGTAAAAGCAATCCATCAGCGGGATATATATGATGATGTCAAAGCGCAGATTATACTGGGCAACACCTACCATTTATATCTTCGGCCGGGAACCGGAATTTTGGAGAAAGCCGGAGGAATACACCTGTTTAACGGATGGAGCCGGCCCATGCTAACCGATAGTGGAGGGTATCAGGTATATTCACTTACCGCCATGCGAAAACTCAGGGAAGAAGGCGTAAAATTCCAATCACATATCGATGGGAGCTATCATACCTTCACACCGGAAAATGTGATGGATATTCAACGCAGCATTGGAGCAGACATCATTATGGCCTTTGACGAATGCACCCCCTTTCCCTGCACCTATGAATACGCCAAACAATCGCTCGGAATCACACACCGCTGGCTCGACCGTTGTATCGCCCAATTCAATGCAAGCGAACCAAAATACGGATACCATCAGGCGTTGTTTCCAATAGTGCAGGGAAGCACTTTCTCTGACCTAAGAAAGGAGTCGGCGGAGTACATTGCTTCGAAAAACGCCGATGGAAATGCCATTGGCGGACTTTCAGTCGGTGAACCGCACGAGATAATGTACGAAATGACCGAACTTGTATGCCGCATTCTTCCCTATGAAAAACCAAGGTACCTCATGGGCGTGGGAACGCCGGTGAATATTCTGGAGAGCATCGCGCTGGGAGTGGATATGTTTGATTGTGTGATGCCTACACGAAACGGCCGAAACGGTATGCTTTTTACCCTGGAGGGCATCATCAACATTAAAAACAAAAAATGGGAAGATGTTTTTACTCCACTTGACCCAAAAGGCAGCAGTTTTGTGGATCACATGTACACTAAAGCTTATTTAAGGCATCTCTTTGTTTCCGGTGAACGGCTGGGTCCGATGATAGCCAGTCTGCATAATCTTACGTTCTACCTTGATCTCGTTTCCCGCGCCAGAACACACATCATGGAAGGAAATTTTAGTTCATGGAAAAACCAAATGGTGACAAAACTGGCAAATCGCCTTTGATTTTTATACTTTCGCTGTTCGCGTATGAAAAAACTTGATGTCTATATCATAAAAAAATTCCTCGGCACTTTTTTCTATGCCATTTCATTATTGATTATTATTGTTATTATTTTTGATATCTCTGAAAAAGTAGATGATTTTCTGGAACGCAGCGCTCCTCTTCATGCCATACTGTTCGACTATTATCTGAACTTTATCCCCTACTTTGTCAATCTTTTTCTCTATTTATTTACATTTATTTCGGTAATATTTTTCACCAGTAAAATGGCATCCGATACAGAAATTATCGCCATTTTAAGCAGTGGCATCAGCTATCGGCGGATGTTACGCCCCTATTTCATTTCTGCCCTGTTCTTAACCCTGCTTTCCCTGCTGCTGTCGAATCTTATCATACCAAAGACAAACGAACGGCTGGTGGATTTCGAGAAAAATTACCTAAAAACTCCACGAAAAGACAGAGCCAATAATATTCATATGCAAGCCGACAATGAGACGTACTATTTCATCAAAAATTTCAATGCAAAAAATGATGAAGGAAAAGACTTTACGCTTGAAAAAATAAATAAAAACAGGGGGATGTATTACCGTTTAACAGCTGAAAAAATTCTTTACAACAGCGACTCCTCCAACTGGACCCTACTTGATTACAAAATCAGAGAAATCTTTGACCACGAAGAAAGGATAAAACGGGGCAAAAAGATGGATACAACCCTGCTTCTTTCACCGGTTGATTTTACCATCGTAGTAGAAGACCTGAAAGAGATGAATTATATGGAATTAAGGAATTTTATCCGTGTGGAGAAGGAAAAAGGGGTCAGAAACATGAAAAAATTTGAGATTGAGCAACATCAACGTTTTTCATTTCCTTTTGCCACCCTTATTCTGACGCTGCTGGGCGTATCGCTTTCGAGCAGAAAAGTGAGAGGGGGTATCGGGATGCATCTGGGGTTGGGAATTGGTCTCACGTTTACATTCATACTTTTTATGCAGGTTTCGGCTGTTTTTGCCACCAACGGAAATCTTTCACCCTTGCTCGCGGCATGGATTCCCAATCTGATTTTCATACTAATAGCAATGTACGCCTTTTTAAAGGCGCCTAAATAGAAAGCAGTCCACCCTGCCAGAGGAAACAATCTTTAAAAATATCGCCAAAATCAGCCACCGGACTGACAAATAAACCATAAACTGCAGCCCCGCTTCCCGACAAGGAGGCATAAATCGCACCAAGAGCATATAATTGCTTTTTAATTTTGTCTATCTCAGGAAATAAGGGAATGAGGGCGGGCTCAAAATCATTAACAAGATTCGTTTTCCATAAAGAAACATCTTCGTCAATAACTGCCGCCAATTCGGGGGGAGAGGGGTCGGGGCTAACCCGTTGATAGGCCATTGCGGTAGCGATGTGCAACGCTGGTTTCACGATAAGAACCGTCATTTTCTGAAGGGCCGACAATGTCACCGGGGTTAAATTTTCGCCTTTACCAGTGGCCAAAGCGGGCGTATTTCTGATAAAAAAAGGACAATCACTCCCAAGGGAAAAAGCAAGTGTTTCAAGCATGTCGGCCGCAATATCCAGCGCAAAAATCCGGTTAATCAGAGACAGGGTAAATGCGGCATCCGACGACCCGCCCCCTAATCCCGCGCCAGATGGAATACTTTTATGCAAATGAATTTTCATTCCGGGCAAGCCAAAACGCTGCTGCATCAGGCGTGCAGCCCGAAAACTAAGGTTATCCGTAGCAGAGCCGGCCACCTCAATTCCAGTAGTTCTAAAACGGATTTCAGGCGATTTGGATGGGACGATTTCAAGCACGTCTTTCAGGCCTACAGGAATCATGACGGTTTCAATGGAATGAAAGCCATCGGCAAGCCGGCTGCGGATTTTCAGACCCAGATTAATTTTGGCATTCGGGAAAACAATCATCTTTTTGTTCTATTATCCGGTAGTAAAAGTAAACATATTATGAAAATATTCTTCTACCTTTGGAAATTCAAAAAAGGACAATGGCAATTCTGAATTCACTGGTTTCATGGTTTATGCTCAAACGACTTCACCAGATCGAGCTGTTCATAAAATATCCGGCCGATGTGCAGAAGGAGTGGTTTTCAACCCTGATTACCAAAGCCAGAGATACAGAATGGGGTAAAAAATACGATTACCGGTCGGTTCAAAACTATGAAACTTACCGCGAACGGGTTCCGCTAAGCAGTTACGAAGATTTTAAACCGTACATTGACCGAATGCTGCAGGGCGAGCAAAATATTTTATGGCCGACACAAATAAAATGGTTTTCCAAATCATCGGGAACCACCTCCAGTAGGAGCAAAATTATCCCAGTGAGTCAGGAAGCCCTTGAAGATTGCCACTATAATGGGGGAAAAGATATGTTATCCATTTTTCTTAATTTATACCCCAATACCAACATCTTTACAGGCAAGCAGCTGGCTATGGGTGGAAGTCACCAAATCACAGAGATCAACAATGAACTGATCATGGTGGGAGATGTATCGGCCATTCTCATCCATCATCTGCCGGTATGGGCAGAATTAATGAGGGTTCCGGATCAGGAGACCGCACTGATGGATGAATGGGAGTCGAAAATAGAAAAAATGGCGCGTACTACCATTCATAATAATGTAGTCAGCCTTTCCGGTGTTCCGTCATGGATGCTATTACTTTTACACCGCATTCTGGAAATAACAGGAAAATCTACAATCAGGGAAGTTTGGCCTGACCTCAGCGTGTTCTTTCACGGTGGTGTCAACTTTGGCCCCTATGAACAACAATTCCGGTCGATTATCCCCGGTGAGATGACCTATATGGAAACCTATAACGCCAGCGAAGGCTTTTTTGGCATTCAGGACCAAAAAGAGAGTAAAGCGCTTTTAATGATGCTCGATTATGGCATTTTTTATGAATTTATTCCCTTGGAAGAGATGGAAAAATCATGCCCGCGGGCATATCCGATCTGGGAAGTGGAAACAGACAAGGTATATGCTATGGTAATCACTACCAACGCAGGACTATGGCGCTATTTAATCGGTGATACCATAAAGTTTACCTCGCTGTCACCCTACCGGATAAAAATTGCAGGAAGAACAAAACATTTTATTAATTCAGTGGGTGAAGAATTAATGGTAGAGAATGCCGATACTGCTATGCTCAGAGCCAGTAAAAAAACCGGGGCAGAAATCCTGGAATATACCGCAGCACCTATCTTTTTTGAGAACAAAAAAAATGGAGCGCATGAATGGATCATCGAGTTTTCAAAAGAACCACTGCATTTTGATGAATTTACATCCGTACTGGATAGTGAACTCAAGGCGGTAAACTCCGATTATGAAGCCAAACGATACCAGGATATGGTTTTGCGTATGCCTCTGGTTCACAGGGCACCCAAAGGCACTTTTTACAATTACCTGAAGCAACGAAATAAACTGGGAGGCCAAAACAAAATACCAAGGTTGAGCAATGACAGAGCGATTGTAGACGAATTACTCAAAATGATACGGCAAGGATAATTCTGGATTCCCAATGTTTTATCAAACAAATTTTCTAATTTAGTAAAAAAAAATTTATGCATGTAGCAGTTGCCGGAAACATTGGCTCGGGTAAAACCACGTTAACCGAATTACTTTCAAAGCATTTCGGATGGGAGTCAAACTTTGAAGATGTAGATACGAACCCGTATCTGGAGAGTTTCTATGAAGATATGCAACGCTGGTCATTCAATTTGCAGGTATATTTTCTCAACAGCAGGTTCCGTCAGATTATTGCAATCCGCGAAAGCGGAAAGTCGGTTATTCAGGATCGCACCATCTATGAAGATGCACAAATTTTTGCACCCAACCTGCATGCAATGAACCTTATGACTTCGCGTGATTTTAACAATTATAAATCCCTGTTCAACCTGATGAGTTCGTTTATTCAACCTCCTGACCTGCTGATTTATCTTCGAGCCAGCGTACCCACATTGGTCAGGCAGATACAGCTCCGCGGCAGGGAATATGAAGAATCCATCCGGCTCGATTATCTGAAAAGCCTTAACGCACGATACGAAGATTGGATTGCAACCTATAACCAGGGGAAATTATTGATTATTGATGTAGACCATATTGATTTCGCCAACCGTCCGGAAGACCTGGGGACAATCATCGATAAGATAAACGCGGAATTACACGGCCTGTTTTAAAGTTACACCATGAATATTCTGGGCATTATCCCTGCACGTTATGCATCGACTCGTTTTCCGGGTAAACCCTTGGTAATTATTAACGGGACAAGTATGATTATGCGTGTTTATGAACAGGCAAAAAAATGCGCTGACTTGCAAAAAATTATTGTGGCCACTGACGACCAGCGCATCTGTGCCCATGTAATTAACCATGGAGGAGAGGCAGTAATAACCAGTGAAACCCATCACAGTGGCACAGAAAGGTGCAGGGAAGTTTTAAAAAAAATACCCGAATCCAACGACTGGCAGGCAGTAATCAACATTCAGGGGGATGAACCCTTTATTAACCCGGAACAAATCGGTCAAATCGCTGCGCTTTTACGTTCATCAACACATATTGGTATTGCCACGCTTATAAAAAAAATTTCTGATCCGGAGGAACCTTTTGACCCAAACACCGTAAAGGTAGTGACTGATGCTTCAGGCCGCGCACTCTATTTCAGCCGTTCTGCCATTCCTTACTTGCGTGAACAATCTGAAGGAGAGAACACGCGATACAAACACATCGGCATTTATGGTTACCGGAGCGAGGTTTTGAATGAAATTGCCAATTTACCCGTTGCGCCGCCGGAAAAATCAGAAAAACTAGAGCAACTCCGTTGGCTGTACCATGGGTACACTGTGTATACAGCCATCACTGAATTTGATTCCAAAGGCATTGACACACCGAATGATTTATCAAAACTTATAAACATCGGTTGATTAGAACATTCAGGGGTTGTATATTTGTAATTCTGTGTGATTTATAAGAAAAGAACCAATGAATATACCCATTTACATAAAAGATCTCCTCTACTCACACGATTGCGTTATTATTCCCAATTTGGGTGGCCTGTTGCTGAATTACAAATCAGCAACAATACATCCGGTTACCAACAGTTTCGAACCACCGGCAAAAACCATTGCCTTTAACAGCAATTTAAAAATAAACGACGGTCTCTTAGCCAATTATATTTCCCGCAAGGCAAAACTCAATTACGGCGAGGCACTGCAGGAAATTAACGAATGGGTAAGGCAAACCCGAGAAAAACTGGATCAAAAGCAACGCATAACATTGGAAAGCATCGGTAGTTTTTCGCTTGACGGGGAAGGCAACCTTCAGTTTTCACCCGACGAAGCGGTAAATTACTACAGTAATTCCTTTGGATTGGGAACCTTCACCTCTCCATCAATCCTGCGCAAACAAACTATTCAGCCAGCGCCAGAAAAGGCCAAAGCCCTGAACCTCCCCTCGCGCGCCGGACAATTCAGACGTATTGCAGCGGTTTTGATTCCTGCTGCATTGCTGGCCGGAGCTGTTTTTCTTAGTTTCTATACAGCTGATAACCTCGATGATAAGATTAGTTACAGTGGTATTTTGGTATCCTGTAACAGAAACCCTGCAGTCACACCAGAAGAAAGCTCAACAGTTTTTACGGCAGCCGATACCACAAATACGGAGGAGGCTGAAGAACCCGGGCTTGTTCCCCCTCCACCTCCAACAAACCAGCCCCCGGTCTTACACCACGCTACCCCATCCCGCGATTTTATATCCCGTTTTAAAGCCCCTGAAACACCCGAAAAAAGAAATTATATCATCGTAGGCTCATATAATTCACTGGAAGCTGCCGAAAAAAAAGTGGAGCAACTGCGGGCTCAATACTATAGTGACGCTTACATTGTTAACATTAGCAGTAAAAATACCTACCGGGTGAGCGCTGTTTCCTATTTTGGCTTTGACAAAGCAAAAATGCAACTCCAGTTAATCAAAGAACAGCTCAATACGGAAGCCTGGATTCTTCAGATGTAATGATTTTTTTATCTTTGTCGCCCGATTCTAAACTTCCTATTCGTAGCGTGTGAAGAAAAAAAATCAACAATTCAGGGAAAATTTAACATTTCCCTTTCTTTTTCAGCCCACTTTTGAAGAAATTCGGGCAGGGTTTGAAATGAAAGGCCATTGGAACCCCCTCTTTTTTAAAAACGACCATCCCATAGTTCTGGAATTGGGTTGTGGAAAAGGAGAATATACAGTCGGACTGGCCAAAAGAAACCCTGAAAAAAATTTTATTGGCCTGGATTTAAAAGGTGCACGCCTCTGGAGAGGCTGCAAAACCGTTGAAGAAGAAAAGATTACCAATGTTGCCTTTATTCGCACATCGGCAGAATTTTTGGAGTATATTTTCGGGGAAGCTGAACTCTCCGAGCTCTGGATCGCTTTTCCAGAACCCCATCCACAAAAAGCAAAAGCAAAAAAACGGTTCACCTCCCCCCATTTCCACCGGCGATACAGAAATATTTTACAAAAAGAGGGTATTATTCATTTAAAAACAGACCATCCGGAATTTTATCACTATACCCGGGAACAAATCGCGAAAGAAGGTCACCTCCTGCTGGCTGAATACAACAATCTCTACCAAGAAGACCCAGATGAAGTCGTAAAAGAAATTCAGACTTTTTATGAACAACAATGGCTTCGTAAAGGACGCACTATCAGCTACTTGCGTTATAAACTGAATTCGGAATGTTATAATAGGCCATACTGCATTACAACAAATATCTTTACTGAGCATTTCAGAAAACTTCAGGATGACAACTAACTTTTTCGACCGGGTATATGCCATCACCCGGAACATTCCATACGGGCGTGTTACCTCCTACGGTGCAATTGCAAAATACCTCGGTGCTCCAGGTTCGGCACGTATGGTAGGCTGGGCCTTAAATGCAACGAAAAGCCACCCCGGATCCATTCATGCGCACCGGGTCGTGAACCGGCAAGGAATGCTCACTGGCAAGAACCATTTTGGCGGGTTAGCAATGATGTGCGAACTCCTCGAGTCGGAAGGTGTAAAAATTAAAAACGACAGAGTTCAGGATTTTGAGACCCTTTTCTGGGATCCTGCCAGCGAACTCACAATCGAAGAATTTCCTGCTCTATAGAATCTTTTCGTACCTTTGTAAAAATCATTTCCAATGAAAAGCCCGGTTAAAAAAATTGCTGCAATACATGATCTCTCCGGCTATGGCCGATCATCACTGACGGTGGTTATGCCAGTATTGTCCGCCATGGGAATTTACGTTTGTCCGTTACCTACCGCCATATTATCAACGAACAGTTCCTTTAGCAATTTTCATTTTGCTGATATGACCGAACATATGCGACCGATCATGGCTCACTGGAAACAGCTGGGTCTTCATTTTGATGGTATTTACAGTGGATTTCTGGGTTCACCGGAGCAGACCATCATTGTTGCCGATTTTATCAGAGATTTCAGTCAGCCCGATTCCCTAATTATGGTTGACCCGGTGCTTGGTGATAACGGGCAACTCTATGAAACATTTGATTCAAAAATGATAAAAAGTATGCAGAAGCTCATTTGCTCTGCAAAAATCATCACGCCCAACCTCACGGAGGCCTGCTTTTTACTTGATGAACCGTACAATCCGGAAGCTGGCATCGACACCATTAAGGATTACGCCCTGCGTTTGGCGCAACAAGGACCTGAAACAGTAATTATCACCAGTGTTCCGGGTGATGGCGGCCATAGTGCAGTTATCGCATGGGATGCCAACGACAAAAGGTTCTGGAAAACAGGGTGTCATTATCTTCCGGCAGAATATCCCGGAACAGGCGATACCTTTTCCAGTGTAATCTGCGGATCCATTTTGCAAGGCGATTCGCTGCCCATCGCCCTTGACCGGGCTGTTCACTTTGTGTCCTACGGTGTACGAGCCACCTTCGGCTACGAACATGACGCCCGCGAGGGTATTCTTCAGGAAAGAATACTTCGGTCACTGGATACACCCGTTCAAATCTCTTCCTACGAACTAATGGGCTAAGCGAATAACACAAAAAACAGTACACGCAAACAAGTGCGGCTAACAGGAAAAGATATCCACCCATTCCAACAGCAATCGATAAAAATATTCTACCTTTGTATAAATTTTCTGCTTACCCTTAGCGGGAGCATCTTAATATAAAACGTTTTACAATGAATGAACCTAAACATAATCCGGCAAAGCAAACAGAAAAGTTGCTTCCGGAAGTAAAAAACATTATCGCTGTTGCCTCAGGCAAAGGCGGAGTAGGAAAATCAACCGTTGCGGCCAACCTTGCCATTTCGCTGGCAAAAACAGGAGCTTCAGTAGGGTTAATCGATGCCGATATCTATGGCCCTTCGGTTCCCCTGATGTTCGATCTGGTAAATGTGAAACCCCATATCAAGGATGAAAACGGGAAACAAGTAATTGTTCCAATTGAAAAATACGGCATCAAAGTACTGTCAATTGGATTCTTTGTTGACCCCGATCAGGCCTTGCTGTGGCGTGGACCTATGGCGAGCGGAGCGCTCACGCAATTATTCCGGGATGCCGAATGGGGAGCCCTGGATTATGTGGTTATTGACCTTCCTCCCGGAACAGGCGACATCCACCTTACCCTGGTGCAGTCTCTGGCTGTTACCGGAGTAGTTATAGTTTCCACTCCCCAAGAGGTAGCGCTGGCCGATGCAAGAAAAGCCTTTGGTATGTTCAAATCAAAAGCCATCAAGGTTCCTATTTTGGGTCTGGTTGAGAATATGGCATGGTTTACACCGGAAGAACTTCCTGAAAATAAATATTTTATCTTTGGAAAAGAAGGTGGAAAAAAACTTGCCGAAGAATCCCACGTGGCGCTGCTTGGGCAAATACCTCTGGTGCAAGGCATCTGTGATTCAGGCGATGTTGGCAAACCCATAGCCCTGGAAACCGATCATCCAGTGGCAAAAGCCTTTGATGAACTTACGGAAAATCTGCTCACACAATTAAGTATCCGAAATACCGTTTTAAAACCCACTGTAAAAGTAGAGATTAACCCCAATGCAGAGGGTTGTGAACACGCTTAAGTAATTATTCATCTATATTTATAATTTATGGCAAATCAGGAATTAGAAAGCAAGGTCATTAATGTTTTGAATCAAATCCGCCCTTACTTGCAACAGGATGGAGGCGATCTTAGTTTTGTGGAATTGACCCCTGACAATATTGTTAAAGTAAAACTACAGGGAGCCTGTGGATCATGCCCTTACAGCCGTATGACCCTGAAAGATGGTATTGAAAAAGCCATGGTAAAAGCCCTTCCCGAAATTATTGCCGTGGAAGAAGCGTAATCAGCATCTTCTGAAAAGGCTGCCCGCAAGGACAGCCTTTTTTTATCCCAGGTATCGGGCAACAATGGGCATACGCCGGCCCATACCAAAAGCTTTTGATGAAACACGAAGAATCGGAGGCGCCTGATATCTTTTATATTCATTCGTGTTTACCATACGCACTGTTTTCCTGACTAAGTTTTCATCAAATCCTAAGGCGATAATTTCGGACGGGCCTTTACGGTTTTCAATATATTGAAATAAAATCTGGTCAAGCACGCCATATTCCGGCAAGGAATCGGAATCCTTCTGATCAGGGTGCAATTCAGCAGAAGGTGGTTTGGTAATTGTGTTGACAGGAATTACCTCACCGTTACGGTTAATATATTCGGCCATCTCAAAGACCTGCGTTTTGTACACATCGCCCAACACAGAAAGGCCGCCGCACATATCGCCGTATAATGTTCCATACCCTACAGCCGCTTCACTCTTATTACTGGTATTCAACAAAATATAGCCAAATTTATTCGATAGTGCCATTAAAAATACCGCACGAATTCGTGCCTGGATATTTTCTTCAGCGAGAGAGAATGGGAGCCCAGCAAACCAGGGATGCAGCCCCTGTCCCACTACATCATACACTTCCTTAATGGGGATAATATGGTAAGGGCTTCCCAGGTTATCAGCAAGAGCTTGCGCATCATCAATGGAATGTGTTGAGCTAAACTGCGATGGCAAAAGTACACCGATTACATTTTCGGAACCTAAAGCCTCAGCGGCAATCACCATCGTAACAGCCGAATCAATTCCCCCGGAAAGCCCTAACACTGCTTTTTCAAAGCCCAGTTTCTCAAAATAATTCCGCACCCCCATCACCAGCGCATTGTGAATGCTGGCCATAGGCGAAGGATCCCGTAGAGACGGCTCAAAAACCACCGGAGTAAATTTGCCATCCGAAAAATCAAAAACAGAAAAATCCTCCACAAAAGAAGCCATAGTATGAATCGTCTGGTTATCGGCATCCACAACCATGGAAGAACCATCGAACAAAAGCTCGGTTTGCGCGCCCACATGATTAACATAAAGCAAGGGCAGATTATAGAATGCTACATTTTTTTGTAACAGTTGTTCACGCCGTGCGGCCTGTGCCGCACTGAACGGACTAGCCGCAATATTTACGATAAGATCTGGATGCATGGCAACGAGATCCTGCATCGGGCCCCGGGAGTAAAGCCTGTCGTCATCCAGATCCCATAAATCCTCACAAATGGTAAGGGCTATGGAAATCCCGTTGATTTCGACCGTTTCAAACGAGCGGTTAGGTTCAAAATAGCGATATTCATCAAAAACATCATACGTGGGCAGGAGGGTTTTATAGCGATACCCAAGTATAGCCCCATCGCGAAGAATAGCGGCCCCATTGAAAAGCTTTTTTCCTGCCGGAGAAGGATTGGTAACCGGTGTTCCTACAATGGCGGTTATTCCATGGCAGGCAGCGGCAATATGAAGGACAGCGGCATCACACTTCCGGATAAAATCATCAAACTCTAAAAAATCCCGGGGTGGGTATCCCGATATGGCCAATTCTGAAAAAACAATAACATCACATCCCTTAAGCCGGGCCCGATCAACAGCAGCGACTATTTTTTTGGTATTCTGCTCAAAATGACCAATATGATAATTAATCTGAGCAAGCGCAATACGCATAATAAGAGGCTTTAAAAAATCACACCAAGGCAAAGCTGCACCGTAAAAGGCGTGGCATTGTTTTGAATATCCGGAGTAACCTTGTTTTCTCCTTTCAGGACATTAGTAAAGCCATTACGAAAAATCAGACTACCGGTAATGGCGGTCGATTTATCCACATAGTACTCGGTTCCAAGGCCAAAAATCAAGCCGGCCTGCAATAAACCCGTTTCATCACTGATGTCCGATTCTACGTTTAAAAGGTTATTTGAACCGTAGTTAAACACATCATCGGCTTTTGCTGAAACCTTAAAAGCCGGGCCAAAACCGATCTGACCAAAGTACTTAAACGCACCAAATTGATTGGTTTTCATTTTTAGCGTAATCGGAATTTCAACGTATTTTAGCTTATACTTCCGTTCGGTGTTCCCCACATTTTCGACCCCGCCAATGGTTCGTTTATCCGGAAAACTGATCTTTCCGGTATTGGAAAGCAAATTAAAACCGGTGGAGACGAAATAATTATCCGTAAGTGCAAAATCACTCAAAAAACCCCAGCTAAGGCCAAACATAGCACCTTCGCCGGAATAATCAGTGTTAGTAGCATCCGGCCGGAGCCATCCAAGACCGGGAGCCACCTGCAATCCAAGTTTAAACGGTTTCTGCTGCGCAAAAGAGCTAACAGGAAGCATCAACATTATGATCACTACCATGAATTGAACCTTCTTTTCCATATGTTTTGGTTTATCGTTTAAAGAAATAACAGTTTTTTTTAATTTTTGTTAGAAATGGAACAACTTTTACTCTGCAAAGGTAACGAAACTGATCATTTCACGATCATCATTACGATACATATTGCAATTTTAACTATATACGAGTACATTTGCTAAAGTAACAATAACCGAAGCAATGATAAAAAAAGCCTGTATTTTAATAATTGCCCTGACCCTTCCCTTCACTTCGTTGGTTCAGGGACAGGGAATATTTGATTTTGGGATGAAAGGCGGTTATACGAGCAATAAAATGGCGGTCAGTCTGGTCGATGTCGAAGAGGGCTTAACCGAGAGTTTCCATGCCGGAATATTTGCCCGTCTTAACCTGTCCAGAATTTTCCTGCAGCCTGAAGCCTACTTTATCAATAAAGGCGGAATACTTACGGAAACAGTTGACGGGATAAAACTGCAGAGCGACTTTGAATTTCGCAGTATTGATTTTCCGCTATTGGTAGGGATCAAACTCATCGACTCCGATAAGGTGAACCTGCGGATTATGGCAGGGCCTGCAGCAAGCAGGATAGTAAATTCTGAAATGAGCCTCACCGAAACCTTCAATACCTTATCGGAACAAACTTTCAATCATGCCTTTTATTCGGTACAGGCGGGTGTGGGGCTGGATATTTTCATGTTCACGCTTGATCTGAGAACAGAAGCCGGGCTCACAAACCTTTCATTTTTCAACCCGGGATTCTCCCTTTACCACCGAACCATTAACATTAGTTTGGGAATCAAATTATTATAATTCTTTCCAAAACATTTCAAATGAAAAAAATTTCACGCTACCTCACGATACTATGCTGCAGCGCATGCCTGTTTTCCTGCACCTCACCACAACCCTATCGACAAGCAGAGCCAGCAACGATTATCCGCTACGAACAAGATTTATTTGCGCTGGATAAAACCAATTTAAAACCCGGGTTACAAAAACTAAAAGACTCCTACCCAGTATTTTTAGGAGGAGACATCAACGACACACTGAATCTTATTCAACTCGCCGGGTACCTGAACGATCCGTTAATTAATGAATTTTACAACGATTGTCAGCAAAAATACCCCGATCTCCAATTTCTGGAGGAAGAAATGGGGATATTAATCCAAAACTATAAAACATATTTTCCTGATAAGGAAACATTTTCGGTGTATACCTATGTTAGCGGGCTGGATTTCAAACATCCGGTAGTTTTTATTGACTCGATGCTATTGATTTCACTTGATATGTATCTTGGTGCTGATTACAAACATTATGACCAATTGGGAATTCCCAAATACATCAGCCGTCAATTCACAAAAGAGAACATTGCACGAGATGCCGCCGAGTCGGTTATCCGTCGTGTTATGCCAGGCATTTCAGGCACAACACTGCTGGAAGAGATGATTACAGAAGGGATTGCACTTTTCGGCATCCATCAGCTGGCACCCTTTCTTTCCCCTGAAATAGTAATTCAATATACTCCGGAACAATTCAATTGGTGTAAAAAGCATGAAAAAGAACTATGGGCCTTTTTATTAAAAAACGACATCCTTTTCTCCCCGGATCCGAAATACAAAAAAGAATTCTTATTAACCGGGCCTTCCTCTCCCGAATTTGGCGATATAGCACCTGCACGCCTGGGCCAATTCATCGGATGGCAAATTGTGCAAGCCTTTCAAATAAAAAACCCCGATATTTCAGTAAAGCAAATTATTGAATATCAAGATGCTGAAGCACTTTTAAAACAAGCTAACTATAAACCCTGATCATTTTTTTCCAAAAATATGGTCACATTTCACTGTTTTTCGTATTAACGAATAGATAAGACGAAAAATATGTTGGTTAAAACTTACGGAAGTGCGATCATGGGTGTAAGTGCACGCACCATTACAGTAGAGATAAGCGTGGAAGTCGGTGTTAATATTTTTATGGTAGGACTCCCCGACAGTGCAGTAAAAGAAAGCCATCACCGTATTGATACTGCATTAAAAAGTGTTGGTTATCACATTCCCGGGAAAAAAATTGTCATCAATCTGGCACCTGCTGACATCCGTAAGGAGGGTGCAGCCTATGACTTGACGCTAGCCGTAGGGATACTGGGTGCATCCCAACAAATAAAATCAGAAGAGATCAGCAAATACATTATCATGGGGGAATTGAGCCTTGATGGGACCATTAACGCGGTCAAAGGGATGTTACCGATTGCAATACAGGCTAAAAAAGAGGGATTCACAGGGCTGATCATCCCCATGGAAAATGCCCGTGAAGCGGCCATTGTGGAGGGGATAACGGTATACGGGGTAAATAATATCAGTGAGGTAATCCATTTTTTTAATGAGAAACAGAAACTCCAGCGGGTAATAATTAATACCCGGGAAGAATTTTTTTCCCGGGTAAACAACTATGAATATGACTTTACGGATGTAAAAGGACAGGAAAATATCAAGCGGGCACTGGAGATAGCGGCGGCTGGCGGGCATAACGTAATTCTTATCGGCCCCCCCGGATCCGGGAAAACAATGCTGGCCAAACGGTTGCCTTCGATCCTCCCCCCGCTTAACCTTTACGAGGCGCTGGAAACCACTAAAATACACAGCGTAGCCGGAAAACTTGGCAAAAACAGCGCATTGGTTACGGTGCGACCATTCCGGTCGCCACATCATACTATTTCCGATGCCGGATTGGTAGGAGGAGGCACATTTCCACAGCCTGGCGAAATATCACTGGCGCACAACGGTGTACTTTTTCTTGATGAACTGCCGGAATTCAAACGCTCAGCCCTGGAGGTCATGCGCCAGCCCATGGAAGACCGCATGGTCACCATTTCACGCGCAAGACAGACCATCAACTTCCCGGCTTCGTTTATGCTCGTAGCCGCCATGAACCCTTGCCCGTGCGGCTATTATAACCACCCTACCCAAGCCTGTACCTGTGGTGCCGGAGTGGTACAAAAATACCTCAACAGAATCTCCGGGCCTCTGCTCGACCGCATCGACCTCCACGTTGAAGTAGTACCTGTGCCCTTCAGAGAGCTATCCACAGCAAAAAACGGCGAATCGAGTAAAACCATCCGCGAACGCGTGGTGATAGCAAGAGAAATACAACAAAAACGATTCTACACCATTAAAAAAACACATTGCAATGCACAAATGTCAACACGACAGTTGCATGAATACTGCCGCACGGATGAAGCCTCGAACAGTATGTTAAAAAATGCCATGGAAAAGCTGAACCTTTCGGCCAGAGCCTACGACAGAATTCTGAAAGTGAGCCGCACTATTGCTGATCTGGAGCAATCGGAAGATATCCGGCCAGAGCATGTTGCCGAGGCCATACAATTTCGCAGCCTCGACAGGGAAACCTGGGGAACCTGATTATTCCACTGAATTTTTTCGGGTTAATATTCTACCCACGATGTAACAGGTGATTTTTCATTGCGTCATAAAAGACGTAATTATCGGTAACCAAAAGGTAAAAGCCCCGTTATTACTGAAAACGCTTATTTTTAAATCCATGAAATCACAACGAGGAATCCGAAGTATATACTTTTCCTTACGGGAATACGTTGCAAAAAGAAGGGTTTCTCATTATTTCGGCAAAAGCGGGCTACGTCCTTGCGCCGGGGCAACATTACCCGATAGTCAGGGGTGCTGATTGTGCAACAGACCCATGGTTTATCAAATTATTTGTATCAAAATATAACTCTACGATAAAAAACAATATATTTGAATAACACAGAAACCGGGAATCATGTCAGAAAAAATAATCATTGAACTGGAAAAGATCACACGCTATTTCCAGGTAGGAACAATCACCGTAAAGGCACTTAACGGAATAACTACAAGCATTCATAAAAATGAATTAGTAGCCTTAATGGGGCCATCCGGTTCGGGGAAGAGTACATTGATGAACCTTTTAGGTTGTCTTGATACGCCTACCGGGGGGAAATACCGGATGAACGGCACGGATGTCAGTACAATGAACGACAACCAGCTTGCGGAAATCAGAAACAAAGAGATAGGATTTATTTTTCAAACCTTCAATTTATTACCCCGATCCACTGCATTGGAAAACGTAATGCTTCCGCAAATTTATGCCGGATTCAACAAGCAGGAAAGGATGGAAAAAGCTAAACAGGCATTGGAAAAGGTAAAACTGGCCGACCGGATGGATCACCGTCCGAATGAACTATCGGGAGGGCAGCGCCAACGCGTAGCCATTGCCCGCGCTCTGGTGAACAATCCTTCCCTGATACTGGCGGATGAGCCCACAGGAAATCTCGATACCAAAACATCGTACGAAATTATGGGTTTATTGGAAGAAATTCATAAAGCAGGAAATACGATAGTCATTGTGACCCATGAAGAAGATATTGCTCTTCATGCGCATCGCATCATTCGTTTACGGGATGGAATAGTTGAATCCGACACAATAAACGAAAACCCGCGAACCATAAGTATGTTTGCACATATCCTCGAAAAAGCAGATTAACCCATGAAACACATGGGGTTGTCGACAGGCATAACGATTTAAGGCAAGCACAAGATTCAACAAACAAAAAAAATAATTATCTACAGATGAAGGAAAACGAAACTAAAATATACACTAAAGGAGGCGACAAAGGCGACACATCGCTACTGGGCGGAACGCGTGTAAGCAAATCACACCTCAGAGTAGAGGCCTACGGAACCCTGGATGAACTGGTGGCTTTTATCGGTGTAATTCGTGATCATAACATTGACGAGGCACTTCGCGAAGAGATGATCTGGATCCAGGAACGGCTGTTCACCGCAGAGTCGTGGGTTGCTGCCGACAGTGAATCCAGCACACGGAATCTTCCGCTTTTGAACGAAAATGACATTGAAAGACTGGAAAAGTCGATCGACCGTATGAATGAGACACTTCCCAAAATCACGCACTTCATTCTCCCGGGGGGGCATCCGGCGGTCTCATGTATTCATGTGGCACGTACTGTGTGCCGAAGAGCTGAGCGCACTATTGTAAGATTACATGAGAACGGAGAAGTGAATCCTCAGGTGGTAAAATTTTTAAATCGACTTTCCGACTATTTATTTGTTGCGAGCCGTGCCGTTGCCGCCCGAGTCGGTGTTACGCAAACCCCTTGGTTTCCAAACAATAACAAGAAATAATGCAGGGTTTAATAAAAAAAACGTTGCAATTAAAAAAAAACGTTGACTTGCATTAAAAAAAAATTATTTTTGCAAAAAATTCAATACCTGAAAAAAATCTTTAATAAATATTTATTTATATGTACTGGACTCTTGAATTAGCCTCGAAGTTAGAAGATGCACCCTGGCCATGCACAAAGGAAGAGCTTATTGATTACAGCATTCGCTCCGGTGCCCCTCAGGAGGTAATCGAAAACCTTCAGGAAATAGAAGATGAAGGCGATATATATGATAGTATCGAGGACATCTGGCCGGATTATCCGACCAAAGACGATTTCTTCTTCCACGAAGATGAATATTAGAAAGCCCTAAGGCAGTTTAAAAGTGCTATGTACAAATCCATAGCACTTTTTTTTATCTTTGTCGTTAACAAAATATGTCATATCGGCAGAAAGGCCATCCGGGAATGGTTTTTGCCGAACTTTTTCTATAAATTAATACTACCATGGCGAATTTTTTACAAAATTTTTTCGGAACTAAATCGCAACGCGATATTAAAGAGATTTTACCCTATATAAAAAAAATAAAAGAAATATACCCGAATATCCAGCAACTTAACCATGATGAGTTAAGACAAAAGACCATCGGGTTCAAAGAAAAGATACAGGAGGCTGTGGCCACCATCGATCAGCAAATCGCTTCGCTACGCGAGCAGATGACATTGGATGCCGAAATGCTGCCCGAGGAAAAAGAAAATATCTATAACCAAATTGACAAACTCGATAAAGCACGCTACGATCAGGTGCAAGTGACCCTGAATGAAATTCTGCCAGAAGCCTTTGCCGTGATTAAATCGACAGCAGAACGCTTTACAAATAATGAAATCATCGAAGTAACAGCCAATAATTTCGACCGTGATCTGGCAGCAAAAAGTCAATTTGTGACCATTGAAGGGGATAAAGCCATCTTTCAAACTACCTGGTTAGCGGGGGGAAACCTCACCCGTTGGGACATGATTCACTATGAGGTTCAGCTCATTGGTGGCGTTGTTTTACACCAGGGGAAAATCGCTGAGATGGCTACCGGAGAAGGGAAAACACTGGTAGCCACACTGCCGGTCTATCTCAACGCCCTGTCGGGCGATGGCGTACATATTGTAACGGTAAACGACTACCTCGCAAAACGTGACTCGGAATGGATGGGAATGATTTATCAGTTTCATGGCCTCTCCGTTGATTGTATTGATAAACACCAACCCAACTCCGAAGCCCGGAGAAAAGCCTATAACAGCGATATAACTTTTGGTACCAATAACGAATTTGGCTTCGATTACCTGCGTGACAACATGACCGGCGACCCCAATGAGCTGGTGCAACGTAAGCATAATTTCGCCATTGTCGATGAGGTTGACTCTGTGCTTATTGATGATGCACGAACTCCATTGATTATCTCTGGCCCGACTCCTAAAGGAGAACAACAGGAATTTGACCAGTATAAACCCATCGTTGAAAAACTGTATAACAACCAGAAAACACTGGTAACAAAACTGCTTGCAGAATCGAAGCAAATATTGACCAACAACCCCACCTCAGAACAGGAAAAAAAAGGAGGAGAACTCCTTCTTCGCGCCTACCGTGGGTTACCGAAAAACAAAGCGCTCATTAAATTCCTCAGTGAACCGGGAATACGCACACTTCTGCAGAAAACAGAAAATTTTTATCTGGCAGAACAGGGAAAACATATGCACATCATCGATGAAGATCTCTATTTTGTTATTGATGAAAAAGCTAACTCCATCGACCCGACGGAAAAAGGAATTGAATTAATGAATACGATGGTAAACGATGAGGCATTTTATTACATTCCGGATGTAGGGGCTGAAATCGCTATATTGGAGAAATCCGATTTATCAGAAGAGGATCGGAATCAGAAAAAAAATGAACTCCTCAATGAGTTTGCTCTAAAATCAGAACGGGTACACACTGTAAATCAGCTACTTAAAGCTTATACGCTTTTTGAAAAAGATGTAGAATATGTGATCATTGAAAATAAAATTAAAATTGTTGATGAACAAACCGGGCGTATTATGGAAGGCCGGCGTTATTCCGATGGCCTGCACCAGGCGATCGAAGCGAAAGAAAATGTAAAAGTTGAAGCCGCAACCCAAACTTATGCCACCATCACGTTGCAGAATTATTTTCGTATGTACAGCAAGCTATCGGGCATGACCGGTACAGCAGAAACAGAGGCCGGAGAGTTCTGGGATATTTATAAACTCGATGTGGTAGTAATCCCAACCAACCGCCCGATTGCACGCGACGACCGGGAAGATTTGGTATATAAAACCAAACGGGAAAAATTTAACGCGGTGATCGACGAAATTGAAAATCTGGTAAAACAGAAACGTCCGGTACTGGTGGGGACTACCTCAGTAGAGACTTCCGAGTTACTCAGCCGTATGCTACAACGGAAACAAATTGACCACAATGTGCTTAACGCCAAACTCCATGCCCGGGAAGCCGACATTGTGCGGGATGCAGGGCAACCCGGAGTGGTCACTATTGCTACCAATATGGCAGGACGAGGAACCGATATCAAGCTCGGAAAGGGAGTGAAAGAATCTGGTGGATTAGCCATTATCGGTACCGAACGCCACGATTCTCGACGCGTTGACCGACAGTTGAGGGGACGTGCCGGCCGTCAGGGTGACCCTGGAAGCTCGCAATTCTATGTTTCGCTCGAAGACGATCTGATGCGCATGTTCGGATCGGAACGGATTGCCAAAGTAATGGATCGCCTGGGATTAAAAGAAGGCGAAGAAATTCAGCACTCCATGATCACCAGCTCCATCGAGAGAGCCCAAAAAAAAGTAGAAGAAAATAACTTCGGTATCCGTAAACGGTTACTCGAATACGACGACGTGATGAACAGCCAGCGTGACGTGATCTATAAAAAACGACGCCATGCCCTCTTTGGAGAACGACTTTCGGTGGATCTGGCCAACATGATTTATGATACCCTGGAAACGATCATCGCAGAATACCAGGATTTGCGCGACCCAGCCGGATTCAGACTGGAACTACTCACAACGCTCAATGCGGATATCCGTATTGATGACAAAGAGTTTATGGGAACCCAAAGCACGGAACTCACCGATAAACTTTTTAAGACTATCTACGCAAACTACAGGAACAAGCAGGAAATGATTGCCGAAAGGGCCTACCCTATTATTAAAAACGTGGTAGAAAACCACAGCCATTATGAAAACATTGCCATTCCGATAACCGACGGCAGAAGAACCCGAAATGTAGTAGCAAACCTTAAAAAATCGTACGAATTTCCTAAAACAGAAATCCCACTGGCTATTGAAAAAAGTATCACCCTTGGCTATATTGATGATGCCTGGAAGGATCATCTCAGAGAACTCGACGAGTTAAAACAATCGGTGCAGAACGCCAGTTACGAACAAAAAGATCCACTCCTGATCTATAAATTTGAATCCTTCGAACTTTTTAAAAATATGATTCAGAAGGTGAATAAAAATGTGGCTTCCTTCCTGATTAAAGGAAATCTACCCATGGCCGACCCTTCGGTAAAAGAGGCACAGCGACCAAAATCACTCGACAAACAGCAACTAAAAACACAACGCAACGACCTTCTTTCTCAATCGCACAGCAACACACAACAAAAAGAGAAAACCCAACCGATAACCGTGGGCAAAAAAATTGGCCGAAACGATCCATGCCCCTGCGGCAGCGGGAAAAAATATAAAAACTGCCATGGCCGAGAAGGAGCGGAGCCTTTAAATTAGCGTCTATGAAATACAAACGTATCTTACTTAAACTGAGCGGAGAATCGCTTATGGGTAACCAACCTGCCGGCATCGACACACAATCACTTGAATCGTATGCCACACAAATTGCGGAAATAGTAAAAACCGGTGTGGAAATGGCTCTGGTTATCGGCGGAGGTAATATTTTCCGGGGCCTTCAGGGTACCCGACAGGGCTATGACCGGGTCAGAGGCGACTATATGGGTATGTTGGCTACGTCGATCAATAGTCTGGCTATGCAGGATGCGCTCACGCAACAAGGGATAAAAGTAAAATTGCTCTCCGGGCTACCCATCGAACGAATTGCAGAAGCCATGTCGCGCCAAAAAGCACTGGATTATTTTCGACAGGGCTATACCCTGATCATCGCAGGAGGCACAGGAAACCCCTTTTTTACTACTGATACTACTGCAGCACTCCGGGCGCTGGAAGTGCAGGCCGAAGTGCTGCTAAAAGGAACCCGGGTTGATGGTATTTACGACAGCGATCCCGAAAAAAATCCACATGCAAAACGTTTTAACACCATTACATTCCAGGAAGTAATACAAAAGGAGCTCAAAGTGATGGATTTAACCGCCTTCACGCTTTGCCGTGAAAATAATTTACCCATCCTGGTATTTAACATGGATACACCGGGAAACCTGAAAAAAGTTATCGTAGGCGAAAATTGTGGTACTTTCGTAGGAAAATAGAATTTTACTATTTTTGTTCTGAATTTAAAAGCATAACTATGACTGAAGATGCCTTAATGGTTTTGGACGAGACAAAGGAAGGGATGCAAAACGCGATCGTTTTCCTTGAAAAAGAGCTTCAAAAATTGCGTGCGGGAAAAGCTTCTCCGGATATGCTTGATGGAGTTAAAATTGACTACTACGGTGCGCTTTCACCGATCCATCAGGTGGCCAACGTAAACACCCCGGATCCTAAACAGATTATTGTTCAACCATGGGATAAAAATATGTTATCCATCATTGAAAAAGCAATCATGGCCGCTAATCTGGGTTTTAACCCGGTCAATAACGGCGAGGTACTTCGCATCCTTGTTCCTCCCTTAACCGAGGAGCGCCGCCGCGATATTGTAAAAAAAGCCAGACAGGAAGCAGAACAGGCCAAAGTATCGATCCGCTCGGTTCGTAAAAGCGCCATGGATATGGCCAAGGACCTTAAAAACGAAGGCCTTCCCGAAGACGACGCCAAAAAGCTGGAAGA
>Ga0265294_10000535_pt1 | contig 50781 bp, 48 predicted proteins | sample MunlanPumphouse3_FD_192504 | JGI IMG/M metagenome (GOLD analysis project Ga0265294, IMG submission 192504) | Groundwater microbial communities from a municipal landfill in Southern Ontario, Canada - Pumphouse #3 | ecosystem: Environmental > Aquatic > Deep subsurface > Groundwater | place...
CTTCCAGTAGTAGTTCTACTACTAGAAGAACTACTACTAGAAGAACTACTACTGGAAGAACTCGAAGAACTGGAGGAGCTAGAGCTTTGATCTAGTTCTCCTTCAGATGCTTGCCTCCATCTAGCAAACGAATATGATGGGTTAAATTCTCCTGTTGCCTGCAAGAAAATCTCATTCCCGCTTCCAATTTTCTGCCATTGAATTATAGATGCGCTCGTTGTATCATCTCCTATTAAGAAAAGGTCTTCGTTATCATAGTAATAAATAACATTATCAGGCTCTCTAATAAAAAGTTCCCCGTTTTTATTATTTATATATCCTACGGGATTAATCTGAAAAGTCCATCCAATGGCAAAAGGATCAAGAGCAAACCTATAAATAGTTGCCGTATTCCTATTAAGGGCATAATACACTCTGTCTCTTCTGGAAGCTAATCTATCTATCTTAGAAATACTTGTACTGACATATTGTTCATCTAACGACCCGTTTCGGAATAGCCCCATCCATGAATCTCCATAAGATGTCATATATGCATCTCCACCAAAATGACAAAGACCAGTTATTTTTTGAGTTGAGGTATCTGATTGCACAACTCTATCATACCTATCGCATTCAAAAATATAATATGAAGAATCTGTCTCTGCCGAAAAACAGAGATTTCCGTTATACCTATTTAGAATTTTTAATAATCTATTCATTATACTTAATAATTCATATATGCTTCTTCTCCGGGGTAAGCCGGATTAGTATATGGACCTCCATAAGGACTGGCTCCAGAGCTTTTTACCCATGAATTTGTTTCATATTGCCCGGAAGCATTCATGCAAACAGTATATAATCCGTTGCGAGACGTATACCTATCGGCGCTAGGATAGAACGGCGGAGTACATCCTCCTGTTCCAGAATAATACCACGCCCCATTCATAGAGCTAGGAATAAAACCAGTTGCCCACATATCATAAGAACTCATTGACGAGTCAGAAGAAGGCAAATGTTCTGTTGAAGAAGATGTTGAAGAAGACATGGATGAGTATTTAAAGCTACTTGATGAGCTGGTTGAAGATGACGAACTATATTTCCATGAACTACTTGATGAATATTTCCAGCTAGAACTACTTAATGAAGAACTACTGCTAGAATACTTCCAGCTAGAAGAACTGCTATCACCCAAAGAACTAGCAGAAGACGATGAGCTTAGGCTACTTGATGATATGCTAGATAAGCTAGACAAGCTGCTGCTTGAGGAGCTTGAACTACTACTATAATCAACATCTATGTCTACCCCCAAATCCATACAGAAAATCTCGTCTCCATAAAGATTTTTTAAGCAAACTGAGCTATGGTTAACTTGCCAAAAACTTTGTCTTTCCTCATCAACCGCAACTGCAAGTATTCCTTCTCCATCAACATTAATCGAATTATCAAATGGAATAAATTCCGGACGAGTTTTAATACGATATATTGTTTTGTCGCCGACGGCATAAAATGAGTTACTCTTTAATCCATAATCAGTATCTCTAATTCCTGATATATCAAAAGAAGTACTGTTAATAATCCTAGAGTTATCCGCTGGAATTCTGTATATCGTCCCTCCGGAAAGAGCAAATAAAGTAGATGCTTGATTAACGTTTATAACAAGTCTCATATTGAAACTGTTATAAAAAGCCTTGCCTTGCTCTCCTACCGGATAGGGCGTCCAAGAATTCCCCCCGTCCAAGCTGTAATAAAACTTGGAAGCCCAAAAATCGTGCGATTCTTTAAATGTGCTTAGTGTATATGTTTTATGAAAAAATACGCTTTCTTGGGCAAATTCCACCTCAAATCCAATCGGAACTCCGACTTGAACATCTTCTTCTGGTATTTCCCATTCAATATACTGTTCTCTAAATGACATTTCACTCTATTATACATATTAGGTACTGATTAATACCCTGTTATTTAATAATGGGCGAACGTCACGAGGTTTAACCAAATAACTTTCCCCAAATGACCATACGACATTCCCCCAAGAATCAATCTTAATTAAACGGCTCGAAAATGGAGACTCTAAACCATCGCTTTCTAAAATGAAATATTGATCTTGAGGAGATATTCTTTGTTTTGTTACCTGAATTTCACCTGTAATAATCGGAGGATAAACAAACCAAGGATAAACTCCCTCTTCTTCAAACTTGAACGTATAAGTATCTCCCGGCTCTAAAACTCCGCTATGGAATTCCTCTCCGTATAAGTTCAGGTTTGGATTCGCCGTAAATGACTCATATGTTGTCTCCCCAGAATAAATTGAAACGGGAACAGATGATTCATTTGTCCATATTACGTTCATTCCTTGGCGAACATAAAGAGTTGCATCAGAAATAGATCCATCATATACATTAATCTCTCTTTCATCCTGTATGTTCAAATGAAAATCAACCACTTTTCTATCAGAATTATATTGCCACATAATTTGAGGATATTTCGTGGTCAAATCTGTATAAATAATCATCGCCCTCTGATTCACGGAGTCACCGATTAATAATTCTGAATCTCCAATTTTTTCAGCGCTTCCCAAAGAGTCTTTTGCGCCCTCTTTCGATGTTTCAAAAACTGCGGCGTTGTTTGAGAAAATAACTTCTCCTTCCATATTTAACTGAACGACGCTATGCCCGTCTAGATAAAATGAATCGTAAATTAAATTCTCTGTCGGTATTCCTGTAAAGGCTTCGCTCAAAACATTAGCCCCTCCAGCTTCTACCGCTATACGTTGCGCAACTTCAGTAACATTTTCTACGCCAGCCATTTGATCAATACTTGATTGAGAACGGAGTTTAGCGATAAGAACTGTTGGCAGGCCATCGTTATTAACGCTAGATTCTGCCGGAATCATCTGTATATCAATTGGAGAATATATGTTTATGAACCTAATATTTTCAACATCAACATAAAGATTAGTCATCGCCGAAAGAGCATTGCCATCTGCATCGGCTATTGCGTTTTCCTTTACATATAATTTTGTAATTACATTTGAGTTTAAACCAACTATAAAATCTACTTCGGCGCTCCCATAGGTATAACTAAGATCTGCTCCGTTCACATCTACCAGCCAAATCGTAACTGTATGTTTCCCAACTGAAAGGTTTTCTAAAACAATTGGATCTGTAGAATAATAATCTTCCGCAGCTTCGCTATCTATTTGGTATTTTAAATGTTGACCAGATTGAATAATTGGGAAGTTTTCAGTTTTGAATTCAACTGTAACTGGGCTTGAAGAATATATTTGATTTGCTTTGGGACTCGTAAAATAAACATAAGGCTGGGTATATGATCCGCTATAAACTACAAACGTTGTCTCAGCAATAGCTTCTATATTAGTATTTAATGATCCGTCAGCATTTTGTAATTGTGCCCTAACTGTATGCTCGCCGCTTGATAACCCAGCATATGAAACTCGATCAGTATAAATGACTTGAGAAGATGTACCATCTAAAGTCACCTTAACCCCGTTACCTCCATTGGCTAAATCAAAATTGTAAATAGAAAACCTAACAGTTACGTTTCCGCTATTTAATCTCTCTTGTTTTTGAGGAGTATAAATGATTATAGAAGGCTGCTCTTGATCAACCATATAATCTAAAAGGGTTTTATCAGATCCACTAATGGTAAATTTAAGAATATGCGAAGTAAATTTAAATTGTTTTATATACTTTGCCGCTTCTGTATCTGAATCATATAAGCTATTCCATAAATCATAATGAGTTTGATCAACACCAACTAGTTCAACATTACCATTCAACCAAACTTTATGGCCTCCTGCTTTTATATAAAACTTGGTTTGATCAAATACAGATGAGCTACTATATATATTCTCAAGATCTTTATTAAAAACAACATATAGCTCTCCATACTCAGGGTTATATAACGTGTGAAGGACTTGAAAATCAGTTGCCGAAGTTGATTCAGGGATGGATACATTTACGTTACTTATATCATTTGAGCCTGGCCCGGAATCCTCAACGCCATAATAATCTAACGGAGTTGATATATATGATCCCTGAAATCCCCTAACAAGATCCCCGCCCTTTGTAACTTCGAAAACTCTATTATTGTCTATATCTGTAAACCATATATTGCCAGAATTTCCTCTTGCTATAGCCGTTACCAATCCTATAGATGGGCTTTCTCCATTTATAACTTGATCTGTGCTTCTCGGGAATAAAGACCCAGTAATTCCATATAGTTCCTGAAGATTGCTATTAAGTTGTTTAACGTTCCCTTCTGTTCCATAAATATAATTTCCATAATCATTGGCTCCATCAATCAATATTGATCCGGGAGAAGTCAAGGTATCTATATTAAACAAAGATCCATTTTGCCAATCTTCTTGAGTTGTAAATTCAAAGCTTCCCTCAATATCTACAGCATAATAATCCAAAGATATTGAATGTAATGTGGCGCTTCTTTTTAGAGAACTTGACGCCGTGAAATACATTTCAATTTGAATATATTTGTAAAGAGATGAACTTGGTAATTCGATTTCAGTCCCACTAACAGAAAAATAAGAAGACCAAGCGGCACTCTCTAGATCTATTTCACTATTGGCAACTCTGGTTCGAGCCTGTAAATTAACTCCGCTAGAGAGGGAATCAGTTGGAATTGTGGCATCCCACCTCAATCTCCAAAAATTCTTCAGTAAAGAATCGCCATAATTAACTCGAATATACCCATCTGAAAGATAAACATTACCGGCTGTCAAATTAATAGCGTCAATATTAAGATCGAAACCTATTGAGGTATCCCATCCGTCTTGCGTACTAACATAAAATCCCATTGTGTCAATGTTTTCTCTGTTCAAGTCTCTGATATCTATTGTAACTTCTTGCCATCCATTAAGTAACGTATCATCATTAATTGTCGGGGCGTTCCTATTAAGAACTTTAACGCTTGAGTTTTGTTCTCCATATACCGCATCGCTAATATAGAAGAATAAATCTCCGTGATTAACATTTTGGGTATAAAGATAGAAGGTTAAATAATCATACTCGCTCCAATCCTGAGCATCAAATGTCTTCTTAACAAGTAATTGAACTTCTATTGACTCCGAACCGATAAGTAGTTTCGCACTAGTAGGAGCGCTGACATATGTCGTGCCATCTAACGTTAATTGAGCGCTAATTGAGCTAAGATCATGTGTTGAAACCTCCCATTGGTTTATATCGCTGAATTGATCAACAGAAAGTTCGCTCACTTCCGTATCAAGTGTAACATAACTACCCTGAACAACCGTATTGCTCAATGTTCCTTCATCATAATCATCATTCGTATCCCACAATTTAGTATAAGCCTTAAAACTCTCTGTAGATACTCCTGAAATTGTGTGCTGACCACCTTCCGCATACGTCCTAGTATCAACATCTGCTGTTGTATTAACTGTATCGATATAATCATTAGGACTAATGCCCGGAATAAAAGCAATTTCATTAACTAAAAACTCATCAATATCTGGATAAACATGCTTAAGGGCTAAAATAAGCTGTAAAAGATTAGTTGTAGATACTTCTCCCATTAGACTCTGATTCTCTAACGATAATGTCTCTATGTACGAGTCTAATTGAGCATGGGTTAATATCCCTTGATTCGTTAATCCAGAGATATGATCGATTAATGGGAGTCTATCTGTATCAATTGTCCCAGTTTGAATTAAAGAAGCGTCTAAATCTGGAAAATTTTCCCGTCCTAAAATCCCTTGTACATCGGTTGCCAAATTAATCGGGTCTGGATTATCTTCTGATCCATTGTGTCTATGATTCTTTATAGCCGCTTGAACCAATGCTAAAAATCCCAGTTCCGTTCGGCCACTCGTATCTATACCTCCGTCTGGAATTCCATCTGTTCCGGTAGTTACAGAGCCTAAATACAAGTTTTTATCAGTATCTACGGCCATTGGATCTAAAACGGATATAAAACTTACGCTTTTTGTCCAATAGCTATCATCATTTAGTTGGGCATAAATATAGTTAAGGGATGATGGAGTTAAGGATAAAGTTACATTTGAATCACTAGCCACGGCGACAAAACCAACATGACCTGATCCCGGCGCTACAGCACACGAAAGACCACCATTTTCTATGGCTAAAATATTCCATCCGCTAATTACTCCATTCCCCATGATGGAAAAAAGAGCGGCCAATTGAGCATCGATAGTTTCCCATCTTTGCATTTCATATTGAGCAGACGTTAAATCGCCTTGCTCGAAATATACCATGCCATATCTATTAGTTCTTTTTGACATTATTCTGCAACCCTTGTTTTTGAATTACCCCATTTTTGACCCCATACGAAATCATCTGGTGCTCCATAAATTGTATTAATTTGATCCGCATTCGCCACATAAGATGTAAAATCTTGATCCATAAAAACAAGTGGCGTTGTGTCAATCGGCGATATATTGACATTATCGGCAGCCGTTTTGGCAGCTTCTATTGCTGCGCCTATGAGTCCAAAATTAAAATCAGCCATTATATACTAGCTCCCCCAAGCCATTCTCCCTCATAGCTTGTAGTTAAATCATTTTGGTCAGCGTTATAAGACCTTTTTAACGAAGTGACCCTAAATGTTTGTCCGTCAACAGTCACAAAATCCAATGGGAATACATCAGTTGTTGTATCAGCCGTTTTCCATTGCGTTTTTAAAATTGGATAAAATACTCTTTGAGACAAATCTTCAACATAATTTCTGCAAACCTCCAATTCTCCTAACGCAGGTTGACGATAAAGAGCAACTCTCTTATATATCAGGTTATTTTCTTCTCCCTTTGCCGACTTCACATATAGAACTGGATTTCTAGTATCCCTTTCCAATGTCATCGCAGAAATTACATTTACAGTAGATGCATAACTCACTTCAACTCGTTTTTCATCTAAAAGAACCCTATTCACCTCTCCAGATGGATCACTTTGAAAACTTGCCGTTACAGTTGGGTTTTCAGAAAATAATCCCCCATCAAATTTTGTAATAACAAGTTCACCATCTTCATTAAAATACAGGAATGCTTCAAATCTCTTAACGACATCCATCATACATTCAAATATCTTATTAGAACTTGGATATCTTACGGCGGGCTTTGAAAATGCAAACCCGGCAGGTAAGAAATAGTCATTCGTAGATTGCCAATCATTAACAAATCCCTCCAAGCTAGCCCTTTGAGCCATATCTTTTATAGCATAATAAGCAACCATCCCATCATAAAAAGGACTATTAATTATAGGTGTATTCTTCAAAATAAACATATAATCCTCTGCCCTTATTGTGACCGTTTCCATTCCGGCTTTTTGGCTGGTAGAAAAGCTGGTAATTACTCCGGTAAATGTTTTTTCACTTTCACCTCCCCATCCCCATTGAACCTCGACTCCGTTTTGGCGATCAGCTAAGGATCTGGAAATAATGCCTCCTTCATCGTAACAAGTAATATCGCAAGATTTAGTACAATGAAAATAATCTGGCGCTGTTACCGATTCATTTACGGAAATAACTAAATTTGTAATATCTCCGAGAGTTTCCTGAGTCTCCGGTTTAGCCTTTATAATATTAATTCCCTTAAGTCTGAAATAATATGGGCATCCGCCATAAGTAAGCTCTATATTGCCGAATGAAGTGGGAGTTGGCCTAAATGAAAGAACATAAAACTCCGTGCTTGGAAGAGCAGAAAAAGTTGAATCATTTGCCGGTTCAAAATAAATATTTCCTAATGAATGAAAGCCGAATCCGCTGGGTGTAACGCTACCAGATTCACTATAAAAACCTTTACAATCCACTCCATATAGTTGATGTTTTTCGCTAGGAGGGGTGGGAAGCTCAGCGACAGAACCCCTCCCTTTCCCGTCAAAATTTACGCCTGTCCATTCAGTTGTTGCTTGCCCTTTTCCGACATCTCCTACCTTAACAGGAACAGGAACCGCCACTGCCCCATATTGAGCAAACGTCATAGGACTCACATTAACAACGCATCTAGAATTTGTACCAAAAATTTGAATTGCTCCGGGAGCTATTTTACATTCAATTAATTTTCCACCGTTATCTCCCTTACTTCTATCAATGCGAGAATATACTAGCACTTCATTATTAACTAACACGACCAATCTCCCCGCAACTGTCATAATGCCAATACGTTGATATTCATCTGTTGACCAAATACGTGCTCCTTCAGATTCAAATTCCTTTTGAATTTGTGGAGCGCCAGTCTTATCTTCTCCGCCTATCCAATCAATTACTCTTGCCTTATTATTTATGCTTAATAAAATATCATAACGATTTTTTGAGTCGCTAAGACCCAATGAAATAACAAACAGAGTATCATGGTCAGCAGAAGTGGGGGGACTCATTCTTCTTACATTTATCCAAAATGGCATATTTTCTTCAAGAAAGGCTGAGGATTCCATCCCCCACCATAATCCGTCATTAACTTTAGACTGATGGATATAGTTTGTGTCAGGGATTAACTCATCTTCATCTTCCGTATCCTCCGGATCCTCCTCTTCCTCTTTCGCTCCCGTCGCATCTCCTACCCATGCCAAAAATTCCTGAATCGTAACTTCGTCATCTGGACTTGGCTCTTGATTTATAGAATCATCATACCAAATAGGACCCTTATAACTAACTAAATCTGTCGTAGGATAACTTGATGGTGCAATGGGAACATATTGATCATATTTCGGTATTATATTCTTCATTATGTGCGAAGTACTTCCAGTGATAGATGTGCCGTTTATTTGTTTCCAACTTATAATAGGATCAGTCCCATCATATGATTTAATAGCATCGCCATCAGCTAAAAAATTATTAATCCAATATATACGTTTTGATGGATGTAACGCTGCAAATCCTCCATCTGGATCTGCCACATATTCCATTAAAAGTGGGGTGAAAAAGGGCGAATTCTGGAGGGATTGCCATGCATAGGCAGATGATTCAAAATTTGTTTTTGTTACATATGCGTTGACATTAGGAAGCTTCGGTAAAAGCTTTACTCTCGGAGTTGCTATGCCTAAATTTTCCATAATACTCTTAAAAATTTGGGGCGGCTTCCCATACAAATAAATCTTTACTACGAAGCGCCGCTAACTGCCCTTCGTTATCGTAGTAGAAAACATAATAGATTCCAGTAACATCTTGATATCCAGCCAATCGTTGGGGATTAATTTGTCCAGACCCTATTGTTATCGTTGGCGCAGTATCAAACAGCTTCTGTACACTTTCTACAAATTTATCATTTTTTCCTTCAAAAGCAAGATATGCATTATTAAAATGATTGGAATTAAATATCTTTATTTGTATCCCTAACACAGTAATATATGCAAATACTGATTCATTTAGGAAAAATCCTGAATTAGCATTCTTTGCAATTATAACTGCGCTTTTTTGCCAATATGAAGAAGTCGTTCTGGAAAATAACATTCTAACCCCTAAGGCGCTATCATAAACTAAACGTAAGACTCCATCATCTGCAATAATGCCGCTTAAAGTGCCTATGTCAGAAATATCTTGAATAACTTTAGATTTTGTTTCCTTATGACCCATAATTCTTACCAATCTATCCGACAAAGGATATGTTCCATCGGTTAAAACAGTTGGTAAATTCTTATCATCAGTCCATTTTATATCTTTTTCTAAGGCAGGCGGCCTCCATAAAAATTTAGCAGAAATTTCTTCGCCTTCATTTTCGCAAAGCTCAGTTTGATAAATCATTGTATTCATTGGTATTGATAAATCAGCTAAATATTCTTGCCCATTATCAAAATGTTTAGATATAATGTGCAATGTATTCGTAAATTTATCATATAAAGAAAATTGGAAATTAACATTATTCAATACCATTAACGGCCATTGATATTTTTCTCTTTCCCTTTCTCCATCATCTGGCCTAAGGATAAAAGATTTAGCGACAGGACATCCCCATAAATGACCATTATCCGCCGTACCAATGATAAAAACAGCGTGAGGATATTCCCATATCCCGTTCTCAGCGTTCTCAGTGTTATTTAGTTTATTGGTTCCGGGAGAAGCATTTTTATCATCTATAGAAAATCCATTAACAGTTTGCGAATAAACAACAATATGTTCTCCGTCAATAATCTGATGGGCGCTTATATACCCAATATCCTCAAGAGTTTGAGAATTATGAACATATTCTATTTTTATATCCGTAGGATTCCCATTTTTAACATAAATGGGTCCATCCTCTGTTGACATTCCTATTGGCAAAGTTTTTCTTTCAGTCATACTATGATCATTTATCTGATACAAATACACAGGAGATACATAATAATCCTTAAATTTAAATGTTTCAATGGCAGTTGCTCCCGGTTTAATGCCAGAATATCTTAAGGCTTGAAAATCTATTGTTCCTCCACCATTTATAATAAATCCATGATAATCATTAACGCCACCAATTTGAAAAGTATTGGCTCTACTCCCTCCATCTGCTTTCGGAACAGACATGGTAAGCATTTTAACCCTATTATATTTAGTATTTAGAGTTACAGGGAATGTTGGGGATTCTTCAATCGCCATTGGTTTTCCAACGCTTATCTCTATCTTACGAGGCCTTTCTCTAAATCCCAATTGCCCGGTTCTAACAGTAAGACGATTTGTATAAGCATCTTTATATATAACCCAATCTTCTTGTGCAATTTTGCTATAAAACGCAGTAATACCTTGACCAGATGAAGGAGTTGATATTATTAACGGAGCATAATCATTGCTTATGACCTTAAGACGTGGAACCGATCCCCAATAGCGCCCGCCGCATAATCCAACCGTAGTATTAAAAGGTATCGTTATGTCTATTGGCGAATTAAAAATCCCAGTATCCCCACAAATAGTAGCTGTTCCAGCTTCATCTGCGCCCTGTTCAAATTCTCCGCTATACATCGGTTTCAAAAGAGATGGAACAATCCTTCTATAAGGGGTATCAAATATAATCCAAACCGTATTGCCATCTAATTTAGAAGCGTCCCCATCGACTTCTAGATTTATGATATAAGGAGCATTAGACCTCGCATCTCTTTCAGGTATGTCAATATAACTTATGGCATAGGTTGAAATAGAATCTGAGGTTAATTTCCAATCATCATATTTTTCCCAAGCCTTTATTGTCCCCCCATCCGGAGCAGTATCTTTTGTAAAGCGATTATAAAAACTATTCGCACCGTCTAACCCTTTCGGATTATATGTGCGGCTATTTGATAAAATCGTCCCATAAGTTTCTCCATTACATTCAATAGTAACTTTGGAATTACCACCGTATGATGAAACAGAAGCGGTTCCTCCAAATATACCCAACCCTTTTTCGCTCATATAATGCTCAGATATAAACCAAGAATATTGATTAAATATTTCTCCTCCGCCTTTATAATCTAAATCATAGGTATCAGTAACATCCCTTAAAGATATATCAATAATATTACCCTCTGGCTGTCCCAAAATAGCAAAATAATGGCCGCTTTGAATAAACCACTCCCTTGTTAAAATTGGAGCATGAAAATTACTTCTGTCTGGCTCTCCTCCGTAATCAATTTCTAACCTCAAGAATGTTGCCCCGTTATTCAGCCATGTCTTTACATCTTCATCTGTTCCTGTAGTTCGTTCTTTTGTCAAATATGTTTCTGTAGTAGTTTCTGAGCCATCTTCGATTTCTTTTGTAACTAACGATACTGTTTCTTTCCATCTCTTTTCCTCTTTTCTGTAAATTGAAGATAAATCATAATTTGCCCCCCTTACCCATACCCACTCTAGATCTCCGGCGTCATACATCGAAGATCCAGCCCCTCCAACTACCACATCGTTAGGCTCTTCTATTTTCTTTAATACATATGCACCAGTAAAGATAATTTCTTGGAAGGGAACATTTTTTGATGTCCCATGTAAATTATACCCGCTAGTTGCGTAAGATGCTTTTATTTGACCCTCATTTTCTGTGCCAAGCCAAGTCCCAGTCATTAAATAAGGATCTTTTAAGGTAAGCGGTATTGAAAGTGTATAAAAATCCCCATTTTGAGGGACACCTATAAAATTACCATCATCATCTTTATCTGGCTCTTTAATGACAAATTGAAAATTATCTAATACCTCTGCGATATTAACCTCGAATTCGCCGGTTGGATTTTCTTCTGTTTTCCCTCTATGAATTGTTAATCTTAAATTATATGACGATAAATTTTCAATTCCATCAGGAACAGATTGATCAATATCTAGGGTTAATATATGTTTATTCCCGACAACTTCATATCTCTCTATTATTCCATGATGTAAATATAATCTTCTCAATTTAGCTCGTTGAAAAACATCTATTTCTGTTTCATAGTTCAGGATGTCAATCCCCAACCCGCTGGTTCTACCTATAGAAGTATGAATATAAGTATATTCCTTATAAATATCGCCAATACAAAACCCCAATTCTGCTCCGGGAAACTTCATACCAATACCATAACTAACATTAGTTGGTTCAGTAAATACATCGGCAGCAGCAGCTAATCCCGCAAGCGATCCGACAAGACTGCCTGAAGCGCCACCTGACGTTAAAAAGCTAGAAAACGGATCAGAACCAATTGATGACCAAGGACATGGCCAATAACAATGAGTAGAAAAAGATTGGCTCCAAAATCCTCTTGCCGGAAGATACTTCGGAGGGAAAGTGGCGAAGGGGACAATAACATCCCCTCTTGTCATATCCATATTATGCCAAGTGTTCCATCCGCTTGGAGTATGGCGAATAAGTATGCCCATAGAATTTGCCTTTGATATGTTTTATTTCGCAGCGCCTCTTTCAAGTTCGCCGACAACAGAACCCATAGATTCAATTTGACCTTGGAGATCTGGACTTAAAGTTACTAATACTTTAACAGCTCCAACTATTCCGCCAGCGCCTCCCGTATTAATTCCGCCCTCGCCGCTTTCTCCATAAGTATCTGCCATCTGTTGTTGCATCATATTTGAATTAAATCTTGCTTGCATTTCCCCCGAAGCGGACAATCCTTCTTTTTCGGCTTGGCTAGTGTATCCCTGACCGAATGCTTGTGAAGCCATACCTTGATAGGCTTCTTTACTAACGCTGCTATCTTTGAAACCCATTTCAGAGGCTTTCTTAATGCGCTCTTCAATTTTTTTACGATCTTTGGGGCTATATTTTTCCCAACCGGCCTCACCACCAGATACATATTGACTCGTAATTGCACCGGCTATCTCCTCAGCGCTTTTGCCTTTCATCTCCCCAACAGATTGACGAAGAGTTTGTGCAAGGTTCGCTTCTTCTTTTGCCTCTAATTCTTTAGTAATAATGGCGTTTTGTTTATCTTGTATTCCCTTGCGTTGTTTTTCTTTTTCTTCCTCTAGCTGGTTCGCTTGATAGTTCTCCTCAGCCTGAGATTGCGCAGAAACTTCACCCCAACCAATAGAAGTATAGTGCTTCTTCATTTTATTAATCTCGGCTTCTTTTCTACTCCCTATCCCGCCCAACTCTTTATCTATGTCTTCTATGGCCGAATCTCTACGAGCATAATCTTTCCCAAACCCCATTAATCTAGCCCTAAGATGCTTACCCATGCCTTCCTCTGAAAACTTGCTTTCTAAATTGAGCATTGCCGTGTCATCTCCGCCGATCTCAGCTCTCCCAGCTTCTTTGGCAAGAGATATTTTCTTTCTCGCATCAGATTCAGACATTCCTCCCTCAACTAATGCTGAAAAAGTTTCATCTTCAATTTCACGATTCACCTGCCGAGCTGCATCTCTTCCTTTGGAAAGCATTTCAAAGCCCCTTCCTTCAGTAAGTCCCATAAGCCTAACTTCGTCATGAGTCATAGATTTTCTATCTAATAATTCGTCTCTTTCTGCTATCTCTGATTTTGTTCTAAGAGTTTCTTCTGCTTTTTTCTTTGCGAAAGACTTTTCGACAAAATTTTCTTGAGATTTTGTAAAAGCTTCTTCTTTCTTAAGCCTATCCACCTCCAGATCATTAAGTTCTTTCTTTCCGGCGGCTGTCAAAGGAAACTTACCTACCTTTTCAACTGCGGCTCGTGCGCTTTTAACATCTTCAAACGCTTTGTTCATTTCCGCCGAAGCAGTATCCAACTCGCCTGAGGCTTTTGCCATATTCTTGCCAGCGTCGGTTACTGCTCCACTACTCTGAGCCTTTTTAGCATCTTCGAGCGCTTTCTCAGCTTTTTCAATTCCCTCAGCGTAAACACGGGAAGTCGTCAATTCAGCCTGAGCAGCATCCTGACCCTCCCTTGTTTGACCTGCGAACCCTTGTCCTGAGGCATATAGTCTCCAATCGCTACCCTTACCAGAATATTTAATACTCGCCTCATGTCCAATTTGCGCTTTCTTCATGCGAGTTAAACGCATTTGAGCGTCTGCAACACGATCAGCGGCCTTCCTTTCTTTTTCATAGTTAGCCACAACCGCCTCGCTAACTTTAACCTTGTCAGAACCTATCATCTCATTCTTTTGAGCAGGATTTAATCCAGCTTTTGAAGTGATTGCGCCAAGACTTCCTCCCATTAGTCCCTTAAGAAGTAAGGGAACATTTTGATTATAAAAAGTTGTTCCCGATGCACTTGATGACATCGCATTCGAATCTAAATTAGCACGAGCCTCCATATAATCACGTATAGGTTTAGTTGCCTCCTCAATCCTTTCTTGTTCTTTTTGCAAAGGCCGAGTCGCAGTAGCATGACGCCTAATGGCAACTCTTGACGCCGCATCAGATATATTATTCTTCTTTAATATTTTTTCTACACTTTGGTCACTTCTATAAATATCTTTTAGAACTTTGAGTATCTCTTTATCGCTATATCCTCGAATTGACATGCCTCTACCAAGACTCTCGTCATGCATGTTGGCAGTAGTCATTATTTGATCAGATCTTGACCAATAATCGGGACCTCCACCAGAACGACTTCCGGTAGGATATCCGGGATTCGTACCATAAACACTTGTAGGAACTCCATACGGCTGTATGACTCCCATTGGACCTCGGGTTCTTGTGAATGGACTAGGATCTGCTCGGGAACTTCCCTGAGCATTCCCCGCAACCCAAGAACCATACGCCCATCCAGAATTTATATTTTGTTTTTCTAATGCAGCTCCCGGAGGCCCCATTCCGCCCGGCTTCCAAAAATCGGGAATTCCTCCCATAATATCCATATTCGAACCACCATTGAATCCCTTTCCTCCACCAATTCCAAAATATCTGGATAATGCATTATAGGTAGAATCTTCTTCCTTTTTATAATGAGCAGAATCAAATCCCTCTCCCGACATCTGCTCAGCATAAGATTGCGCTCCTTCACGAATAGCGCCCTCGTACTGCTCCGTCATTGCCGATGCTCCGCCAACCATTGACCTTCCGCCTTGACCTCTCTGATCAGCATAATATTTTTGCATGGACTTATCGTACCCTGCATAGCGTTGAAGCCCCCGATTATAAGTTCCCCCTTGCTGGAATCCTAAGGTTGGCATGCCGGGTGTTGCGCCATAACGTCCCATATATTCAGTTCCAACACCTTGACGAGTCGCTGCCTGAGATTGCGCACCTCCAATCGCCATGGTATTTAGCAGACCTTGTTCGCCACCTACGTTATACTTGTCAACAGCCCCCATTAATTGAGAAGCGCCCATCTCTTGAGTTCCAATAATCTTTTCGAATTCGCCAAAGCCAACAGCCATTTCCTGCATAGCATCAAGATAACCTTCACGAACATCTTTTGTAATATCATAAATCTTCTTCTGTTGCTCCATGATTTTAGAATTAGCATCTTGTTGATCTTGGGCATAAAGAGATAATGATTCCTCAATATCTTCTCTTTTTATGCCATAAGAATGAATTATGTTCTGTACTTGCATCTGGGTCTTAGCTGCTTTTAATTGACCCATTAAAGCCTTTTGTTGCTGCTCAGAAAGATGAGTTTCTTTTAATTTAGAGGCAACAATTTGGTCGGATTTCGCTAAACGCTTTGATTCTACATTCATTAATTCATAAGCCATATCGACTTGGCGTTGCATCATTTCTAAGCTTGCCCCCATGCCAAACTGAGCAGATTCCATCAATTGTCTTTCTATATCCAAACGCTTTTCAAAAACTGTGTTTCCAGCTCTAGTATCAGCGGCTTGTTTATTCCAACTGTCAGCGATTTCTTGCGCTATTTGGGCATGCATCTTTAATTGGGTAGTTCTCTTATTGCCCAATTCTTCCATCGCTACTTGTAGACCTTGTTGCCTCACTTGAGTCATCTCAATTTGTTCTTCTATTTTCTGACGTTCAGCAGCATCCGTTGTTGAGGCCAGTTTTAATTTCAATTTCGGCAATTCAAGTTTAAACCCGTTTAGCTGTTCCTGCAAAGTAGTTTCTAGTTTGTCAAAATTTTCGCTTTTTACGAAAACATTTGCGTCCATATTTGCGCCTTCTGCCATTATTTGTTTAAGTTCAGGACTAAGTTCTATGCCCAACTCCTGTAACTGACCCATCATCCCCTTATCGGACGCTATAAGCTTAAAATAGTCTTCCGCAGCATCTCTGGCATTCTCTAATTGCTTAATGGATTTTTCAAACATTTTATCTGTAGCTTTGCTGAAATCCAATAATCCAAATTTGCCCAAAATATTAATTTCTTCTCTAAGAGCATCATGCGTCTTCATAGCAGATTCATATAGGAGATCCTGATTTAATTTTGCCTCCATAATTGCCAAAGATATTTTTTGAGATTCTTGATACTCTTTATTAAACGCTTCTGCTGATTTTTTAGTTTGCTCTTCTAATTTTTTCTGCTCTTCTTTTGCCTTATCAACTTCTGGCCATAACTTATCGGTGATCTTTTCTCCCAAGTGTTGTCCGCCAAATGCTCCTGCAATTCCGCCTACAATTCCGCCTATTGCAGTACCAATTACCGGAACAACAGATCCAATGGCCGCTCCCGCCGCAGCTCCGCCAATTGCGCCTCCAGCAGTAACGCCTCCCTTTGTTGTACCCGCTGCAATCGCTGTTCCCTTGCCTTCCCCTTGACCGGTTCGTTCTCCATATTCCCCCATCCCAGTCATTACGCCAGCAAAAACTCCGGCAAGTGCGCCTCCAGAAGCTCCCATTTTTGCAGCAGCGCCCGCCCCTATTTTTGGAACTGCCTGAGTTAGTCCTGCTCCCTGTAAAGCTTTTAAGGCTGGTCCTCTTGCGGCTTTTGGCATCGCCATTAAAGATTTTGCTATTGCTCCCCTAGCCATGCTACCTTTTCCCATTCCACCCATCATTCCCATCAGGCCACCGCCTATTCCACCTCCGGGCATCATAAGTTGCATCGCTTTAAATGAAGCTGTAACTGCCATTATCTGCATAGGCATTTTTTGTAAAACAGACATAACGCTATTGAGAGATATAGCTATACCCTTAATAGCCGGTTCTGCCTGCTTACCAAGATTTAACATTGTATCTTCAAATTTCTGACTAACACCAGCCAATTTTCTGTTGGTATCAATCTGTTTTTCCTGTTCACCTGTCACTTTAGATAACATTTGAGATTGCATCTTAAGTGCATCAGAAGATATTCTACCAGTACTTGCAAAAAGACCCGTCAAAGCTCTTTGTTTTTTTGCGGCGTCCTCTCCTCCCGCTTCACCGCTTGCCAACTGTTTCATAGCGGCGAGATTTGCTTTGGCTAGCGCCGGGAATTTTTGCATAAGGTTTAATGTACTATTGAGCGCCTCCTGAGTTTTCCCAAGTTCTGGTCCCAATTGATGTTGAAATGCAGATGCCAAATCACCAACAGCAGATATCCCCGGAGCTATCCCAACCCAGCTCTTATTAACGACCTTGGCAAAATCCAAGAACTGATTTTGAGACATTGTAGTCGTTTGACCTATTTTTCTAAGCGTTGTTTCGAAAGCCTGACTTCCAGTTCCAGCTACCTGATAAACACGCTGTAAGTCGAACATAGATTGATTATATTTTACAAGCGCAGTTTTTGCCTTATTTAGCGTAACTGTCTGACCGCCAAATAACGGAAGCCATTTGCTCATTGCGCTATAGCTACTAGTTATGCTCTTGGTAAATTTATCATAAGTAGAAACATTGCCTTTGGCAGCTTTTTCTAAATTCTTATGGGCGTCTTTGATTGAAGCCAACGCACCTGCCATTCGCATCATCTTGTTCTGCCCGTCAACCATCTGGCCATTAAGAACGCCCATTTGCTTTGTGACTGCTACAACAGATGGATGGGTATCATTGAAAGTTTTCTTAAGAATTCCCAATTGCCTCTGTAATGCCTTATAATTTGAATCAAGATCCATTTGCCTAGCAAACATATCTTGAAGCTTTTTTGCATACACAGACGCAATGTCAGCGGATTTAGCGACTTTTCCTAGAGTTATTGATAACTCCTCAAGAGTCTGAAGAGTATTTGTAAATGATGGATCTGCCATAATAAGAATCCGAAAAAAGAACTATTTAAAATTTAACTTGAGCCATGATAAACATCAATGTAAATGCTATGAAAGTAATAAATGTGGGATTTAACCAATCTCGCTGACCAAAGGATGCTCTCGGAATTTCAGCTAAATTACCTTGAGCCTGTTGCATTTTTAAATTATAAAAATACATATCGTAATCATCGTCTGACATAGCCATACTAAATCTCATTGCAGTATTGACTAATAAATTATAATTGTACTCATTATCTTCTGGCTCTATTTGTCTTAAGATATCTTTAGCCAATTTTTCTGCTTGTAATACTTGATATGTCCTATCTCTTTCTGGTCCCACTAACCGACTACTTTTTAGCGATTGAGGCTTAATCAAAAATAAACGATCTGAACGTATTTGATCTGCAACTACATCAAAACCAAAGCTGTCTAGGGATTTAGCAATATCAGCGCTTACATTATCAATTAAATAAAAAAATAATTCTTTCTTTTTATCATTTTTACTTAACTTGGTTTTTACTCCTCCCCCTTCCCCCTTAAACGGCTTATTAATAAGACCTTCTGTATGTTGTCTAAAAACATTTTCAATCTTACGCAGATCAGTGCCTATTAAAGCAGTATCAGAAGCGCTCTCAGCTCCAAAAATATCCGTATGCTCCAATATATCCGAATACGGCTCTAAAATTATAGAACCACTAGATTTAAATATTTCAGAGAGACTTAAAATTACAGGCAAGTATTTTGAATTTGATGTCCCGACAAAATACTTAACAAAATTTGGTTTTGATACACCATCTGGATGAGATTCTTTTATTGTTTCCAAGAATCTTAACGTATCAAGGACAATGGGGGCTTTTAGATCCGTAAGATCTTTTTTGGCTCCATTGCCTTTTATCCACTTGACGAACTCAGCTTCAAAGTCCATCGCAATATGCCGAATCCTTTTTGCGATTACATCTTGAGAAACGGACTCTGAAAATTGAATCAGTTCTGAACGTAAATTTTGTAATATTCTAGAGGCTTTCATAGTACTCATACCTCTAGAATATTTCAAATCAAACACCCTTAATCCCTTTTTATTGTGATGGGTGAAATCTTTAACTTTAAGAGACTTACAAGATTGCCTTCACCCCAATCACATTACGAACTTGTCGAAGTATTTCATTTATGATTACAGGGTCTAATTCCACCATTCTGGATAATTCCTGTTTGAGGCTCCATTTCCGAACTAGCGTCACTAAACGAGTCAATTCCAATTGAATTATGCTGGCAACATTCATTTCATCAGGAGAACGATATACAGCGCTATTCATAATGACTTCGTAATCTCCCTGACTAGGATATTTGAATGTAACCGTAAACTCATTGATCCCGCTATACTGACTATCAAATTCAGTATCGTTTGGGTTGCCATCCACATGAACAATATCATCAATTTTATACCATCGTATTTTTACATCAAAGGTATCTTTTTCTGTTATAAAAATACCCTCATTCGGATCTGCAACAACTTCTTCAGATTTATCTTCTTCAGATTTATCTTCTAATTTTTTATTTTTTTCAACAGGAATTTCGGGAACTTCATCGGCAATATCTTTTACAGAATCTTTAACCTTAGAATCCTCAACTACTTCCTCTGCCGTTTCCTCGGTTTTTGTTGAATCTACATCTTTTTGTTCTAATTTTTCTTCAGCCATTTCTATCTCCTAATTGTTATCTACGCATTCTCGGACGTTTAACTTGTCCGCTTGACATTGACATTCCTCTTTGCTTACTTGATGCAATCTGCTGTTGAAACTTCTGTTTCTCAGCTATTGTTTCAGTTTGCTGTCTTCTAATAATAAAAAATGTTTGTAAATCCTTATAAGGAATTTTTTTAACATCTTGTGGCAGCCAATGAAATTCTTCCATTAGCTGAGCCTCGATGATCGCTCTTCTCATCGCAGGTGTAACCGATCCGCTTCCTTTCGTGAAGTTATACACCTGCTCTAGGATTTTTTTTCCGCATCCTCATCAATTAATGTCATTTTATCATAAACATTCAATATCGATTCCGCTATATCTGGCGATAAATTGGCAATCGTTTGAGGATTAACCGGTACTTTAACCGTTTTACCCTCGTCATCGACCATTGTAGCATCCCACGATCCTACTATCTTGCGCAATTTATTTTCCTTATAAACCTTATAGTTCCATTTTCGATTTCCCAAATTATCTGGAACCATTGCCGTTTCTTGAAGATCGTTATATAATCCCCAAGTAAGCGGACGGGCTTTAATATTTAGTTCTTGATATAGTTTCTTTTCCTCGCTGGATAACCCAACTTTATCAAAAACCTCATCGCTATAAACCACATAATGTCTTCCGCTTTTCTTATAATGTATTTTTATTTCTATTGGTTGTTCATTTTCTATAAACATAGTTTTCTCCTTAACACGGTATTTTGGTGTCTTTATTATACAAGAAAAGTGTAAAAATAAAGCAAGGGACAGGTATTAAACCTGCCCCCGCTTTTCGAATTATCTAAATCTAAATTTAGAATGATTGTTCGCCAACGCCCGTGAAGGCTATTGTAGAAACAATCGGCCCAACGCTGGCAGTAGGCTCAACCCTATGGAATTTAACGTAGCATTCAATTGTTAAAGCGCCAATACTAAAGCTAACAGTCCCACGGGAGCTAGCTGCGTTCAGAGGATCATCATAACCATATGCTCCATCTGTTCCGGAAGGCACATTATAGGCAGAAAGACTACCGCTAATAGTTCTTAATCCCGGTACAACATCGAACGGATAATAATTGGCAGTTGAGTGCATCGCATAGACTGGTTCTAGGTTATTGCTTAATGTAAATTCAAAATTACTATAAACAGTAGAAGTCGGGGCATTAGGACCAGAAACCGTTAAATCAATACCATCCCATGTTAAAAGCTTTTCTTCAGCCGCTCCAGATACGCCAGACGATCCCGGTATCCATGCTGGAGGAGTTGGATCACCTGCTCCTAAAACATCAATTGAAAATTGAGCAATATCGCCTGCGGAACAAGAAAATGTAACACTGTTCACATACATTTCTCCGAAGCTTCTTGCTGCTTCGCTACCAGTTGCGCTTCCGCAAAAATAGTAAAGATCAACAGTATTGGCAGTTAATAAACCGCATGCGTCACGGGTAGTTGCCCATCCCCATACGGAACTTGTTCCACCTGCTGCAAAGTTTTCTGTTACAGGTCCTGAAATTGATCCGTCAACTTGCGCAGGGCCATAAACATATGCCATACGGTTAAAGTTACCCATGACCAAATCAGGAGCATTAACTTCCTGTCTTACAGCTAAATTGGCATCGCTAAAACGAATAGCATTTGCACCCGCAATGTTAGCGTATCCCATATAACCAGCTCTAATATCACCTATTGCCATTGTTCAATCTCCTTTTCTAATATATTCGAAAATTTATTTGTAAGTCCTTTTTTTACCTACTGAATTTCATGGGTAATTGCGCTCTAACTGATGTTAGATATTGACCCTCGGTATGTCCATGTATAAGATCATACATGTAATCGACAACCATGGATCGAATATCTGAGTAATTATTTGCCGTATTCTGTGCGCTTTGTTTTTCATGATTCAATGCCAAATCATCGAGACCCTCTACAACCTTAACACCAATCGCAGTATTATCTGAATGTTTTGCGCCAGTGCTAAATTTAAAGAAATATCGAGTTTGATTTGAAACTCCGTTTGAGCTAGAAGCTAAGAAATCAGCGACAAAATCAGCCGTAACAGTTTTGCTACTAGCGTTCCCATTACTATATATACCTAAACTAATTGCCATTTTCTTATCTCCTTAGGATGAACTGCTTGAGCTTTCTCCTACACTGCTCGAACTACTGCTTGAACTCTTACCGTAAGAGCTGCTAGAACTAGAAGAAGAACTACTTTCGCTAGATTCTGCCAATTCAGCTTGATCACAAAAATAGTCTCTATACCATTCACAAAGTTCATTAAAATCGCTGGCAGTTCCTTTTCCCGGAGGAGTATCGCTAAGCGTTCTAACTCTATATGTAGGAAATGTTCCGCCCTGAATAGTAGGGATATTTGTTGATATCGCCAAATAATAATCTAAAGCCCCATCCGCCGTATCATCTAAAATAGCTTGCTGCAAAAGATAATTAATTTGATAATAACTATCTGTTTCCTGATTGTAAATTTTTATTTGTGCCATTTCAACTCCTTAAAACCTCATGTTCTGCACTATTTTATTCTCAATACTATTTCGTATAACCTTGTATAAGTTCCTCTTTATATTTACCCGCATTTTATATACGGGCTATACTGCATAATCCATTAACAATATAGGCTCATTTATTAACCCAGAACACTCACTGACACATGGATCGGTAAGCTCTTTATCTTACCTCTAGAATTTCTTCTAGGTTCGGACTATCTCATCATCTTTCGATGTCGGGCGCTCGTGTTGGCATTATTGTTGGGACTCAGCCATTAGTCTCTACACCTTCCGAAGAACCTATGCCCTCTTCGGCTTGGCTCGGGATTGCCTTTAAATTTTAAGGTTTCCCCGAATTCACCCGATTTTATATTGTTATTTAATTATTCATTCTTTCATAAAATATGTCCTTCCTTATTTTAAAATACATCAAAAATTAAACGCTTCCATATGCTAGCGTCGGCGCTGGGTTGCTTCCAACACCAATAGCCGTATACGATCCCAAAACATCGCTTGTTGCCGATCTATAAACATTAGCCACATAACTTTCGTCCAAATACCATTTTGAATCGACCGTACCATTATACCACAGTATCATATACCGTCCACTAATAGTTGCTATATACGCATTAGTTGTACCTGCTATTCCATACCAAGGCGGTAACGATATGCCCTCCGTCCATGTATACTCGCCATTTGCATATGATGTTCCCGCTCCAGATACAATTATTTTATTTGTATTTATTACTGGAGTTTCTGGAGGATACGAGATAACCACCAAGCCGTTACCCCCATCACTTGTTGTTCCGCCTCCAATACCGACCCCCGCAACATAATCAGAATCCGCAACAGACGGCGGCACTCCATCAATTCCCGCCAATGTTATAGCATCTGTAAGGCTTCCAATATAACCAGATCCGCCGCCACCAGTTCCTTGATTTCCTCCAGTCCAACCGCCGCCACCACCGCCATAATAACCACCACCGCCTGCGCCGCCAAAATTAACGGAAGTTGAGTTGCCTCCCGTATACGCTGACCCTGCCTGACCGCCACCGGAGCCTGCTGCACCACCAGCTATTAATGTTCCCCCTTTGCCCGCATATGAACCACCCTGTTTAACAATATCCCATCCATTTAATCCAGTATTTCCGCCACCTTCACCCGCATATCGTTGCAATGCTACACCAATATAATCCACACCGCCTCCACCACCACCAGCAGTAACAAGCTCGGTTGATCCTCTGCGAATAGCAGATCTTCCGCCACCGCCCCCACTATATCTTGGATCGCCAGCGGCTACTGATCCACCGCCCCCGTATGCATTGTAAGATGCTGTGTTATATTGTCCGCCTTCTCCTACAATAATTGTTAGCGTCTCTCCCGGCGTTACTGCAAGAATGCCTTTAGAATAACCTCCAGCGCCGCCAAGAACTCCTGCTCCAGCGCCTCCAGCTAGAGGATTTAAAACACCTGCGCCCCATACTTTTGTTGTAATGCTAGTAACTCCGGCGGGGACGATAAATGATTGATCCGCCCCTGTATATGCAAATGCTATTGTTCCAACAGCAGCGGACTCTGAAGAGCTAGAAGAATATCCAAAGGAGGACTCTGACGAAAGATCACTAGAAGAAGAACTAACTTCCGTTATATCGCCATACGCCCTTGCTGTCATTAATACATCTGCATCCGTAACGACGTATGGTATTATTTTCCCATGACACAATTTCGTAATCATACACTCTATCGCAACATCATGCAATACTCCGGCAGAAATGGGTATGCCGTGCGCTACCATTAAGTTTTGGAATAAGTTATCAGCGTTCACATCAAATGATTTATTACCTCCTAACTTTGCATAATTTGGGATGAAGCCGGGTAAATCACTCCAGAAATTATTGTATTGATAATAATTCCAAGCATCATTGACAAAAGGCTCTTCATTTGGAACATCTAATCCAGCTTGATACGGAGCTAATATATAATCTGGGTTAACGGGCAATATATAGGTGCTTCCGTTATGATAAACATTTTGATAAATTAATATCCTGTAACAGTATTTTGTAATGTCCGCACGACCATCATCTGGAATAACATAACTTCCACCGTCCCAATTATATGTGAAATCGCTATGCCCTCTATAATCAATTGTAATTATACTTCTATTATCATTCCAATACGGATCTGATACAATTCCTCCATGTTCAGAACTCGTGGAACTACTTGAATCAGCAGAGCTAGAAGAACTTTCCCCAAAAGAACTAGAACTCGAACTCTCTCCAATTGAGCTGCTAGAACTCTCCGACTGACTAAATCCCTCAGAACTCGAAGAACTACTTTTGCCAATTGAGCTGGATGAACTGCTCTTGCCAAATGAACTAGAAGAACTGCTGCTATCAAGACTACTTGAACTACTTTCGCCCCAACTTGAACTGCTTGAGTCGATTGAACTACTAGATGAACTGGACGAACTTCCCTCTGGTATTCTTGTAAAATCATCAACTCCATCAGAAGTCTGCGGGAAATAATGACGATTTACTTTCTTACCGAACCAACTGATTTCAGCCGCACGAAGGAACGCACTTCCTTTTGAAACCTTACCATACTCAATCCCCTCTGCCCTTGAATCATAAATATATTCCCCCATCCTGCGTAACACAGCATATTCAGATAGATAAAAATCATCGCTCACAGTTGGATTAATAGTAATATGAAGATGTCCGCCGCTAGCATATACATTAGTTATTTTGAACCATCCAAATCCGCAAGACCGTTTTAAATTATCTTGCAATTGATATTCTGACGTTTCTGCGGATACAATAAAATTTTCTCTGTTAGCCGGAGTATCAGCAACAACAAGAGTAGTAGACCCGCTAGCGTAATCATTTAAAAGAGGTGTTTCATAATTATTCACATCAATATGTATATTATTATTAAGCAAAGAGTATACTGCCCAAGAATATCTGTCTAGAATTCTACGACCCTCATCGCTTAAAATAGATTTCCCATAAATCATTATGCGAACCCTATATTCTTCGCTCAATCCGCCTTGTAAATAAATCCATTCGTTAGAGAGATTGGACGGCTCAACAGTAATAGCTATGTCCTCAACTGGAATAACGTCTCTATCTCCATAAAGAACGTTATCAACATATAAGGGAGAATGGCCAATCGTTTTCTGAACTGAAGAACGATCAGAAACAGTCCAATTACTTATTATAGGATCTGTTAAGGTAATTGAAGTCGTATTATTAACTTCTTTTATTTTTGCGTATTCGAAGCTGTTATAGTGTATACTGTCGGGGTCATTATACCCCCAATCTATTAGAACAATCTCTTCGCCATCATGAAATCGATAAGCATCTTCAACATTAACGAGAATATCTCCGGTGGAAACGTCTGAAACCACATTCGTCTTGGCAATTATATTTTTCTTGATAAGATCTATAATGCCATCTGCTATTAGTTCAATAGACATCAATCTCCTTTGAAAATATCCGTTAACTGGTCATTTATAAATTGAATTCTTGGATCTTCTTTTTCAGCCTCTTCCAACTCTTCTGTATCTTTGCGAAGTACCGTAATACGTTCTAGGGATTTTCTTGAAGCTGGCTTAGAGGATGGGTCTTCATATTCCTCATTATGAGCCATTGCTATCGTATCCTCTGCCAAAAGCTTAGACTTTTCTGCGATTCTCCTAAACATTTCAGCTAGCATTATTTCTCCCTGCCAAATTGAAATTCAGGAGTAGGATTCTGATAAGCATCAAATAGAGAACCTCTGACAAATCGTCTTCCTGTATGATCTTGTCCAAATAACAATACTGCTCCGCTCAAAATACTATCAATACTATTTATGGCAAGTCCCCTTTGCGCTTTGCCATACTCGGAAATATTAGGAGACTGTTCAGCAGAAAATAATTGATCAAACGCATATGATACCGCCAACCTAGCCGTAATTAGCGGTATAGGATCAGGAAATTCCAGAATACTAATTTTACTTCTATACGTCTCATAGCTATACTTCGCATTCTTAACAACCAATGTAGTTAAATTCTTAATTGAGTCTATCTCATCAGTTTCCATTTGCTGAGGCCCCTGTAAACGAACCATCTGTCCTTTAGAAAAAATGCCCGTATCATGAACTCTGACCTCAACAGATGTTCCCGGCGATATATTCCCTAAAATTTCAGTTTCAAACGACTTTACTCTTCTCAAGGGACAAACGTAATAAGGTCTCAATCTTGAATCAACTTCCTGCTCTGCGAAACGTATATATCGAATGGCTTCATCAGGCGTCAATTTAGATCGATTTGTCGTTGATGTTGGACGACCCGGCGTGGGCGTACCAATATTCGTATCCCCAATAGAAATTGGTTCCGGCAAAAGTTTCTTAAGATCATCTATAGTGGCATACATTATTTAAACTCCTTTTATAATAAATCATTCTCCACATTGGGTTATCATTCCTTCCACCTTGACCATCCGTTCCAATTACCTTTATAATATATTTCTGGGTATTTGGGTATTCCGCTATTTTTAAACTCATCATACCTCTCTCGCCATTCATCTCTTGTTGTGATTGATAAGTTTTTCCATTTTTCTTTGGCCGTTTCATAATCTAAAAATACAGGAGGCTTTGACGACATCATAAATCTATTTTTCTTTCTTAATAAACATGTCCCTCCCCTATCATACTGGAAAAAACTAGATAATCGACCAGTATCATATGCGCCAAAAGACAAAACATACCTATTGTAATAGTATTTATCATACTTCGCCAAATAAGTAATGCTATGATGTATTGACCCACTTAAATCTTTAATATTCTCTTTCAATATATTGTGCAATTGATAAATAAAATCTTTATTTCCAGACATAATTGATGATACATATTTTTTTATTTTTTTATTCATAAATATAGTTCCATCTCCATCCCATAATCCTCTAATAAAAAATGGCATATATTCATGTGGAACATCTGGGAATCTACCATGTAAACTTTTTCGTTTAATGCCTCCTCTCGAAAATACCCCCTCACATAATTTCTTTGAAACAATAACAATACTTGACATATTTTTACTTCTATACACTTTATGATCTGACTCCATCAATGTTAAAATATCTTCTAATAAATATTCATCATCTGAATGTAATGAGATATCAAATCTATTATTGTAATCCCCATAAATACATCCGTCTGCCCACCACAAACCTAACACATAAGCCATATCGTTTGACCACTCGTTAAAGAAATTCTCATTAACATAATATTTCTTGTTATATTGTTTATTTTTTGTGCCCAGCCATTCTGCCCAACCATTCCACCCATTTTTTTTATATGTTTTATCGGGATTAGATGGTATATTATTGGGCTTATTCCCAGAGGCGCAATAGTTTACCCATTCTTTCCAGTTTTTCAGCCCCTCCAATTGAACTCTGCACTTCGCCTCTTTAAATTCTAAAAAAAATCTTTTCATCTAAACACCTTATACTGTACTATCCATTTTTAACTATTTATTATTCCGTATATCATATACAACGTCCTTTAATAAAAAAGAGCGGGAGTAATACTCCCGCTCTAAATTTTCATCTAAATATTACGTTATTTAGTTTTTTTATTCCAATCTGCTTGCGCCCGGATGCATGCCCCTTGAGATACAGAATAAAATGGAGTATCGGAATGTCGTATACGATAGACTTTAAACGGAAGCTCAGATGTCTTAATAGCTTTTTCTAATCTATTGCAGAATCCGGGAGCCATTGAAGTTCCTCCGGCAACAACAATTTCGATTTCCCCATCCATATCACTATTGATATCTTTAAACTGTGTCCCAATATGATGCACCATTCTCTCAACCATTTCATCATAATATACAGAAAGAGCGGCTTGTATGCGGTCACTTAAATCAACATTCTCCAGATCTAAAATCTTTTCTTTAATCTTGATAACCTTGCTCTTTTTAGCACCAGTCATTGTAGCCACTTGTTCGTCTAAATAATCGCCAGATTTTGTACATGAAAATTCTACAATAGAAAGCCCCTTGTAACATAAAGCTAAATTCCACATACCCCCGCCCGTAGAGCAAGTAATACCGCTTAAAGGAACATCTCCTTCATCTTCTTTCATAACGGGATTACAGTCATATGCTATACACATCGCCTCGTTAACTGGCTTAGCATCATATCCCATTCTATCAAAAAAATTCTTCAATATCATTTCATGAAACTTATTGTTAATCCCAGAATCAACAGGATCAGCGGGAACTGAAAAACGAAGAGATTCCCCCTCGACAATAGGATCTCCCACTACAGCCTTTACTATATAGAACAATAAATCAGATGACTCTTGTAAAGACGGATTTAAAATGCCATCTTTCATAGGACGAACAACTTCACCTTTTCCAATCGCATTAACTAATGTCAAGGCATCTTCGCCAACAACAAAATATTTTTCTCCAACCTTAACATAAAGATAACTGCTTTTTTCCAAAAGGTCCATTGCCTCTTCAGAAATATCTAGAGGATATAACATATTGCGGTGGAACCTGTTAACAAATGTACCATCTTTTGTACGTCTAGCCACAACAATATTGCTCGTACCAATGTCAACTCCGCATCCAGCTAAATAATCTGTAGGGATTATCTTATCGGTCTTAACTTCTATTTTTTGCTCATTAACGGATTTAATATTTTCCGTCTTAGATTCATCCTTGGATTTTTCTTTTGGATCATCTACCGCTTCCTCCAAAATATCATCTAAAATATCTTCATTACTCATAACTTTCTCCTCAGTTGTCTAATTGACTTATAAGGTCTATAGTATTATCTATATCCTTCTGATCTCTTTTAGTCGTCTTTACATTTCCTAAATCATTGAAATTTGCCTTACTTTCCCCTCTCTGAACTAACATTTGTTCAGCCAAACGTCCCATTGTTTTAGATTCATCAAATGTATCAATATTATTAATTGTTCCATCAACATTGATAATATTATTCTGCTTAGGCAATGAAATATTAATAGCCTGAGCAACTGCATTTGCTAAAGCTTGAATATCTAACGCTGATTGTTTTTCCTCCACCGGCTTTTCAATTATTCTTTCGATAATCGTTTCTTTTCTAGAGATAGATACAGGCTCTGGTCTTTTAACGTAGCTAGTCATGAAAATACTCCTGATTACATGGTTCCAATACGAGGCAACGGACTATGTTCTTGTTTTTTCTTCCAAGTCTCTATATCCATCCGGTTCTCGTGCTTGCAGTTAGGACAAACAAAAAATATTTTCTGATCATAAAAATCGATCTCTAGGCATAGGTCTTCCTCTCCCTGCATCCAAGTTACTCTGCATTCTTTACATCTTAATGCTATTTTCATAAGTTCAAAAGCCTCGCACAATATTATACAAAAAATCGCACTATTTTTGTTTAAATAGTGCGATTTTGTTTTAGTTTGTCACATGAGTTATACTATTCTTACCCATCTCTTTGATTGAGCTTGTTTATGAATTCTGTAACGCTCACAAGCAAGGGCTAACTCCTTGGAATCTGCTGGAACAAGTCCTCCGCCATCTAGCTGAACTTGAACTTTACCATTTGGCAATACTTGTTTAACAGTACCCGCTTTGTCCGCCCCGCCCCTTGTACGATATTTTACCTTTTGCCCCGGATTAAATGTAGGAGCGCCAGTAGGAGCGCCAGCGGGAGCCTCAGGTGTACCAGCAGGAGCACCTGATGGGCCTTCCATAGTACTCGGTACGCCGGTAACAGCAGGTTCTCCACCACCAACCCCGCCTCCAGATGAAGGAGTATTACTAGGATTAAAAACATCTGCATCAGGACCACCCGGAAGAACAGCCTTCGCAACATCTCCAACAGACATTTTATCTTGTAATTCTTGCGCTCGCTGAGGATTCACTTGCGGTTGACCAGTTTGATCGAATATCGTTCCTTGCGCACCTTCTGTTCCTTGAGCGCCCTGAGCGGCTTGTCCTGACTGACCAGCTTGTCCGCCTTGTTCGGTAGGAATCGGAGACCACTGCCGTTTCAAATCCATCTCAAAACTATTAAGTTGCTGGCTTAGTTGAGGAGCGTTAGATCCAAAATCATTTACAATGCCTAAGACGTTCTGAAGATCCGATTTCATTTTAGTATCATAAACAAAATTAATAGCTCCATTTAAAGATTCTTTTAACCCGTCAAGACCCTTTACTACGTTCCCCATCCAGTAACGTGCTTTTGCCAGCGCTTTAGAGGCAGAAAATGGATCTCCGGCAACGGCATGCCCAAAATTCTTAGCTCCCTGCATTGCGCCACCTAGCCCCCCTTTTAGACCGGCCATAAATTCCCCCATTCCCGCCTCTTTTTCTAAAGAAGTTTTTGAAATAGCGGTATTGAAAGAAAGTATATCTTCATCTGTAACGGCTCCATCTCTAACTTTTTTAGCCAATTTTAATGCTTGCTCAGCAACTAATGGTTCATTTTTTTCGTCCGCATATACTGACGCTTTAATTAATTTTTTTGTTAAATCATTCTGATTCATCGCTGTCCTCCATGTTAAAACTTTATATCTCGGCGGCATATCTTTTTTAGCCTCATATCTCACTTTAAAACTTTCGTCTCGCCTGCCACCTAATTCTATGAGACGCATTATTTCTCCTACCGTATCTTGAACATCTTTTAATTCTCCCGGGGCATTAACCATAGAATCAAGAGTTTCAGGAGTAGGCAATCCCTTAATCATGAAATGAATTTGATCGCTAGCATCTTCATCATCAATTGAAAATTCTTTCATTCGAAGACCATGAATAATGGCACGAAGATCTTGGACACTCAAATTCTGTTCATTCTTTGGCATAATTACGGGATTTGTTGGATTGTATTATCATTCAACATAATGGGATTTTCTTCAGGATGAGATGCTTCCTGACGAACTGAGCGTACGCCTCCTTTGGCCATTTCCAATAAAGACGTATACATTTCACCTAATCTAGTTTGAAATTCTTCTAATTTTTGTTTGTTCTCACCCAAATCTTGAGCTTCAATAGACGCAGTTACTTTATCTTGAAAAGAAATTAATTCCTGCAATAGACTCAAAATAGCGTGAGTCCCACCACCTTTCTTTCCTGTTGATGCTGCCAATACTAAAATATTATCTTGACTCCATTCAGTAGTCATATCATTTCTCCTTTTAATCATTCCACCAAGCGTTTTGAATTTGCTTCTCTTTTCTTTGACGCTCTAATTCTGCAAGTTGTTTTCTCTGGCGTAACCTTTCGCTATCCAATTCAACATCAATTTGATAGCCCATTTCAATATAATCCTTTAACTGCGGGTACTTTTTATGAAATAAGAACATCGCCTGAGATTCAGAATATGCCTCAACAATTGCATCCTCCAACCCCGGAATAGGAACTCCTTCATCATTTTCAATCCTAACAATCTTATAAGGGGCTGTCGGTTTGCGATCCTTCTTATACGAATCATACCAATTACCACTATATTTATTACAAATGCCCATTAAAAAATCCTCTAAATTTGTACCCCAATCTCCGCAAGCTGTTTATTAGCCTTCTCAACAAACGCTCCTCCTTCTATGGCGTCCATCGTTGATTTTAAATCGGACTCTCCTAAATCATTTTCTAAATATTCTATCATATCTCCTGTCTGATGGGCGGCGTTTAGTCCCATTGAAACCATTGCACAAAGATTACCTAAATCAGATGAGTTCGCCGCCTCTAATTTATTATAAATATTCTCTACATTTTCTCTGGTTTCGTCAATGCCCTGCTCAGACCAATGGCTATACCAAAGAGGGAAAACCTGATTTTGATAAAATTCACCGATAATATCGTTTGCATTTCCCCAATTTTCCAATGATGCAGCAAAATTATCTATATCTCCCGAAAACAACATATCCACATTTACAGAATCAGTGGTAAAATTATTCTCTATCCATTCTTCAGCATCTTCTGCGGTTTTAAAATTAGTATTGTTGCTCGAATTGAAATCTTCCAAATCATCATGCGCATAACCGATTTGATCTTCTTTATAATCCGAAAGAAAAGCAGATTCAACATAATCAATAAAAGACGGATACCTTTCTTTTCCCCCAAGAGCTTCGCTTAATATTTTATACAAATGCTTAGAATAATCAAATCCACGGACAGCGCTATATTCGACTTTATCGTGAGAATATCTATCATATTCCCATAACATGTTATTCAACATCTGCCTCGCATCATGTCCATTAGACTCAATGTATTCTTCAACTCTTTTGTTCGCCCACGTATGAGGAGTCAAAATAGCATGGCTTTCTAACCATTTCCATATAGTAGCCAAACCCTTCTCTCGCAACTCTCCGGCAACTTCCGTAAGAGAATTTACTAATTGCATTTCAATATTTTCTTTCCTGCGTGGAACACCGTTAAATGGCTTCGACCTTAACATTGCGAGTTTATACTCTAACTCGTAAAATTCTTTTATTTTACTAGCGAAAGTTCTCTCCTGATCAAAATTATCAATATCATCTTCATCCGGCTCATATGCCCATATTTGAGCTACTTTATATAAGTCTTTTGATATTTTATACCAGTTTCTCATTTTACATATCCTGAGGAGGTTCACTTTCTAAAACTTTTTCAACCGTCAATGGACCTTCAGACTCATATTTATCAATCATTTTTTCAATTGCCTCAATAGGAACACCATGGCTGTTGCGCTTCGCCAATTGCTCCGCAGTTTGTCCCCCAGTACCTACATCTACAATTTCTACTTTATATCCGTTATTTATTGCTTCCCGAATAACTGCCTTAGATTCCCAAGCAGCTAAATTCATATTATCCAACACTACAGGCGTTTTCCCATTGCGCATGGCTTCCGTAATTAAGATAACGAGTTCCTTATGTTTTTCAGCTAATGGACTCCAATCTTCCGCCTTTGCCATAGCATCAAAAAAAGCGCTATATTCCTCCGAAGTTGATGCAATTAAATTATCTGTCGAGAAAATATTTTCAGGCACAACTCCGGGTAGAGATTTAGCCGCTGTGCTTTTCCCAGACCCCGAAATGCCCCTCATTACGTAGAGCATTTTTCCTTGAGCTATTTTATACCAATTTTTCATAAACGCTTATCTATACATAATCCTAGGATCAATAAAGTTGTCAGTAATTACCGTATATCTCTCAAGAGCATTAATATCACCAGTAACAACTTCCGGCATTGGTTCATCAAGTTCATCGTTAAATTGATCGGCTGTTATATCAACTACAATATTATTTAACTGAACCCAATAATGAAGAGGCGTATATTTAGCGGCTTCCATTTCTTCATAATCTTCTTCCGTTTCCTCTCCGGAGCCAAAATCTTTAACGTCCCAATCTTCATATGCAGAAGGATCTGGATTATCAACAGTAAAAGTTCCCTGAACAACGCTAGCGGCCTTATAACCGTTATTTATCAATATTTGAGCTAAATGCCTTGAAACTGGCAAACATAATGCCGCCAAAGTTTCTTCATCGTCTCTAAGCAAAGAGTTCCTTACTTGAGAGGCTATCTCTTCAACAGATAACGATGCCTTAGATATTTTATACCAATTTTTCATATTGTGAGGCGTAAAACCCCTACAAAAACAGAATATTCTGTTTTTGCTTGGCCTTTAGACTAGGGGAGGTAAGCCGAACGATTTCAAGCGACTTATCACACTATTCTCCTTTCTAATTTAATACTGAAAAAACAAGCATTATCCTTTATCAAAAATAAAAAAAGGAAATTGTATTTAAATATAGAATAACATAGTATGAAAACATATAATATCAAACTTGAATTCGAAAATCAAGCAGATAAAAATAGACTTATGGAAACTTTAAAAACCCACCAGTCTATATGGAATTATCTTTCCAATTATGTTTTCAATTCCAAAACAAAATTATCCGGAAGAATAGTCCACGAAAAAACCTATTATGAATGCAGAAATATATTTCCAGAATCTCCTTCACAAATAATTATCAGAGCAAGAGAGGATGTTGTTTCAACTTTTAAAACAATAAAATCAAATAAACACAAAATAGAATCAGCCCCTGTAAAACATAATCTTTCAATTAGACTGGATAAAAGATTATTCACAATAAAAGGCAATTCAATTAAACTAACAACTAATGGGAAGAAAGCACTAGCAACATTTAATCCTTATCCTAAATTTAAAGAACTAATTGAAAAATATCCAATCTGCGATCCACTAATATTTGCAAGAGATAATCAGATTTGGTTAGCCGTCACTTTCAATAATACTGTAATACAATTACCTGATAATCATTGCATTGGAGTAGATTTAGGAATTAAAAGAACTGCAACTACTTCTGAAGGCATAATTATTGTTGATAAAGCATATCTCAAACAAAGAAGAAGAATTAGATATATTAAGAGACAAATAAACAGTAAGAAGAAACAAAATATACATAATCTCAAAAAAGGAAACTCTTGTAGGAAGCATTTAAAGAAAATAAGAAGACATGAGAAAAACCTTTCTAAGAATTATATCCATCATGTGACAAACAAAGTGTTAAATACAAAAGCTAATTGTATAGTTATAGAAGATTTATCAAAAATAAAATCAAAAGATAAAGGAACCAAATTCAACAATAAACAATCCCAAGTTCCATATTTTATGTTAAAACAAATTTTAAGTTATAAGGCACAAGCTCTAGGTAAAAGAGTGGAAACTGTTAATCCTGCTTATACTTCTAAAAATGACTTTAGAGGTATAGAAGACGGCAAAAGAGTGGGATGTAGATATTATGCGTCTGATGGACAAGTATTAGATGCAGACCTTAATGCTAGTATAAATATTGCAAATAGATATGCTAGTAAGGTTAAACTCCCTGTTTCGTTTGTATTTCCTGTTGATGGGAAATATAAACTTAATGGGCAGGCTCCGGTCAATGAGCCGAATGTTTTGTGCCCTTGACATTACAAGCCCCTACGCCTTTAGGCTAGGGGTGGTTGACCTTTCTTAATCCATTTATCAAATATAGCTTCCTTACACTTTTCGCAAAGCCCATGAGAAGACTCTTTATGCTCATATCCGACATCTTCTCCGCTCATAAAAGATTTACACCAAGCACAATATGTTGGTAAACCTCCGCCAGCTAAACGATATATTCTTATCATTTTATTTTTTGCTACGGGTCCCCATTGTGATTTACTTCTATATCCCATGAGTTCATTTGCTTTACTTGATTCAATAATGGAGAACGGAACAGCCCAATACATTGTATTATTACCTCTTACCTCAATATTAAATTCTTCGTCATCAGGTGTATCATTTTCTTGAGCTATGTCCCATATACCTTGCTTGATAGATGTTAAATCATCTGAAGTCAAAGTCCAAGTTGTTATATTATTCCCCTCTACCCTTTTCCAACCAAGCGTTTTCATACTCCAATCACGTGGGTCTTTATGATTCCCGTTCGCAACAAAAAAAGTCTCTTGATCTATGCCCGATTCTTCCATATGATCTAATAAAAAAACTTCCGGATCATTTTTTGCCTCTTGACTCATTTCCCAATACTTATATTCATCATAATTATCTTCAAATTCATTTTCAGCTTTAATCGATTCAGCCGTAGCTATAGCTTTCTGCATCTTCCAGCTTTCCCAATCTTCGTCCGGATCATCCATAAGCATATCTTGAGCATATTTTATTGAATAAGTTTCATGGCTAAAATCGCCCGCATCGCCATCTGCAAAGATAGCCGACCCATCGATAATCCACCATTCTCCTGATAATTTAGATATTTTATATATTCTCATTATCAACCTTGACCCCTAATCCGGGTATCTTGCAATTTTGATCGAGATGCTTTTTAGCCCAATTCCTAGCATGATAAAAATTATCAAAAGTGTCTACATAACTTTTATCATAATGGAAAAGGTCATATCCGTTCATAATCGACCCATCCATGAAATGAGCAACAATGTAAATGCCAGTAACCGGACATTCCCATTTGATAGTTTTGATATCTTCTTCAGCTATTCTATAAATTTTCAAACCCATCCTCCTCGTCATCTAACTGAATGCATATCGGAACGCATTCATTAGCGTTGTAAAGATAAGCCCATGCCATATCATTGACATTAGGATCATCAAAAATGTGAAGTACGCAAGAGGCAGGCAACAACACATGATAGCGATAGTCCCCATATTGATCAGATAAGGCTTTATCACGGCTAACAAAAATCCATCTTATATTATTCTCCGATAGGAACTCATGAACCTTTTCGGACCATTTGTCAAATTCATCTGTATATTTATATGGCTTTTGCATAAGGCCTAATCTAGAGGCTTTATCCCTCATAGCAAATGGAAGGGCGTCTAGAATGTGCAAATAGTAATCCTCTGCATAGTTATTGTCATTGATAATGATATCATCATATTCAGATCGAGGTCTAGATTGACAATGTAATCCTATATAATCGCCATGATTACGTACTCGATCATTATATATTCCAGCTATTCTATAAATTTTCACTTTTCCCCATTAAATATTCATATGCCGTTATTTCATTTGGGCTTAAAAGCTTTCTGTCAATATCTTTTACATCTTCCAAAAACTCATTGCCCTCTCTAGCTAATTCATGCCAAGGTAAATGCATATCTATAATTTGAGACGATGGAATTGATCCTGCATTAATTTGTGTGTGCCATTTATAATTCTCAGGATTGTCAAAAAACTCTACAATCATTGATGCATTATTAAACAATGCATTAAACCCTCCCGCATATCTTACAGCATCTTCCCATTTTGACCAAGAATAAACACCTTTTGGCCCCTCAATACACTGATGAGATTCTAGTCCATTCATTAAAATACTTTCTAAATTTTCTTTTTGAGTAACATGGAATCTCCTAACCATACCCGGTGGAATCTTTTTTGTACCGGGTAAATCGGGTATTAATCCCATATTTAATGATATTCTATAAATCTTCATGTTTTTCAAGTATCTCTATTTGATTCGGGTCAAAAATAACCCAATCATCATCTAATTTAATCGAATCATATCCCATGTCATTTATTTGCGAAAGAAAATACTTATCATATTCTTCCCATCCAGCCACGTTATCTACGGATAGTTTAACTTTATAAATAACTTTACTGGAATTTGCCCCAGAAGTCCCACCTAAAATTTTATTTAAATCTGTTGAAAACCAAAAAACGCCCTGAGCAGCAAAATCTTTATCAAATTTATCAAAAATCTTATGAGACCCATGATAGGCAATTACTTCTTTACTAGAAACTTTATAAATCTTCATATTTTGCCTCGTATATTTCTTTACCATTAACAGGAGTTTCACCTATATAGAAATACTCTCCGGGATTCGAAGCTTCCGCCACATCTTCTGCCTTAACCATGGCATATATAACATGTTGGTCATCTTCTTCTGTTACCGCCATATGATCTGCATGTCCCTCTGCAAATTTTCTACTCCTAGTTACATAATCCATATAACTGATTGTTGTTACATCTTTTGGAACAGCTCTATAAATATAAACATATTTTTCTTTATATCCTGTTTCCGGTAGCGTCAATCCATGAAGCCTATCACTTTTCTGAGATGACCGATAAATTATCATCAATTTATGCTCTTTCTAACTGATCTATATCAATCCCAATAAGATGACCATCAAAATCAACATTCACATGTTTCGAATTTGGGAATACTCTTGTTATTTCCCCAACTTTACCTTCCAATTCATTTAACGTTTTTCTCCACGCAAATTGCTCCTTAGTATACCCCATATGTGCAGGGACGCTCTTGGAATGTTGTAACAGCACATCCTCTTTTAATTTCACAGGATCTCCCAATCCAAGAGGCTTACCTATCGGTTCGTCTAACTCTCCGGGGTCTCCATCGGCAGCGTCACTCACGAGACCCTGTAGATTTTTGTATTCCTCTTCCGAATAGGGTTCCTGTCCCGGCATCATTTGGGGCGAATCCCATCCAGCCTGACGACCCATAAATTCCCATTGAGATTTTGATAATTTGATTTTCTTTCCGCTATGGTCAGATGAACTATATTTTTTAGAAATCTCTAACATTTCTGGTATTTGTGGCCACCACTTTCTACAATATTCCAACCATTCATCATCCGATTTAAAACTTGATTTTGGCCATAATCTTTCCCAAATCTTCAATAAAAATTCAGACTCTTCCTCCGCAGTATTAGCAAGATTGTCATTGATGCTCGGAACGCCCGGTTCATTTTCAGAATTAGCATCTTTACCCGACATCATTTTTGGAGTGTCCAACCAGTTAGCCCTTTTCCCCATCGATTCCCATTCTTTTTTAGAAATCTTTATTTTTCTTTTCCCATTCGCCATTTTTTCAATTTTCATGATTCTCCTTTATTAATATTACATCATATATACAGATTCTGGTTGTCCCACTCCCTCATTTACCCAAAACGCATCAAATCCCTCAGATAAAGCTCGCTCTTCTGTTTTATCAAGCTCTTCTGCATTAACAGCGCTTGGAACCGGATTATCTCTAAAGATTCTTTCATCAGGCAGTATTATTGACTTGACCTGAGACGGTAATCCGGATTGAGTAAATTGCATCGCCCACTCTTTATCAGTCGTCCAATATTTTCCACCTTTATTATATTGACTCTCGCCACGATATAACCGGATAGATTTAGCTGTTCTATATATCTTCATATTAATAATTCCTTATTATATATTACATAATAAGTTTCATCTTCTGCTTTCTGTATAAAAATTCCATCTATCCCGTTCTTTACCATAAAATCCATAAAAGCGTTAGGATCTTGATGATAAAATACTTCCGCCCATATATTCATAATTTGATCCAAGGGGTTGTCTTCATTAATAATAGAATTGATCAATAATCGCCTGCCAATATTATAATCTTCATCCCAATTAAATATAGCTTCTTCTACTTTGTTTTGTCCAACCCCATCTAACATCTTTCCCACTTGATCATAACTAAATAAAGGACTTTGTTTTGTCAATATATTTGAGTTTTTAAGAAACTTTTTCGTAACATTAGGCCCATACATTTCAGCGATGTCTTTTTGCCCAGTAAAATATATCCCCGGTCCCCAAGCAGCAGATGATCCTAGATCTTTGCCAAGCTCTTTTCGCCCATAATCTGCATCAAAATCCGCCAAATCAATTGGACTCGGGTCACCCCTATATATTTCCTGAGCTGTTCTGTATATTTTCATATCCATTAAAACTTATCTAAAAAATTCTGCTCAGATGTCTCAACAGATTCCGACAAATCTTCCGATTCAGAAGGCGTAATAGTTACAGGAGTCGTATCTCCCCATGTTTGAGGACCATCAGATTCACAAGCAAAAGCATAATCGACAGATCTTTGGAATTGATCGTTATACTCACACGCAACTTCATAATAAGTTCCAAAATCATGAGGATTTGATGTTATTTTTAATCTAGCCCCTTCAGGTTCCACCCCCAACTTTTGCCTAATTAATTCAATATACCTTCTGCATTCCTCCATTGCCCTCTCTCTATAATTATCTGTCCCTACTTGAGCGCAATCTTCATCAGGAGGAGTTGGCCCCAATTCTATTCTATCCCTAAAAGCTTTCTTCATCCATCCAGCCTTTCTTCCCATAGATTGCCATTCTTTTTTAGATATCTTAATCTTATTTTTACCGTTTGACGCTTTTACTATTTTCATAATTAACACTCCATATCTTTACTCTAAACACGAATATATCTTCATCTCATTTCCCATAACTTTAAATTAGATGCAGGAATAACCCCGTGATATTCAAACGTTGTCCCTTGATCTTCTGGATCTAAAAGAACGTTCTTATCAACAAAGAATTTATTTTGATCTAACCCATTAGTATCCACTTCTAAAATAACAATATTATCAATAAATCTGCTGGGAACGTCTTCTTCTTCAGCAGCTTCCGCATACGATTCGGCCACATATGGATCTAATGCCAAATAAACAACACCCCGATTAGATTCACTCCAATTTTTATTATTAGATGCACCAAGCCCCGATCCCATTATGCTATCCAAATATTCCCTATAAGTAGCATGATAAAGAATAGAAGGAACCAACGCTTTCTCATCATCTTGGGTGTTTTCTTGAGCTATTCTGTATATCTTCATTATCTCACTTGATTCAAGTCAAATTCACTTAAATTTATTATTACCAATTGCTTGCCGCTAGGAAGGTTAGCTTCAGAATGTTCATGATTTATTAAATATGCATCAACATCCCCCAACAACCTGACATATTCTTCAACACTATATGGGAATCTTTGGTAATTACTTTTATTTACCTTTGGAACTATATAGTGTTCAAAACTTTCTTTCATTCTATCTGCATTTTCCCTTATCGTTCTAATTATACCGTTAATATGTTCGCTAGAAGTTAAATCCACAATATTACAACTGGGTAACGAAGTTGCAATCCAAACATGTTTCGCATCATTAGTATAATATTCTGACATCCCTGAATTATTAATGGGAGAAAAATAATAACCAGTCCCTGCCTCTCCCGTAGCCTTAGTTAATGTTTCAGCATTTTCTCCTCTAATAAATTGTTGCATTTTTTGCGATATTCTATATATCTTCATCCCGTACTCCCAATAAAGTCAAACTTGGATTTTGGAATTTTGGAAATCGATTTATAAGAATCACTTCTAGCCCTATGAGTACAACAATAATACCCATCGTCATCTTTTTTAATAGAACATTCCCACTCTTCAACTGGCCCAAATCTCTTTTCCGCTTCTGCCCTTTCTTCCATAGTGAGAGATTCCGTTAAATGTTTTTTGTGTGACTTGGCAAGACGATACCAATTGAACCCCGAAGATTCAAGATATTTTTGCTTACAATAATTGCAGGTGCTATATCCCCTTCCCTTTCCATTACGAATGCCTTCCAATGTCATTGAAACAATAGAAAGCTCTTGGTCATCCATCTCTTTCTCAAACTTCCATTCCTCATTACCCTTTGTTCCAATGTCCATCCATCTCCCACAATCAACACATTGCAATAAAGAGTGCTCCGGAATATTGTTAAGCAATTCTTCTACTGTAATAAATCTTGCTTCTCTTTTTATATTAAATTTCATCCTATACTACTTCTTAATATAAAAGCGGTATTCCTCGGGTAACTTGTAGGAGAAATGAGGGATCATGTAGGGAGCAACTAGCGAAAAGAACTTTTGAACATTTTCTCCTTTGAAGGTAATATAATTTCCCTTATTCGCCGGTCTCCCCTTAGTTTCTTTTAAATCCCCCTTGATATCAAATCTTCCATGAAGAAACTCTAATATTCGTAGGTTTCCCGAGTATCCGAATCCATATGTGAATAAATGCGGTTGCCCTCTCTTGTTGCTCCCATCTCCCATATACCATGCTGCTAAACTATTCGCATCAAAACCGGCATTTTGTAGGTATTCAATTGGGAAAATCTTCTCTCCATTTTTATAAAATTCGCTATAAATATCTTTTAAAATCTTATTCGCCATTGTTCGTAGATAATAGGTTCTATATTGTTTACCGTTTTGATGATTATCCACTATTCGCTCTTTCAATTCAAAGTTTGGAGATAATATATGTGATAGCAAATCGGCTTTATGTTGAATAAACGCCTTCTGTTTATGAGAATGATTGCATTGATACATTCCCCATGGAGTTATGCTTCCATCACCCAATAAATCACCAAGTATGAACTTAATTTGATTATCGGATAGTTCTTCGTGCCATTTTAGGCGCTTCATGGCCTCTGGGCATTCGTCAGTTAAACCAAGTTCCTTTATCCTTCTATAAAGAACCATTCTACTACAACCTGCAATTTTGGCCATTTCATCATAGGTTTTTGCTTCTGATTGCCATTTCAACACCTCTTCTTTTGAAACAACAAACTTACGGTTTACCTTGGCGTTTTGATTGGATTTCGTGGGAACTTTATTTTTTATATCATAATGTTTTCGTCTACGCCATACCGTTGCTTTACTTCCAATATTATATTTTTCAGCTATTTGTTTATCAGTTAACCCGTTTTGCAAATACTCATCTTCTAGCAGATTTTTGGTTAAAAATCCATATTCGTCATCAACTTTAAACATACTATTACTCCTTTATTTGTGGTTATAATAGTATTATACAATAAATGGTTTCGTTTATCCTTTAAAATATACATTAAGTATGAAGACGAAACCAATAGTGGTAAGTTGTTGATTATCAGGCATTTGTCTTATATAAATAACGGAACCATCGTGACCTTCCCCCCGGAAGCGTATACTCAGGCGTCACGTACATTGCAATACCCGGCAATTTCAATGTCTTAACATTCTTACCGAATTCAGTCCATATTTCCTGATATGACTTATACAGATCTTGATATAACGTGGCTGCATTTTGAGCATCTTCTGGACGACCGTAAATAATTTTCTTCTCTTGCCATGTCAATCCGAATATCAGTCTTTTCAATGCGAGTATGGCTGCGTATAGCAAAATACCAGCGTCCCATTGACCGGGAGCTTGATCTAATGACGCATAGTATACGCTCGAAGGAGGTAATCCATTCATCATTTTCAATCCGAATTGCAAAAACGAAAGTAATTCTTCTTTACTGAAATAAGCAAAGTTATAGGCAACTGAAACACTATCTTCGGGAGCCATTAGCGTATCAAAATATATTTTACCCATATAATCGGCATGCCATCCATCATCTACTAATCTATTATTGACACGGACAACAGGGCGGGGGTCTTGATTCCAGTTTTCATAAGCCAACCCATAAACAGTCGAAAATGTACTTACTTTTTCATTAAACTCTGAATATGTTATGCTTGGATCTCCATCGCCACGGATAAGAGTCAACGATCCTGTGGCACTCGGAGAACCCGTCCCAACACAAGTTAATACAACCTTGTAAATATATGGGGTTGTAGTAGTTGTAATAAATTCTTCTGATGTGCTAGAACTTGTTATAGTAGATGAAGATGATTCGTCTAAAGAAGATGTGGAAGATGAATCTCCTCTGCTTGATGAGCTAGAACTGCTAGAAGAATCTATTGAACTTGATGAACTGGAATCCAAACTGGAAGAGCTGCTTGATACGTCTGATGAACTACTTGACATATCGTTATACGGCAAAGACTCAAACACAGTAAAAGTTTGACCATTATTCATATATACGTCGCCTTCATAAGCTTGAACGCCTTCATTAACGACGAAATAATAATAACTCTTAACTCTTTTTTGCTGATTATCCTGTTGGATACGCATAGCTTGTTCGAAATACAATGGGATATGCATTGATTCATAAATAAAATCATTTGCCAAATCCATTAGGAGCTGGTTTACTCGATCTGATACTTCTGTAGCCTTGCCTTTAGATAGAAAATTTATATAAGATTCCAAGCTATATACTGAAAATATCATAGTCTGTTGTTGAATACTTTCGGCAGCAGACCATTGATATGTCCATCTATCATAATACTGACCTAACGGGAGATTGGCGGGAACATACCAGTCAGCATACCAAACGCCTTGATTTTCCATTTGGGCATTAATGGTATCTAATACGGTAACTCCGTCTGAATCTAATATTTCTACAAGAGGTTGCCCGCCGGGATTCGTAAGAATACCGTTTGCATTAAAATGGCAATACAAACGAACAATTTCGTTTTGCAAAGCCGATGTTCTTGTTTGAATTGACATATAGATACCTTATTGAATCTGCTGAGGTGTCTGAGTTACTTGAGATGCATCGGGTGCTTGAGCGTTTTGTTGAGAAGCTAACGCTTCAGATTCCGCAACTTCTATCGCTTTATTTATCTGAGATATTGATAATTCTCCTAACTGATTAAATATAGATGTGAAAAATGCCTTAGCCTTTGATAACGGAATTTGAGTTTCTTTAGACGCATTGATGATAGCCATTTTAACCTGTTGAATTTGCGCATTCGCCATTTTTTTTAACGACTCTTCTTTAGTTTCAGCAGCGAATAGTTTTTTCTCTGGACTCCATCCCTGCTCTTCCCCTATATTCTCCCACTCTTTCTTAGATATAGCTACTGTAGTCTTTCCTTTTGATATAGTAAGTTTCATATTGCCCCTTAATCGCCCATTTTAATTTTACAAGTTGAGCAAGATTTCTTTTTCTTACTAAGATTCTGCTTTTTCACTTTCTGAACACATCGTTCGTATTTTTCTGGGTCTTTATCTTTATCAACTTTAGTATGGCAAACCGCCCATGGATTGTATGGCGTCTCATTAGCCGGACGTTTTTTCTTCTTTGCAGTTTTAATAGATGCTTGTTTACATGAATCGCATAAATGTTTTGTTAATTCAACCCCGGTTTGCTCATGAACCCAAGATGGACATCGGCACTTTTCAATACTCCCACAAAATGGGCATTCATTTTGTTTATGAGGGGTCTTATCAACGACTTCATAAGAGGCTTTTTTATTTTGCTTCTTTTTTCTATTTTTCTTAACGATGTCACGATCAAAACGAGTTCCCTCACATTCAGGATACATTTGAGTATCTAAATGACCTTTTGGTTTTTGATAACCTCCACAATCTGATTGTATGCGATAAATTTTCATTTACGCCCCATTTAATTTAAAAGTTCATAATTAACGGCATAATCTATTCTAACAGATGCCGTATTACTTGCCAAATGAATAGCCTGATCTATATTGAGAACTTTATCATCATCGTTGAAATGTTCTGTGACAACGCTTCCTGTTTCATCAATAATCCACGTTTCGCTGTCTAAGCCAAAAACGTCCGTATCAGATGTAATAGAACTTGCAAATTCTGTATCTGCATTAAGACCAAATAAATGTCCAGCGATACTGTCTTTATAACGTGGGACAGTCATTGAATTTACGTTCAAATAACGGATGTTTCCAGAACTAGGTGTTATGGTAAATTTTCCTGTAGCTTCTGCATAAACAACCGTAAATGTAACACCTAAAGATGTAAATGCATCATTAGCATCAAGTTGTGTCTTAAGCTCAGCTGCCAGCTCTGTTCCAGTATAGAATCCGGAATCAAGCGTTATTTCTTGCGGTAATGAATCAGCGTGTTGGAACCATAGAGAATCATTCAAAGAATCAACAACTTTTCTTCCGTTCATTACTTTAGCGGAATAGTTGCGAGATGTTGCATTACTAAATGCAAATGCGATATTATTAATCTGCCAATCAGTTTCGGCGCTGATAACTGCGTTTAATGCCTCGGTAGTTACGTCTTGCGAACCTTGGACTAATTTAGTAGTCCTTTTCGCCATTACTCTATCGATAGCAGATCCTAGTTTCTTTTGTAATCTGTTCGGATAATATACAATAGCCATTTTTCTCTCCTGAAATAATTTATTGGGGCATATGCCTCAATACTATTTCAAGAAAGATTATTAGAAATCCTTTTGCGGATTATATTTTACTAATGGTTTTAATGCCTTTTGGATTAATTTGCGATCCGCTGCCTATTGTTTTTCTAGCCCTAGGTTGTCCGCCTCCATGAAAAGACGTTCTAGCTCCGTTAGATTCTCCCATAGGAGTTAGATTAATTAATCCTGCTAATTGTTCTTGTTCTGAAGGAGAATCATCCTCTACGCCAACATACATTGACTCCGCCTTAGGTATTTTTTCAGTAGAACCAATAGCATTTTCGGCTTCATCTCTAGTACTATAAGTTTCTAGACCCATACTTTGAGTACCGTGAATAGCTTTCTGTCTATATGACTCAACCTCATCAGGCTTAATGAATTTAACTATTTTTTGACGAAGCATAGCCTTCAGGTCTGCGCTAGAACCAACTCGTTTTGCTGAAATATTAGATAGATTAACGGGAATATTCAAATCTAAACTCAGATCGATATCGTTCAATCTTACAGAACCGCAAGTATCATTAACGACATAGGCTGGAATATCAATAGCTTCGGCCTGTTCTTTCATCTCCATGGCAATAGCTCTCTGTCTTGGATTTTCAATAGCGTTTAAGTCAATTTCCGACTCTTTCCCTTGAGCAGCTTTTACAGCCATCATAAGTTCCTCGATTGAATACACAAAGCTTTTAAATTTAGGGTCTTGATACTCTTTGAATTCTGGAGGCGTCGTTATTTCTTCTGCCGACTTTATAGCATGAGCGACTTCGCCTTTCTCCGGAGGAACTGTTGCTGCCAGCCTATCGACTACCGTTCTTGGCCCTTGTCTTACGTTACCGCCAGATGAGAAAATATTTGAAACCGTAGATTCAGAAGGAACATTATTTTCGAAAGATAGCGGAGTAAATTGAATGCTGGTTTCCTTCTCTAAACTTTGTCTAACTCCATTAATATCTAAATTATCTCCCGAAATAATTAGTGATGCTTCTCCAACGCCATTTCGTACAGGATCTGCGACGAGAACAACTCTTCCTTCGCTATCTCCAAGTATTGATCTTAACTTTTTGCTTAATGAAACTCTACATTTAATACTAATATCCATAATTATCTCCTTATGAAGAAATCTCTTTTAATCTCGTATACACTCTATTAACGGCCTGATCCCATGTGAAATTTTCTCTTACTTTCTTACTTAAAATTGCCGCTTTTTTCTGCGCTTTTCCATAATCCTCATATACACTTCTCATATGTTCTTTTGTTTTCTCAATAGCATTACGTCCAAACTCAGGGAATACTTGATCCTCATAAAAACCACAATGCTTTGCTAATTTAGACATATTGCCATTGATTTGAGCTTTGGAATAAGAATCTGGCTCAACTATATATGAATTCTCATCATTTAACAAATCCATTTGACCAGAGCAGTAACTTCCGATGACTGGCAATCCAGATGAAGCCGCCTCGTAGTAGATTAATCCAAAACCCTCGCCCCGAGACATAAGAACAAAAGCATCGCTAGCGGCATAAAGTTTAGGCATATCTTTTTCTTTAATCAGCTTATCATATAACGCAATATGAGGTAATTCGTTATCATTTTTTAATACTCCATTACGAATATTTTTAAAATCAGCGGCAATAATTTCAGGTTTATGGTGATAATCTGTCCTTGAGGCGATAAGCAAACTCACGTCATCATCGGACGAGAACTCTTCCATAAATGCCTTAAGAAGAATGTCATATCCTTTGCGATATCCCCATTTAAATACGCTTAAGAAAACAAAACCCTTTAATCCAAACCCGAGGCCGAGAGGAGAGGTGTCAGGATGATAGCGATAAGTATCAACGCCTAATGGCATAACTTGAATATAAGGCCTTACCCCATTACTTTTAAATAATTCTTTACCATGATTAGTTGGAACCCATATCTCATCATAAAGATTTAGCTTACCCACATAATCCTTATGAAGAGTTTGAGAGGTTTCCATCATGGTATAAAGAATTTTTCGTCCTCCGTGCGCTAAACGCAACGGAACTGTGGCTCCATATACTTTAGGCGCTGATGGGCTTATTTCTAATTGAGATAAAATGTTAAGTTCTTTTATAGTCGCCTCATTAACTTCCAATGGAGCTTCTTGAATATCAATTTTAACTCTCGTGTTAAGATTTGAAAGACCGAATGCCATTGCCCTATTTTGGCGACTAAAGCCGGAATAGGTTGTAAAATGTCCATACCAATGAACTTCTAACGGAGGTTCTCCATAATTAATAGTCATTTTTTCCTGTTCCTTTATGCCACTTCCTGAACTATTCTGTGCAGTTTTGCCTTTTCTATATTGCTCTATTTCTTCTTTTGAATAAAACTTACTCTCATTACCTTCGTCTTCAATCATAATAGATGACGGGGAATCGCCCTTATCGGGACGTTCCCAAGAATCCACGAAATCAGGCAAAGCATCTATTTCTTCTCTTGCATCTCGCTCTTGTTTTTCTCTTCGTTCGACTTCCTCACAATATCGAGAAACAATTACTCTTCGCTGGGCCAGTTCGTAAGATGACAATAATTGTTTTGCCATATTAGTTCCGCTTTAAAAATCTAACTCTTGTCTATTATACAATGTTTTCCTATGTATAATAAAGAGAAAGGAGTATATTATGAAGAGATTCTGGAGAGGAATGACTAAAGACGATAAATTTGTAACTGAGGCTCAAGGTACGGCTTGGAACGAAGTTGCATCTGAATTAAAGAGTCTGGAACTGGTTACTGAGAATAACGTAATTAAACTGCCCAAGGGAATGAAATATATACAGGCTAAAACATGTGGGGCAGATTTATTAAGCGGAGAATGTGAGATAGAATCAAGGTATTTAGGGTTCTATTTAGGAAATAATACAGTAATCATTCGAGTTGACGAAAAGAGCGGAGACATTAGCGTCGAAGTATCATAAATCGTCTTAGTTTTCAGGATATTCATAATGGCTTGGCTAACGGGTTGGGAAAATAGAGTAAGGTTTAGAGTTGACAATTCGCTGCTAACCGGCAATTTGATCAATTATCCTTTTGCTATATGGCATGGAAATGGGGCAACTTGGGACGGCACACCAGACTCTTTTCATCCAATACCAATAGAAGTCATAAACCATCTCCAAAATTCACATCTTAATGATAGAAAAATAGCTATTACAACTGATGATGGAGTAACTCAATGCTACTTCATGAGTTATTCTTCTAATCGCTTACTTGCAACGCTTCCATCAGGTGATACTAGCCCGCTCAACGATTTTTGGTCGATATGGGTATTAGCTCCTTTTTTATATTCCAATTACCAAAACGATTTTTATTTATATTACGATATTAACCAAGAAGATAACGTTTATGGAGAGAAATCTGGTAACGTATTCTCGTCTTCCACTAATATAGCCGGTTACTGGGATTTCGAGAATTTAAGTTTTAGCGGCGGCATTCTCGACAGTTCTATTAATAAAATCGACGGAATCGGAGTTGGTGTAAAATCTACAGATGGGATAGTACTAGGTACATTTGCATTGGGAGACGGATATTTCGCTCTGGGAGGAGGTGGAGCAAGACAAATCTATAGTAATTATGGCTATACAGTTACAGGATGGATAAACGACTCTAAAAAGACCGGATCAGGAGCCATATATAGAGAATATAGTCTTACAGGAGACTCTTCTTTCACAATTTATGCAACAGGCACAAACAGACCTCTTCGAGTTCAAATACTTGATGAAAACGGAGCAACTCTATTAAATAAGGAATCTTTACAAAATATCTCAGCATATAATGAATGGACTAGTTTTGCGTGGTTTGATTCAGGCGGTAATGCATCACTGTACATTAATGGCGTTAAAGATCAACAAATATTTTCTTACGCTCCGGGCACTCTCAATGTCGATACTACCGTTGTAGGATTAGATGCTCTCGGAACCGGCGCAAAATATGAAGGATCAATTGATGAGTTGACAACTTACAATAGTGCGAAATCAGATTCATGGGCAAGAATGGATTCGTACAGATATCGCAGTAAACAAAATAATATACCTGTCCTTAATATAACATTTTATTATACAGATGCGCCCACTACGACTACTTCAACTACTACCAATACTACTACCAATACTACTACCAATACTACAACACGCCCGCCGAGGCATACTGTACTTGGGAAAGTAGAGACAGTCGAAATTATCAATGGGTCTACAAAAATAGAACAAGATGGCAGCGACAATAAGGCGACGTTAAATACAATTAACGCTGAATCTCTTGAACTTGGGGCGATGGCTCCCGGCGAAACATCATTAACTAAAATTATTTTCTTGAGAGTCCCATCCTCTCTAGGTATTAATAATATTAAACTTGGATTAATAGATACTGGAGGCATTAATTTTACAAATTCTACTTTTGGGATTGAAACACTAAATTATTTAGATTATAATTATGTACCGTCTCTCTTTTTTGATGGGGTAAATGAAAATAAAGTTGCAACAAGCGCCCATAATATTGCTATACCTAACAGCGGGGCTTTTGCATCTCAATATATATATTTGAACGTTACTTTGCCCAACGATCATGAGATGGGGGCTGGTGTAGTGCGTTATAAATGGTTTTTTGATTATGATAGCGGAGTAACTTCAACTGGTTCTGTCGGATCTAGCGGAGTAATAAGTCAAGGACTGGGTTCGGAAGCAGGA
>Ga0265294_10000536_pt1 | contig 50778 bp, 48 predicted proteins | sample MunlanPumphouse3_FD_192504 | JGI IMG/M metagenome (GOLD analysis project Ga0265294, IMG submission 192504) | Groundwater microbial communities from a municipal landfill in Southern Ontario, Canada - Pumphouse #3 | ecosystem: Environmental > Aquatic > Deep subsurface > Groundwater | place...
GATAGTTTATAATCATCAAAAAGTAAAAAAGAGGCTAATATTCTAAAACCTATAACTACAACTAAAATTGTAAAACTAAGCTCTTTATTTAGTAAAAATGCTACTAAATATAAAGAAAATATAGATACTACTATATTTACAATTACCCCTAAAAATCTTTTATCTTTTATCATACTATTTATTCCTTAGTTATAGTTTTATATAAATTATCATCATACATAAAAGGTGATTTTACCTCTTTAAAACTTTTTAAGTTCTTATCGCCCTCACCCAATATTGTATTTTCTTTTTTTATTTTCCAATCAATGTTTAAATATTTGTCATCATATCTTACACCAATACTTTCACCTGCTGCAAAATATCTGTCTATTTTTATATTTACAATAGCATCTTGGCTTAAAACAGAAAAACCATGTAAAAATCCTCTTGGTATAAAAAGTTGTTTATTTTCAAAACTATCTAGTTCTAAAGAAATAACTTTACCAAAGCTTGGACTTCCAACTCTGAAATCAACTGCAACATCTAAAATCTTTCCTTGTAATACACTTACAAGTTTTGATTGGGCAAAATCAAGAGTATTTGTATGAAGTCCTCTAATAACTCCATATTTACTATAAGAGATATTATCTTGGCAAAAATCCACTTCAAATCCTAAAAAATTATTAAAACTATCTTTTTTGAAAGCTTCAAAGACAAATCCTCTATTATCTTCATGAATTTTGGGTTCACAAAGAATAAGCTCTGGTATTTCTAATCTTTTATAATTCATTACTCAAATGCTTTCTTATTATCTACAAACTTCATACTTAAAACTAAAACTATTAAAGCAAGTATAAAAGCCACAAAAATATTTGATACAAAATAAACTATAAAAAATAAAATCATATTTAATCCTATAGAGTAATTTGTAACTTTATAGTGACTCCAACCTGATTGGGTTAGTCTTTGATATGCGTGTTTTTTGTGTGCTTGGGATAATTTTTCTTTATTTAGTTTTCTTCGTATTAAAGTAAAAGTTGCATCAAACCAGTAAACACCAAACAGTATAATCCATATCCAAAAATTTGTTGATTCTTCGTTTGCATAATATATAGTAAAAATTGCAATGTTATATCCTAAAAGTGTACTTCCAACATCTCCCATAAATATCTTAGCTTTGTTCCAATTCCAATACAAAAATCCTAAAACTGCAACAGCTAAAACCAAAAAATGATTTCCACTAAATAAAATAAAGGCTGCAAGTGCTAAAAAAACAGCCTCACTTCCCACATAGCCATTTATACCATCTAAAAAGTTATAAAGATTGATAAACCAAATTATCATAAAAAATGCAAAAATATTTGTAAAAATAGGATTTGAAATATCAAAAATACCAAAAGTCAAAGTCTCAAATCCACCTAAAAAATATAATCCTCCAATAGCTACAATAGCTTGAACCATCAGTCTTATTTTTGGGCTTAATTCATAAATATCATCAAAAAAACTAACTATAGAAATAACTGCACCAAAGAGTAGAGCATAAAAAAGATTTGATGAGATTTCACCTATGAAATATAGATAAAATAATCCTATAAACCAAGTAATTGCAAGGGCAATTCCTCCACCATGAGGAGTTGGAACTGTGTGAGAGCTTCTTTCATTTACCACAGCAACCAATGATTTTTTTATCATATAATTTTTTATAAAATATGTAAGTGAAAATGAGATTAAAAATAGTATTAAATATATCATATTCTATCTTTCAAATTTTCATACACTAAAAATTGATTAAGATTTTTCCACTCTTTCAAAGCTTTAGGATGAAAATCAATAAAGTAACTCATCTAGCTCTACTCTTATTGGTTTTTCATTATCTTTAAGTCTTTCCTCAACTTCTTTGCTTAGGTAGTAATCATCCATAACTTCCATCATCTTTTCATACAAACTTGCTGGAACTAAATAAGCAGAAGCTACATTATGATTGAGTATAGCTACTGCTTCATCTCCAGCATCTTTGAGTAGTTGAGTTGGTGATTTTTTAAGTTCGGTTATACTTGCTGTATAGTTTGCTAATATTGGTTGCATATATCACTCCTTATTTAGTATTTTTTATTGTACTATTTTTCATACTTTATTGTCAACATATATTATGTCATAAATGATTTGATGGCTTAATATCAATCACGAAGCTCAAAAACTTTTTTTTGATGGTGAGATATCTCTATCATTTCACTACCTTGTACAAATTAATTTACAATTATCTTTATTTTCTAAAATTTGTAAAGTAATTTATACAATTATTCACCATTTATCATTAACTTTATTCCATCTTCCACACTATAAGGATTTTTTAGGTTTAATTTCTCTTTTGTGATACTGTTATTTACCTCTAAACTTCCATAAAGTCTTTTATGAAAAGATGGTTTTAAAATTTTCAATAAACTTTCAAAAAATGGTATTTTTACTAGGTATACTTTTTTATCAAGATTTTTTGCCATTAACTCTATCAATCTTGAAGTACTCAACGGTTGATCATCAGAAGCTAAGAATATTCCTGATTTTTTTTGAATTATTATCTCATCAACTAAATGACAAAGATTTCCTATATAAACCATACTCCTTTTATTTTCTATTTTTCCAAAAGGTAATAAAGGAACTTTGTTTACCAAATTTATAAGAGATTTTATATTTGCTTTTACTCCATATCCATAAACTATAGGAGTTCTTATGATACTTACTTTGAAATCTTCATCTTCTAACTTTTGAAGTTCAAATTCAGCTTTTAGTTTACTTTTTCCATATTCATCTTCTGGGTTACAGATACTATTTTCACTATATTTACTATCTGTTTCTTCTCCGTAAACCTTAACTGTACTCATAAAAACAAACTGTTTTACACCACCATCTTTTGCTTTTTTTGCTAGCTGCAAAGTCTGTATTACATTTACTCTTTCATACTCTTCACAACTAGCCCCATCCATTTGATGAACCAAAGCTGAAAGATAAAAAACTACATCTATATCACCACAATCTAAACTATTTATATCATCTTTTAAAAAACTAAAGGTTTTTATGTCATATTTATTTTTATATTTATTTATAAAATAGTTTCCTACAAAACCATTTGAGCCAGTTATTAATAAATTCATAGCTCATATACCTCTTTTGACATTTTATTCATAATATTTTCTCTTTTAAATTTATCTACAAAAGAATTTCGATTTATATAATCTATATTTTCTACTTTTTTAAATTTTTCATAAAAATCATTTACATTACATGGGTCAAATACTATTGCATCTGTAATATTTTGTTCAATAAACTCTTTTGCATAACCACCAACACCTGCTATTATAAATTTATTTGTAGTAGCATATTCAAAAAGTTTTGATGGAAGTACTTTTTTAAAAGCTTCATAATCATTCAAATGTAAAAATAAAATATCACTATTTTTATATATTTCAAGAAGTTTTTTTCTATTTACTGGTTCGAAAAGTTTTACATTATGTATTTCCTTTAAATTTTCAATTAATACTTTTTTTCTTCCTCCATCACCAATAATATGTATTTCATAGTCAACTCCAAGTTTTTTAGCTACATCAGGAACTATCTTTTCTAAACCTTGACCTTCTCCTATATTTCCAGCATAAGTGATAATTACTTTTTTATTTTTTTTATCTTTAGTAAAGTCATATTTCAAAAATACATCATCTATACCATTTGTATAAAAACTATATGCAATTTTATTATTAATATTTTTAAAATAGTTTTCAAAACCTTTTGATACTAAATTTATATGATTTGCAGAATTAATAGTATATTTTTCTATTTTCTTAAAAATTGGAATTATATACCTTAATTTACTTTTTGAAAATACTGATTCCAAAGTATCTGTAAAAATATCTCTAATATCTAAATATAATTTTGATTTTTGTCTATTTGCTATCAAACTTCCTAAAAATGCTGTCATAAGTCTTGATGAAGTTGCATAAACGATATCATATTTTTCTCTTTTTTTCACTAGTTTCATAACTTGCCATGCAAACTTTAGAAACAATTTTGACTGATCTACAAATCCACTTTTGTGAGAACCTAAATCTATCCTATTTATTTCAATATTATCCGCAAATTTTTCAAACTCTTTAGCATCTTCATTAAAACTACCATATCTATTTGGCATAGCTGTTATTATTTCTATTTTATCGTTGGAGCTTATTTGTTTTTTTAATTCTTCTACAAATGCAGTTGTTCTAAATGAACCTGCGCATAAATCAGGAGCATAATAAAAACTCAATACTAATATTCTCATATATTTATCTCTACTTTCAAATCTTTTTTAAATGGTATTTCTAAAACTAAAGCTTTTATAGTTTTATTAAATTCAGGGGAATAGTCATAAGTTAAAACTGAAAATTGAGAATTGAGAATTATTCTTTCTCTTATTTCACTTTCTCTTATGTTTGGATAAAAATGTAATCTTGCAATTGCATTACACTCTTTATTTAAACTATCTTCTATAATTATTTTATCCTCTTTAAATATCCATTTTCTAGTATGTAAAATTCCAAATTTCTTTTTATATCCATCGTGAATTGATTTTATAGAATCTTCTTTTTCAATTAGTTCAACAATATTTGCTCTATTTGCAACTCTAAATCCACCCCAAACTTCACTACTATTTTGACCATTTATCTCAACTGTATTATGAGCTTTTGTACTTCTTTCACTATCTCTTTGTTTTCCTATATTATATGTACTAAGTCCAGCATCTACAATAAAAGGCTTATTTTTAATATACAATTCAAAATTAAAAGTATCTGCATGAGCATGTCCTGCAATATAACTAGCTCCTATTTCTCCAACATCAACTATACACTCATAGTTTTGTTTTTTAAATTTTCTATAACCACTTTGAGATAATTTTGAATGTTTAATGCTTAATTTTAAATTATTTGCATACTTAAACAACGCATTAGAAATAGGTGCAATACAATTTGCACTATCATTTAAAAGTGGGATTTTTCCATTTTCATAACTTATACTTTTTAACCATCCCAACATTAAAGAAGCTTTTTCTTCTAAATATTTTAGTAGCTCTTTATTTTTCCAGCTATTATTTTGAACTAAATTAATACAATCCAACACTCTAAAAAGCATAAGCTGATGATACATAGGACTTAGCTCAAAATGAGCTCCATCATCTAGTATCTGTTCATTTAACTCTTTTTCTAAAATCTCTTTTGCTTTTTTATATAAAATTTCATCTTGAAAATAATAAGCTCCAAATAAAAGACTAAATCCATTTTCAAGCAGATGATTACCAAGTAAGTGATACTCTAAATTATCAAGTAATATATAATATTGAGCATATAAACTATCATCTATTTTTTTATCTTTTATTTCATATTTAGTTAAAAACTTTATCCAATTTATTCCTCTAAGACTTATAGGAAAAGGTTCAAGTCCGTCTTTTACACTACATATATTTTCAATAAAATCATATATTAAACTTAAATCTTCTCTTTCTTTTAAATACTCAAAATATGTAAGATTATAAGTCCAAAGTTTTCCATATTCAGAATAATTCCAGTCTATTTTTGAGTCAAATTTTTTTGATAAATTTAATATAGTAAATTCACCATCTTTATAACTACTATAATATTCACAAGAATCTATCAAGCTCAAAGCAGTCGAACTCGATTCTTTTATAAACTTATATTTAAATCCAATTATTTTTCTAAATCTAACCCTTACAAAATAAAACAATCTAAAATAAATCTGAGTAAATTTTAAATATTTAATTGTATTAAATAGTCTAATATATTTGTTCATCAAACTTCTACTAAATTCTTACTTCTTATAGACTCTAAAATCTTAAATGTAGTTTTTGTAGTATTATAAATACTATCAAAACTTATAGCCTCATTTCCACTTTTTACAGCTTCTTTAAAAGCTTTAAATTCATTTACAAAACCTTTATCTTGGTTTGCACTTTTTTCTTTTGAAGATTTTCCACCTTTAAAAATTGTTAATTCTCTAAAATCATTCATCTGCATACTCACACCACTACTAAATACTTCTATATACTCTTTTGGCATACTATTATCACCATAGGCATAGTAACTTATAGTTGCAGTACTACCGTTTGCATAGTTTAGTACAATATTTACATTATCTTCATCTGGAATTGATTTATCTTCTTTATTTATAGTTGTAGCAAATACACTCTTTACTTCACTACCAATCAAATAACTACAAGTATCTATAAAGTGACATACTTCACCTATGATTCTACCACCACCTATAGTTCTATCTTGTATCCAAACATTTTTTGGTATGATTCCAGCATTTACCCTATAGTTTACTGATATTTGTCCACTTATAAATTTTTTCATTTTTTCTATCATGGGTGAGAATCTTCTATTAAATCCAACTTGAACAATAGTTTCACCTGTATAAGCTTCTTTTATAGCTTCTAACTCTTCTTCATATATACATAGAGGTTTCTCTACAAAACAGTGTTTTTTTGACTCTATAGCCTTTAAGACTTTAGAAGCATGGTCATTGTGTCTTGTAGTTATAAATACTGAGTTTATCTCACTATTTTTAAATATCTCTTCACTATCCGTAGTGATATATTTAAAATCATATTTTTTTCCAGTACCTTGTGCAGATACACCTGTAGCTGTACAAAGTCCTACAAATTCAAAATCTCCAACTTTTTGAATATTTGGTAGAATAACGGATTTTGTAAAATTTCCAGCACCTATAAGCCCTATATTTACCTTATCATTACTTATCTTTTTTTCACTTCTTTGAACTATCTTTTCATTTTCAAGTTTTATATCTCTTTTATAGTTTAATACTATTCCTAAATATTTCTCTTTGATTCTTCCTTCAAGTAAGTCATATGCACTCATTGCATCATCAAAATCATAAGAGTGAGTTATAAGCTCTTTTGGAGTAATTTTACCCTCACCTATAAGCCCTAAAAATGCTTCAAAATTTCTTTGCTCCGTAAATCTTACTAAATCATATGGATAATCTATACCTTTCTCTTCATACTCTGGATCATATCTTCCTGGACCATAAGCCATAGATAGTTTTATCTCTAACTCTTTTTTATAGTATGTATTTCTTGGAACATCCATACCTACCATACCCACAAGAACAACTCTTCCTCTCATACGACTTATCTCTGCTGCATCAGTTATAGGTTGATTTGAACTAGTTGAAGCAGCTATTATAACTGCATCTACTCCATATCCATTTGTAAACTCATTTGCTTTAGAAATCAACTCTCCAGCATGACAAACTTCATCACATCCAAGTTTTTTTGCAAGTGCCATTTTATCTGGGTCTATATCACTTCCTATTACTTTGCAACCATTTGCTTTGAGAAGTTGCACTGTAAGTTGTCCTAAAAGTCCTAGTCCCATCACTGCTACTTTTTCACCAAGCAGTGGAGCTGTTTGTCTTACTCCTTGAAGAGCAATAGCACCTACTGTTACAAATGATGCATCAATATCATCTACACCATCAGGTATTTTAACCATAAGATTTTTAGGTACATAGTTTATCTCTGCATGGTTTGCATATCCAGCACCTCCACAAGCAACTCTATCGCCTATATTTAGACCACTTAATTCACTTCCAACTTCTACAACTCGACCAGCTAAACTATACCCAAGTGGAATAGGAGTATCAAGCTTTGTAAATACTTTTTCAAGAGTGTTTCGTACACCCTCTTTTTTCATCTTATCTATAACTTGTTTAACTAAATCTGGTCTATCTTTGGCTTTTGCTAGCATAGATTTTTTTGCAAAATCTACAAGCATTTTCTCTGTTCCTGCACTTACTAAACTAACTGTAGTTTGAACTAAAGCTCCATTTTTTTCGCACACAGGTGCTGGTACATCAAAAAGTCCTAGTTCTCCTGTTTTAAAGCTTTGTATAAGTTGTTTCATATTTTATTTTCCTCTCCTATAAATTTATACTTTGTATTTTCTCTTTTTTTATGTTCAGTTCTTTTAGCTATCTCAGGTACACTGTCAACTGGACTTCCTATGGTCATAATCCTTACATCTTTTCTACCAGCTAATTTATCTCTCATAATTTTAGCTACTGATTTTCCAGTTTTTCTACTTTCTTCATAAGCTTCATCTATAAACTCTCCATCTATACCATCTGGAGCTTGTATAATAGACTGAAAATGAAATATTCCATTTAATTCATCGCCTCTAAAATCTGCTGAATTAAAAATTTTATTGATATCTACTTTCATGGCATCATTCATACCTGCACCACGAGTTCCAAAAGTGTGAATAAACTGCGAATCATCATCTTGAATTATTTCAATTTTAGTAATATCATAATCACTCAAGGGTATATGGAAATCACTGTAATTGATAAATTGTTGCCCATTTATTCTCATCTGAAAATGATAATGAGGGAAATTACTCTGACTTCCTCCATGACCTTTAAAATCTCCATTTGAACACTCAAAACTCCACTCAATATGTTTATATTTTATAGTTTCTTGAATTATTATATTTTCACTTTGTTCATCTTTCATATCATTGATATTTTTTAAATATTGTTCTTCATTTGCTACCCATCTTAAAAATGCATTGATACTAAAAAAATCAAATTTCTCATAAACACTTTTGAAATCTTTTTTCTTAAACTTGCACTCTCTAAGTAGCCAGTGAACACAAGGAGTATCTTTACTTATAGTTTTATATGGCTTTTTACAAATATAACAAATATTTTGTCTATAATAATGCAAAAACTGATTATGTTCTTCTACTGCTCTTTGCTGTTCTTGTTCATTTATATCATCTATTTGTTCTTGAGCAAGGGTTTTATTAAAAGATTTAAAATTATCTAACTTAGTATCAATCATAAATTGTATTCTCCAATCTCATTTGCTTTTCAAGCTCTTGAAATAACTCTTTACCTTTTACCATAAAAAATGGTGTCAAATAATGATTATAAATCACATAGTCATCTTTATTCATATATTTTTTTACAAATTTTTCAGGATTTGCTTTTGCTATGGCTTGTAAGTCATGTACTAAAGTTTTAACTACGATTTCATTTTTATTTTCATCTATACAAACTTTTCCATAAACCACATCTTCATTTATTTTTTTAGGATATTCATTAGGACAAATATCTTCTACAGTATGAACCATAGAAAGATAACTCATAGGAGAACCAAGTCCTATAACTTTTACATTATAGTTAAGTAATTTCACAAATGGACTTTTTGAACCAAACTGATAAATATCAAGATGATGTTCACTTAATATGTCTTCAGCTATTTCTCCAATTGTAGCTACTGATTTAGTAGGATGCAAACTTCTTTTAGCAAGTTTATATCGTCTTACTCTTTCGGAAAAAATTCCCATGCCAGATGGTGTTTTTTTGATATCAAACTGTTTATTCATATGCATCCACTCCTTTGATGAGTACCGTATAAATGTAGGTACACTTATACTTCCATCATCTCCAACGATATCAAGTAACATCTCTAGCATTTTTAACGGACTAATCTCTGTATTTATCATATCCATAGATCCATGTATAAAAAGGTGGTCTCCTTTTTTTATTCCTAGCTTATCAGTAAAAATAGTTTTTAAATTCTCTTCATTCAAAGGTGGGAGTCTATCTATTAATTTTTTCTTATTTTTATATTCAAACTCTTTTATTTTTGACTTGAGTTTTTTGGATAATACTTTTGACAAAAGTTTTCTTATCAATATTCTCATATTAGCTCACTCACTACATCTCTCATATTTTTATACTCTATAAAATCATAACTTTTCAACTTCTGAAATAATAAATGAAGTTCATCATTAAAATATGATGATTTTGAATGACCTATGAAAACCAAAGGTATCACTTCATCTGTATCTTTACATTTTCTATAAACATCATCTATCATAGATACCAAAGTTTTATGACTCATAGTGTTAAAATCAGCCATATAATAGTTTCTACTAAGTACTTTTTGTATCTTTTGCCATTTACTCATTTTCACTTCTGAAACTTTTGTCTTATAGAAGTTTGATACTATCTTATTTGATTTCAGATAGTGCAGGTTTATATATTTCAAAAAACCTAATGATGATTTTTTTGTATAAATAGGGAGTTCTAAAAACTCATTTTTATCACTTTCAACTATTAAACTATTATTTTTACTATTTACATACCAATATCCAAAATCTTTTGGTGAATTGATATAATCAAACTTACCATAACTACTATCAAATTTTGCATTAGGAGCTACAGAACTATCGCATCTAAAACCACACTTTTTTAATAGTGGCAATACTTTTGATGGAGTTTTCATAGACCATGCACCAGCCCTGAAACTATTGCATTCATAAGAACTATCAATCGGCTTGAAAAGATTTTCTAAAAACCATTTCCCAGAACTAAATATCTCTTCTATTTGATTTTCTTCTAAGTCTGATATATCAAAAAGCTTTGTATCTAGTTGTATCTTATTATTTTTGTATATTGCATTGTACCAAGTAGGATGATAGTGAAACTGTACATCATGCCCTCTTTTGACAACATCTGCAAGTTGTCGTTTTATCAGTTCGTTGTCTTTTTCAAAATTATTGCTCTCATCTGCAAACTTTTCATATCCCAAATATTGCCCATATTCAAAAAATAGTGTAAGTTTTGCACCATATTGTTCAAATATATCTAAAAGTTGATTTACAGGTATTATTTGTTCACGGTTCACAATGCCACTTCCGTCTCCAAAAATTTCATAATCTAAAGTCATTATTATCTGTATCATGTTATGCCTTGTATTCAGGATAATATTGCCGAAACCATTCTTCTAAAACAATAAGAGCCCAAATATGAGGAGACCTATCTCTTCTATTTATATTATTTTCATAAATTATGCGTTTAATATATTCATAATTAAAAAGTCCTCTTTTCTCTACACTTGTTTTAGATAAATAATCATTAATATATTCTTTCAAATCTTTTTTTAACCACATACCCATAGGAGGGTTAAGTCCTAGTTTTGGTTTATTTATAATATTATTAGGTATTTTACCCTCAAGTATTTTTTTCATCAAATATTTTGTCTGCCCATTTTTTATACGATATTTAGTATCAACTCCTGTCATAAATTCTATAACTTTATGATCAATGAGTGGAAATCTCGCTTCAAAAGAGTTTGCCATACTCATAGCGTCGCCATAGGCTAAAAGATTGTTTGGCAAAAAAGTTTTCAAGTCCACTATAGAACTTTTGAGTATCCCATCACTATAATTTTGAGCATTCCAAGTGTCTTTTACTACATGCTTATAGGATTTATACTCTTTAAAAAGCCTATTTAGTTCACTATCGCTAAAATAGGCTATCCAGTCTTCATACATCTCATCTTCATTTTTAGATAGTGAATTTACAAATGTTTTGATTCTTCTAAGCTTATGGTTTCCATCTGAACTTTCAGGGATAAGCGCTGTCATCTTTGAAGCTAATCCAAAAAAGCTTTTTGGAACATACTTTAATTTATCAGCTAACAATATAGCCTCATATCTAGGATACCCACCAAATACTTCATCCCCACCATCTCCAGCAAGTGCAACGGTTGCTATTTTTTTTGTTTCCTTTGTTAATTCATGAATAAGTAGAGCTGTTTGCCCACCAAAAGGTTCATCAAAATATCTTACCATTTTTGGTAGCAATTCTCCAGCATTTGGGTCTATAATGATTTCAGTATGATTTGTATTAAAATACTTAGCCATAATCTTTGCATCACTTGTTTCATCATATTTTTTAGCATCTTTGAAGCCTAGGGTATAAGTATTTATCTTTTTACTACTATGTTTTTGCATATAGTAAAGTATCATACTACTATCTATCCCGCCGCTCAAGAATGACCCAAGTTCTACATCTGCTATCATTCTCATCTTTACAGATTCATCGAGTATATTATCAAGAGAAGTGATAATATCACTCTCATTCATACTGCTATATTTCCCTTTATAATTTTCTACATCCCAATACTTTTTTATCTCAACTTCACCATTTTGATAAGTCAAAGTATGTGCAGGTGGTAACTTCATAATATCTTGAAATATAGTATTTGGATAGGGTATATACAGGTAATGAAGATACTGAGTAATAGCTTCTTGATTTACTTCAGGCTTGCTTTCAAGTGCTTCTAGTATCACTTTTATCTCACTACCGAAGATAAACTTTCCATTTTTAGCATAATAAACAAATGGCTTAATACCAAGTCTATCTCTAGCACAAAACAGTTTGTCTAATTCTTTGTCATAAATAGCAAAAGAAAACATTCCTCTAAACTCATCTACACAACTTTCACCATACTCTATGTAGCTATAAAGTATCGCTTCTGTATCTGACTTTGTTTTGAAGGCATATTTATCTTTTAATTTTTCTCTTATGTCATCATGATTATAAACTTCACCATTGAATACTATAGTATATCTGCCACAAACACTAGTCATAGGTTGATTTGAAAGGTCATTGTGATCTACTATGCTTAGACGATTGTGTCCAAATGTAAAATTACCGACTTCAAGTTTTGAAGTATTATCAGGACCTCTATGGGAAGTGACACTAAATATTCTTTCATTGTTACTTTTAAAATTAAATCCTATTATTCCACACATGTATTTTCAAACTCCAATTCTTTGTATAAATCATTTAATTTATTTTCATAATTTTTAATCCATAAAACTTTTTCACCTAATGCTTTATATTCATAGCCCAAAAATGAATTATAACTAATCATATAATCAACTTTAGGAAAATAATCAATAAACTCTATCTTATTTTCATATTCAATAAATTTATTTCTGTAATTATAAGCTGGATGTAATTTAATATATATTTTATATTTTTTTTTCGATAAGAGCCAATTAATAATTTTTTTTTCTAAATTTATTGAAATCATTGATGAAGCCATAAAGATAGATTTTTTGTCAATATTATTTGTCTGCTTTAATTTAAAATCTGGTTTAATATAATTAACTGTTTTAATAGAGCTAAAATGAAATTTAAATAAGTCAATGAATTTTTTATCATAAACATGTAAAATACTTATGTTTCCAAATTTAAAAGGAAAATTAATTTCTTTAGTTAAAAAACCATGCTGAATAATATTTAGATTAATATTTTTAAATTTTGAAGTAATATATACCCATCTATCATAATGCGAATTTGTATAAAAATTAATCTTTTTACTTTTTAATATTAAGCTAAAAAGGCAAAGTAAATACAAATCATATATATGAAACTTCAAACTATTATATTCTCTATTTGATAAACTATTTTTATTTTTTATTATCAAAAATATCACTTTATAAACTATTATATAAGCTATCATTTTATCATAAAATGATAAATAACAACTAAAGTTATAAAAGTTTTTATTTAAATACTCTACATTATCTATATTTATCAGACCTATATCATATAAACTTTTATCATCTTTTATAAATGCTATATTTTTAAAATTTTTATTGCTTTTTTTTAAAATAAAAAGTGAAATTATAAATTGAATAGTAAAATACAAAATTGATAATAACCACATTCTTTTATAAATTTTTGTTACAAGAAAAAATATAGAAAATTTCTCTTTACTTAAATTTGTAACTTTATAATTTTTAAAATATAAAATATCATTGTAGAAATTATTCTTATTTGACAATTTCACACCGAACTTATCATTTGCTATTTCATTACAGTATGCTTCATATATTTTTTCTATCAATGTTCACACTCCTTTTTATAATATAATATATATAAATATATAATATTAAGTTCAATGGCAATATCCAAGGTAAGAATACACCTCTAAATGTAGAAAATATTCTAATCATCTCTATTAAATAAATTAAACTTAATTCAATTCTCCCTTCTATCATTTTTTTATATAAAAAAGAGATAATATAACAATATATAATTATAGGGATCCATCCAAATAACATTCCAAAATAGTTTAAATGTAATTCTGTAGCTAAAGGCCACTGTTGGGTAGCTTTCATTTCATACCAATGTTCAGGAAAATATATTTTGGTTAGCATTACGGATAAATCATAATTGGTAGCAGAAGGCAACAGCCCAATAATTATAAGTGGTTTAACAAATATATGATGCATAGTTTGTCCTAAATTCAAGTCTAATGATTTAGCAACTATATCATGTAATGGATATACATTAAAATAACTCATCATATATTCAACAATCTTTTGAGAAGAATCATAAAAGCCATCACTTCTTAAATAATTTCCAAATATTATTAATATAAAAAATAAAAAAACTAAAATAGAAATATTTCTATAAGATAATTTTATATTTATCAAAAATGGGAAAAAGAACAATAAAGATAAAAATATAAATCTACTTTTGAATCCCTGTAAATAAGCAACTATACAAATAATAACAAATGAAATCAATATCCACATAACTTTTTTACTATTAAATTTTAACTGTGATATTTTTAATCCTAATAAGAAAACAACAATATTACCAAATAATAAAATAAGAACATTAAATAATCCATTCCCTCCTCTTTCTACTAAATATGTATATTGATAGTTAAATAGCCAACCTGAAATTCCTCCTGTTCTATATATAAATATTAGTATTAGCATTAGTAAAATAATAATCAAAATAAAAAGCCAATTATTCTTAACTTTATATACTTGATTTGTTTTTTGTTCTAAAGTATTTTTTGTAAAATAATAAAAAGAAAAAAATGGAATGACAAACATATACAACATATAATAATAGGTTAATTTTTCTAAACTATCCCATTTATATAACTTACCCCATGGTAAAATATATTCGATATCATATATTTCATAAATATAATAAATACTACTTGGCAGACATACATAAAGAAAAGAAAATGCAAACACAATATTATTTGGATGAAAAATCTTATTTGGTTTATATACCATATAAGTAACCATAACATAAATTGAAATAAAAACTGATTCATACTCAACCATTCCAATTATAATAAAAATATAAATTGTAAATAAAAAATGTAAAATAAACTTTTTACTCAAATAAATCCTTTTTTAAATTAATTAACTTAACTCTATATATTAACAAAATGCCTAATAAAAAGAAAATTTTTATAAATAATGAATAAATAGTATTTAAATCTATATATCTAAATATAAAATACACAATTATTAAAAATATAATTGGCAAAACTTTTTCAAATATATAAATCTGATAATATCCAATAATAAAATTAGACACAAATAATGATAAAATTCCTATTGCTAAATAAGATATTAAAGTTGTCCATGCAGCTATTTCATAACCATAAATTGGTAATAAATAATAATTTAACCCTATATTCAAAATCGTTGCTATTACAGCAAGAATTGAAGTTATATATGTCTTATGCACATAAGCAGTGATTCTTCCCCAAATTTGCCATATAGAAGAAGCTAGTCCACCAATAGATATAACACTTATTAAATGTAAACTACTTTCATATTCTTCAGACAAAATTACAGAAGCAATATTCTCACCAAATAGAACTATTAGTAATGTAATAAATATACATATTAAAAAAATATTATTTGAACCTCTTTCTACTTTTTTATAATCTTTATTATTCATATATTTAAAATAAGATGGATTCCAAGCATTTAATAAAGCTGTAATTACTAGAACTAATACTATTCCTAAATTATATGCCATACTATATAATCCCGTTTCTTTATTCCCATAAAAATAATCTATCATTATCCTATCTGATTGAGAAAGTAAGGTAAGGCTTAACATATAAGGAATTAATGGAATAGAATAATTCATCATATATTTAATATGAGCTTTATTGTACTTAAGACTAAAATACTTTCTTAATTTATATGAAAAATATAGAATTAAAAATACACTTATTATTAATTCTGCATATATAACAGCAAAATATTTTTCATAATTTACTATAAAAAATAAAAATATCAAGCTAAGAACGAATGCTCCCATAGATTTATAAAATGTTAGCTTAAATACCAAAGTACTTTGTTGATGATACACTGCTATTTGTGTAAATATACTTTCTAAAATCAATGCTATAGTGGTAATAATTAATATAAAAATAATTTCTCTTGGTAATCTCAAAAATTTTTCGAAATAATCCATACTATACATTAAAATAAATATACTGATTATTGAAAATAAAAATATAATAATACTTGTAGTTGAAAAAAAATGATTAAAATCTTCTCTCTCTTCATATATATATCTACCTATAGCTGTATACAGATTTGAAGAGAAAATAATTACAAAAATCCAAAGATATGATATGTATAAATTTAAAAAACCAAATTCTTCAACAGTCATCAATCTACTATATACAATAGCTGAAAAGAAAACTATTAATTTACTAGAAAAACTACTACCTAAATAATTTATTATATGCTTTATCATTAATTATTTTTCTTTATTTAGTGAAATTTTGTTAAAAGATTATTTATTTCTAACAAATCAGCATTATTCTCATATAAGGGCTTCTTAAGAGCCTTATATAAAACACTTTTAAAATTTATTGGTAAAATATCTAAAATAATTGTTTTGAAATTTTTAGTTTGTCTCTTACAAAATTTCATATAAGAGTCAATAGCTTTGCAAAAAACCTTTTCCTCTGTTGATAAATCAAAGTTTTTTTCAATACTATTAATATCATTTTGTAAAATATTAGATTCTTCTATACATAAACTTTTATGTTTTCTTCCCCAACTATTTATAAATTCTATTTCTCTAACACCCCAAATTAAATCTAAATGTTTTATATTACCAGAATAAGATAGAAAAGAGCCTATTATAAATTCAATAAAATTATCATTTCTAAAATCTGAATTTAAAATTATTTCATATGCTTTTAATATACTTTCTTTTCTATATAATCCCCAAAGAATCATATAATAATTGCTCATAAATTCCTGTACATTCAAAGTAGGATTATTTGCAGTAGGTATGTAAAAATTAGTACTATTATAAGTTGAATAAAATGAGCTATTAAAAGGTTTAAAAAAACCAACATATTTTCCAACTATAGAATTATAATAGCTATTTAAATTTAAGAACTCTATACCTTTTTGTATAGAATTTTTAAGAACGAAATCATCATCAGCACAACAAACAATATATTCTGTATTAACTTCTGAAATAGTTTTAAACATTTTTTGCTTGAAGTTTAAACTTGGGAGGTGCGAATACTTTATATTTTCAGGAATCTTTTTATCATATTTTTTTTCACTTGAATCACAACAAACAACATCAAAATTCGCATCTTTATAATATTCAAATATCCTCTCTAAATATTCATGTCTATTATGACTTGGAATTATTAATGTACAGTTTAATATATTTTGCATATTTCTCTCCCACTCATCAAACTCTGATCACTCCATAAATATTCCCATTTACCAAAACGACCAACTGTTTTTATATTTAATTTTTCTAAATAATCTAAAATTATTTTTCTATCATCTTCCATGCCGTGATAGAAAATTACATTTCCATATTCTAAAATTCTACAATCTTTTAATATTACATCTTCTTTATTAAAAATCTTCATTTTTTCTGATTTTTTTATAATATGCTCAATCAGCTCATCGTTAGTTAAATTCAAAGGCTTATCTTTAGAAAAATAAATTTCAAATTGTAAAGAACTACACTCTTTTGGAACATTATCAAGTGATTTTATACTAGGGCTATAACATCTTGAAGCTAATATATCTTCATCATATATGTAAAACCATAGATGTTTTGGAATATTTGGCTTATTTAATCCAATTGAAACTAAAGCTACACTTGTATATTTTAATTTTTCACAAGCACTTTTTATTTCAATTGGCATATCTTTAATCAAATTTTTATATTCAGGTAATGGAATACTAGAGATTAAATCATCATATTTTTGACTTGTATTATCTTGAAAATAAACTATTTTACTTTTTATATCAATTTCAACAACTTTTTTATTTAGTCTTATATCACAATCTTTTCTCATATAATTTAAAAATGATTTATATCCTCCTTTTACAGGATATCTCATCTCACTTGCATAGTATGTATTTGGAGTTTCTTTTTCAAAAGCACCTTTTAAAACCTCTTTTATGTTTGGTTGATACATTCTATTGCCGACCCAAGTAGTACTTAATTCTTTTGCTTCAAGTGTCCAGTATTTTCTAGTATAAGGTATTGGAAAATTTTCGCTAAAATAATTTCCATATTGAGCTTTTAGCCAATCTTCATAGTTTTCGATATTTTCTTTTTTATTAAGATTTTCTACAAAATCATTTATTATCTCAATTTTTTCACTTAAACTTAATGGCTCTAAATTATTTTGGGCAGGATGCTTTAACCAACTACCCTTATAATAATTATATGCTAGTGGATTATGCGTAATATGTTCAGTAGATTTTAAAAACAATTCTTTCACATACTCATCACTTGTAAAAGATAGATGAATAGCTTTATCAAATCTAAATCCATTTATTTCAAAGTTTCCACATAATCCACCCCAATCATCATCTTTTTCAAAGACTATATTTTCTATACCTTTTTGAGTTAAATGATAACTAGCTGATATTCCAGAGATTCCTGCACCTAAAACTATTGTCATTTACTTATTGCTCACAAATTCTCTAATTTTCTTAATCATATAATTAATAGCATCATCACCCATACCTGGATACAACCCTATCCAAAAACTATCATTCATGATTTTATCTGTAACTTTTAAATCTCCAATTACTCTATAATCTTGATTTAAAATCATACTATCAAACATTGGGTGTCTTGTCATATTTCCAGCAAAAAGATTTCTTGTTTGAATTTTATTTGATTCAAGATACTCTACAAGTTCATTTCTTGTAAAGTTTACTCCATCTTTTAGAGTCATCATAAATCCAAACCAGCTTGGGTCAGAATTTGGTTGAGTCTCTACTAAGATGATTTGTTCTAAATCTTTTAAACCATCATATAGTTTCTTTTGATTTACTTTTCTTTTTTCTACAAATGTTGGGAATTTTTCAAGTTGAGCACATCCAATCGCTGCTTGCATATCTGAAACTTTTAGATTAAATCCAAAATGACTATATACATATTTATGGTCATATCCTTTTGGAAGTGTACCAAAACTTTGAGAAAATCTACATCCACAAGTATTATCTACACCACTTTCACACCAGCAATCTCTTCCCCAATCTCTCATACTTAACATTATTTTTTTTAGAAGTGGATTATTTGTATAAGTAGCTCCTCCTTCTCCCATTGTCATATGATGTGGAGGATAGAATGAGCTAGTTCCAATATCTCCCCAAGTTCCAGTTGGTTTTCCTTCATAAGTTGAACCTAGAGCATCACAGTTGTCTTCTATTAACCAAAGATTATGTTTATTGCAAAACTCTTTTACAGCTCTTAGATTAAAAGGATTTCCTAAACTATGAGCTATCATAATAGCTTTTGTTTTAGAACTAAGAGCAAGTTCTAGTTGAGATACATCTACATTTGCATATGTTAAATCCATATCTACAAAAACTGGAACTGCACCATATTGAACTATTGGAGCTACAGTTGTAGGAAATCCAGCAGCTACAGTTATAACTTCATCACCTCTTTTAACTTGTCTATCTTTTAGTAAAGGAGAAGTTAAAGCATAAAAGGCAAGTAAGTTTGCACTACTTCCTGAATTTACTAAAAATGCATATCGTACACCTAGATATTTAGCCAAAGTTTTTTCAAATTTTTTACTATAATCACCATATGTAAGCCAAAAATCTAAAGAGCTATCAACTAAATATTGCATCTCTGTTTCATCAAAAACTCTTCCTGCATAATTTACTCTAGTTTCACCATCTACAAATTTTTTCTCTTGTACTGGCTTATGAACCAGTTCATAATACTCTTTTGTTTTTTGTAAAATCTCTTGTTTTAGTTTTTCTTGTTGTGTCATGTTTATTTTTCCTCTTCTAATATTTTTTTAATTCCATCTTCTATAGAAACTTTTGGTTTCCAATTTAATTCTTTTTCTAATTTATATATTGGTGCAATTGCTCTCATAATATCAAGAGTTCTATATTCTTTTGATCCCCAATTAATATTAGCTTTTTTATTTGTTAAATCTTCTATAATATTTGAAAGTCCTTTTATAGAAGTTCCTTTTCCTGTACCCAGATGATAATCTTCTTCATCTTTTAATAGATTTATATTATTTACACAATGAACATAAAAATCTGTAACATCTTCAATATGAATAAAATCTAATATTTGTTCACCATTAGTCATTTCTAAATATAATTTGCTATCGAGCGAATCTAATATATAATCAATTACTTTCTTTGATTTTGACTTTCCACCGTAAATAGTATAAGGAATGATATTTATTGTTTTAAATCCCTGTATATTTTTAAAATATTTTATAATTGGCTTAATTGCTATTTTTGATGCTGAATAAAAATATGCAGGATTTTCTTTCCCATCATTATAGTAGTATTCAGCAAATGTACCTGTATTTATAAATAATTCTAAATCTGTTGATTTTAAAGATTCTAGAAGAATTGAAGTAAATAAAATATTACTATCAACAATATTCTTTATACTACTTATATTATCAGAACTTGTTAAATAAGAAGCCAAGTGAATTACAATTTTAGGATTATAAGATTTCACATCTTTTTGAAATACATCCAATTTTTCATCATTATAAACTATTTGTCTATCTTTTGAATACTCTGTATTGATATTCCTAACAACAAATCTAACATCAAAATCTCTTAATTTTTGAATCAAATGTTTCCCAACAAAGCCAGTTGCTCCTGTAACTAATATTTTCATGAGTTTTCTCCAAAAATAAAAGGTGAGTCAAATTCTTTTAAAGTTGGAAAGAATTGGTCTCTATCAGATGATTTTGGACTTATACACTCCCAATCAAAACCAAATGAATCGTATCTTATTCCACAATCATTATTAGGTGCATAACAACTTGTTTGCATATAAGTTACATTTGTATTATCTTGTAATGATTTAAAACCATGAGCTAAACCTTTTGGAATAATTAAAACTTTTCCATTATCACTTGAAAGTTCGCATGAAAAGTATTCTCCAAAAGTATCAGAGTTTTTTCGTATATCAAGAACAACATCTATTATTTTACCAGCTGGAACATAGACTAATTTAATATGCTCATATGGTGGTGTTTGAAAGTGCATCCCTCGTATCACATCTTTATGAGAAATAGAATAATAGGTTTCTTTGATATGAATATCTAAATTATTTTCAATAAAAAAATCATTTGTAAAAGTTTTTATAAATTTACCTCTACAATCTTCAAACATTGTTGGTTCTAATACTTTAAGTCCCTCAATTTTAGTTTCTATTATTTTCATAAAATCGCCCATTCTACATTTTTTTCTTTTGCATTTTTAATGTATGATTCTAAATCATTTTGAGTTAAAACTTTTTTATCTTCTCCATAATATGCTTTATACCATTTAACTGTTTTTTCAAAAGTTGTATCACTATCCCACACATCTTTCCATTTTAGAAGAATATGTGCTTTTGAGCAGTCCAGCTTTAAAAGATTTGCTTCATGTAGCTGATTTGGATTACTATTTATTTCATAATCTATTTTATCCCAATGTTTTTTTACATTTTGGACAACTTCTTCTACAGTTATGCTTCCCTCATCACTTGGACCAAAATTCCAAGCTTCTGCAAACTCTACTTTTGCTTCAAGAAGTTTTTGTCCTATATGAAGATATCCACTTAAAGGCTCTAGTACATGTTCCCATGGTCTTGTAGCTTTTGGGTTTCGTATACTTACTTTTTTACCTTGTGAAACTGAAATCATAATATCAGTAATAAGTCTATCTTTTGCCCAATCTCCACCACCTATTACATTTCCAGCTCGACAAGTTGCAATTAAAGTATTGTGAGTTTTTTTATAATCTTTTATATTAAAAAAAGAATTTCTATATGAAGAAGCTAATATATCTGCACAACCTTTAGATGAACTATATGGATCATATCCTCCCATGGGGTCATTTTCTCTATAACCCCAAATCCACTCTTTGTTCTCATATGCTTTATCACTTGTAATATTTACTATTGCTTTTACATTGTTTGCTCTACATGCTTCAAAAACTTTTAAAGTACCCATTACATTTGTTTCATAAGTTTCTATTGGATTTTCATAAGATAGTCTCACAAGTGGTTGAGCAGCTAAATGAAAAACAATATCTGGTTTATATTCATTAAAAACTTGATTTAATTTATCTAAATCTCTAATATCTCCAATTATAGAAACTATATCAAGATTTAAAAGCTCTATATGATTTGGATTTGTAGGAGCTTGAAGAGAATATCCAATAACCTTTGCACCCATTTGGTTTAACCAATAAACAAGCCAACTACCTTTAAATCCTGTATGACCTGTAACAAGTACAGTTTTATTTTTATAAATACCAGAAAAAAGATTTTCCATCACCAAGTTTTCCATGGAGCTTTACCACTATCCCAAAGTTTATTTAAATCATTTTTATCTTTTAATGTATCCATTGGTTTCCAAAATCCATCATGCTTATAAGTAAACATTTCTCCATCCAATGCCAAATTTTTAAGTGGTTCTTGTTCAAATGTTGTTAAATCATTCTCTATATACTCAAATATCTTAGGTTCACAAACAAAAAAACCTGCATTAATCCAATGACCATCACCTTTTGGTTTTTCATGAAAACTTTTAACTTGATTATTTTCTGTAATTTCCAATGCACCAAACCTACCATCAGGTTGTGCAGAAGTCATTGTTATAGCTTTACCATGAGATTTATGAAATTTTACTAGTTCAGAAATATTTATATCACTCACTCCATCACCATAAGTAAGCATGAAAGATTCATCTCCCACAAAATCTTTTGCTCTTTTTACCCTTCCACCTGTCATACTATTTAATCCTGTGTCAAGAAGTGTTATCTTCCAAGGTTCACTTGAGTTATTTAAAACTTCCATATTTCCATTTCGCATATCTATTGTTACATCACTTTGATGAAGAAAATAATTTGCAAAATATTCTTTTATATAGTAACCTTTATAACCAAGAAGAACAACAAATTCATTAAACCCATAAGAAGAGTATATTTTCATAATATGCCATAATATTGGTTTTCCCCCAATTTCAACCATTGGTTTTGGCTTTAAATCAGTTTCTTCTGAAAGACGAGTTCCAAATCCACCTGCTAATAATAATACTTTCATTTCTTAACTCCTTATTTAATTTTATTTAATATAAATTCAGCTATTTTTTGATGTACAAACTCGTTATAATGAACTTTTACTTCATCTTTAAAAATATTATCAACTAGTTTATCAGGATAGTAAATATATGCATTTTTTCTCTCATTCAGAATTTTATGAAAAGCTTCTGATACTTTATCTTTATGTTCAAAAAAATTAGATGTTGGATTACACATAAATAAATTAAAATCTTTATTTGGTATAACATCTGATATTTTATTAAAAAACTCACTATATTGTATATAGTAATCATCTATACTTTTATTAGATTTTTCAGCTTCCCATTGATTCCAATCTATTCCTATAACATAAGGTTCATAACCATCTTTTTGTAATTGATTAAATAAAACTTTTAGGTAATGTATAGATTGAGGAAATAAACTATTATAGAAATTTTCATTCATATTCCAATCATTATTTACACTATGCATTGTATCAAATCCTTTCCCCCCCCTTGAAATATTAACAATAATTAAAGGTTTATTTAAGTTGTATATATCAGCAAATTTTGTTGCTGTATTAATAAAACTATAATAAGGGGTAGCTTTATTATGATTATATGGATTAAAATTTATAAAACTAATTTTTTTAGGAAAAGTGTGTATATTTTCAATAGGCATATAAATATTCTTTTTATTTTCAAATATTTGTTTAGTAAAAATTCCTAAAGCATTAGATTGTCCCATAGAGATAAATATATTGACTCTATTTTTATTATTAAAGTTATACTCTCTTACCTCAATTTGTTTTTCTATATGAGGATACTGAATAGCTAAATCGATAGCCATTAAAGTTTCCAAAAAAATAATTGAAGTTATTAATAATTTAATTATTTTATTCATAACTTGCTATTTTATTATATATTTCAATCATTTTAAATTGTTCTTCAAAAGAACACATATTCTCAAAATCATTATCTAAGAATTTTTCAGTTTGAATACATAAACCTGGTTTATATTTTTCATCTAAACTATAATCTACACTTTCATCAAATATTTGAGGTATCTTACCCCTTTTTTGAATTTGAAGTTTTTCCATTGGTCGGAAAATAAGCCTATTTTCCTTAGTCAATATTTCAACACTCCATCTACCTGCACTTTCCCAATTTGCTTGATAGTTAAACAAAGCATTTTTATCACTTATTCCTGATCCACTAAAGATTGAAGCACTAGGATGCCAAGATAAACTTCCACTTGTAAAAGAACTCATCTCTTTTGGTTTTCCACCAAGAAAGAATGCCAAATCCACTACATGAGTAGAGTTTCCTAAAAACCATTTTTCTTTTACTCCTTCAGCTTTTACTAATGGTTCAATTACATGAGCCCATTCTGTAAATTCGAAATTAAAAGAAGTAACACCACCATCTTGCTTAATAATTTCTTGAGCTTTTAGCGTGGATGCATAAAATCTTCTATTATAAGCAATAATAACATTTGCCTTTTTTTCTTTTATTAAAATATTCAATTCCTCGAACTGCCATGTATAAAGTCCTCCTGGTTTTTCTACAAGAATACTTTTTACACCATATTCTAATAATAGTTTTGTTGTTTCAAAAAGTTTTTCTACACCAACAGCAATAATTGCATGAGAACAAATTTCAGGCTTTTTAAGCAAATACTCTTCTAAACCACCTATTTGTACTTTACAACCTGTAATTTCTTCACACTTTTTTGCAGTATTCTCTCCTCTACCTATAACTACAAACTCTTTTTCTAAACCTTTCAATACTTTTATATAATCTTGTGCCATTCCTCCAGCACCAATTAACCATATTTTATTATTCATCAAATCAACCTCTTAAATTTATTATGTAATTGGACAAAAATCATATTTTATATCTGAAAAACTATTTGTGTGAGATATTAATAAATCCAAATATTTTATATGTAAATTCATCGCTTCATCATAAGTAGGAAGAACACAATTACCCTGAAAAACATCATTTAATAAAATATTTGTTAATTCACTTTGAAAATATATTATCTTTTCTTCTTTTATTTCTGGTTTCCAACTACTTTCTTTTCTAGAAATTCTATACCAACCATTTGATTCATCAATTAAAATATTTAATTTATCTGATGTAATATTAAATTGGACAGGAGAAATCTCTTCAGCAAAACAGTTAATACTAAAAGTGCAATTGTCAGATAAAGTACCATTAATCATTCCATTAAATTCATTAAATCCAGCTCTTTTGGTCTCATAGAGTTTTTTAACTAATAAACCACTTCCTAATTTTATTTTTTTTTCTGAAGATAAATAAGAAAAACAATCTAAGAAATGTAGTCCATTACATCCTAATCCCCATGCTCCACCTGAAACTGAGAAGTTTATATTTTTACTATTCGACAATTCACTTTTTAAATTCTTATAAAAAGGAAACATTCTTCGTGGATGATTTACCCAACATTTTGTATTTGTTTCAGTTAATAACTCTTCCACATATTTGTACTCATCTATCTTTTGAAATAATACTTTTTCTAAAACAAGATTTATTACTTTTTTACTTTCTAATAATTCTTTTACTACTTTATATCTAACATCTGCATTTGTTGCAACAATAACTAAATCTAATTCATCTGATAATTGAGAAATAGTTTCTAAAAAATCAATTTTTAAAATTTTCTCATTTAATGGTATTTCTTCAAATCTTTGTTTAGCTGTATTTCTTGAAGCTTCAAATGGCTCAACTACTTCGATAGAAATTTCTAAATCACTTTTTGCTAAACCTTGTAGGTGCCTACTTCCTAATTGACCTGCACCAATTAATGCTATTTTTTTCATTATCATCCTTTATAAACTAAACCCATCGTCAACAACTATGTTTTGTCCATTTACATAATTACTACTATCACTTAAAAGATATACTAAAGCACCTGTTAAATCTCTGCTATCTAGCATACCTTTTGTTCCACATCTTTTTTTGTACTGTTCTAAAAATATTTCAGGTTGATTATCTAAGATTCCACCTGGGCTTATAGCATTAACTCTTATGTTATCTTTTTTAAACATTTTTGCCATATATTTTGTCATACCCAAAAGTCCATGTTTAACTACTGTATATTCAACTGGAGAGTGCATAGAGGTACCTTCATATGTTTCAAAAGCTGGTGCTCCAATACCTTGTATAGATGAAATATTTATAATATTTCCATATTTTTGTTCTAAAAAATACTTTATGAAATGTTGGGATATATTAAAATATCCTCCTAGATGAAGATTTAAAAATTCATTAAAATCTTCCATTTCTATTTCAAAAAACTTTTTCCCATAATTTCTGCTTCTTGGATAAGCATTATTTACTAAAGCATCAATTTTCCCAAATTCTTTATGTAAATTTTCTATCAAAGTTTTTATAGATTTTTTTGATGAAATATCTATATTAAAAAATAAGATTTTCGATGAAATATCACAATTTTTTTCTTCTAATTCCTTTGAAATTCTTTCTATAGTTTTATTTGCAAAATCTTCATTTATATCTGCAATTATTGCTATTCCACTATTTTCAATAACAGATTTTGCAAATTCACTTCCTATTCTTCCCGCTCCACCAGTAATTACAACAACTTTATCTTTAAGCATTTTCTCTTTCCTTCATCAAAAATTCTACAAATTTAAAATCAAGTTCATTATCTATATCGATTGATCTTTCTTCTGGCATCACATAAAGTCCAGTTTTTTCTAAGAATATAGAATTTTCATTTAAAATAATATCTCTTTTCCATATATAAATTGAAGCATTCATATCATAGCTTTTTGGAGCATCTTGTCTTCTTACAATTGAATTATCAAGTTTTTTTGATAGATAAACTTTTCCATCTTTATCTTGTTCAACTAAATTAAAATATGGACTTCTTCTACTTGGCATTGCTGTAATTAGATTGTCATTATTGTTTTCTTTAAACTGTTTAAAAGAGTTTATTATATCTTCCACAATTCGTAAAGGTGCAGTTGCATCTAAATCTATCAGATAATCAAAAGTTCTATTATAATACTCTTCACTTCTTTTAAAAGCATCTCTTATAACATCAAGTTTTCCTGCTGTATCACTTGCCATTTCTTCACTTCTTTTAAAAAATACTTCTGCCCCATATTCTTTTGCTACATTTGCTATATCATCACTATCTGTACTAATAACAATATGTTCAAAAAGATTAGAATCTTTTGCTTGTTCTATTGTATAAGCAATAAGTGGTTTACCATTTAATTCTTTGATATTTTTATTCTTTACACCTTTTGAACCGCCTCTAGCACATATTGTACATAAAATATTACTCATCTATTTTGCTCCTGTATAGTTGATATAGTATCCATAACCTCTAATGCTTCTTTAAAAGTACAAACATTTTTTTGTTGTTCAAAAATATCTAAATGCATTTTCTCAAACATATAATTTCTTTCTAAATTTGAAAAACTATATGTTTCTTCAAGTCCATTTTTGTCTTTTTTAATTAATTTATTTGATATAAAATCTAATTCATAAGAATGTTCTAAAGTTTCAACTAATAATTTTCTATGTGTAATTTTACTTATGTAATCTATCGAAATATTTACTAAAATATTTCGATATGTCTTTCCTATCAACATAGTTAAATCATCAGAGCTTATCTCTAGGTCAGACACTTTTTCTTTAATACTGTTCAAAGTCTGAAGCTTACCACATAGCCATTGTACATAGTCTATCTCATGACTTAAATCTAAGAGTACTCCTCCGCCTTCTTCCTTTTTTGCACTATAACAATTTTTATAATCTGTATTTGGTCGCCAAGAAGGTAAGTATTGACCACATTTAGCATTTACTAGAAGTATTTTCTCATTTTTTACAAATTCTTTTAGTTTTTCTAGTAATGGATGAAATCTAAGAACATATCCAATAAATACTCTATTATTTTTTATTTCTAAATCTTGTTTTGATTCAAAAAGAGGTTTTTCACAAAATATTAATTTATCTTTAACATTCTTTTCTAAAAATTTTAATTGTTCAAAATGTTTATTTGTTTCAGAAGCTATTACAAAATAATCATATTGATTAATATTATTTACAACTTCCAAATTTATATAGCAAATTTTATTTTCAATATTTTGTTTAGTAACTAAATCTATACTTTGAACTTCAGATAGTTTAGATAAAACATCATAATGTCTTTTGCCTATTGAGCCAAAACCTATAATTAAAACTTTCATTTAAAACATTTCCCCATACTCATCATTTGCTTTTTTATACTCTTCCATTCTTCCAATATCAAGCCAATACTCTCTAAGCGGGAATGATACTGTATTTTTATTTAAACTTATAAGTTTTTCAAATAGTGTTGGCAATTTATATCTCTTTAACAATATATGTAAAATCGGAAGTTTCATCAAAAAGGTTATCTATACCGCTTGTAAGTATTAGCTCTATTTTACTATCAATTATTATATATCTATCATGTAAATTTCTATGAGTAGCATTAGCTTTATCTTCTTTTACCTTCCATTCATTGCAAATTGTTTTTATTTCACTAGTTTTATTTTTTAGATGATTTTCTGCATAAAATATATTAATAGATTTTTTTGGTATCAAATCTATAAATAGATTTTTTGATTTTTCCCATCGATTTAAAATATATTTATCATAGATAAATATTGTGGTTGCATTTTCTAAAAAAGCTTTTATATGCTCTATTGCTTTATCTCTATTTTCATTTTTATAATAAGTAGCTGAATATTTTGGAGATAACTTATCATTAAAAATATCTACTTTAATAAAATTTGAATTATTACTATCTAAATCCAACATAATTTTTAAATTTGTAGCTTTTACAAGTTCAATATCATCATTTTTATTTACTATTTTAAATAAATTTCCACCTTGTTTTGCTATTTGTGGATTTTTATACTTATTATCTTGATGAGTTGATATTAAAACTGGTAAGTGTAAATATTTAATAAATTTCTGCATTTTATCATCAATATTTATTAATTCTTTTTTTATAAATATTGTTTCAAAATCTTTTAATAGTTTATTACTTAATGCTAGCATGTTTTATCCATTAATCTCAAATAATTCTTTTAGTGTTGCATCAAAAAAGCCTTCAGGAAATCTATTTTCACCTTTAGAGTTTACAAACTGCCCATTTTTTATCTCTATTTTTTCAAATGGCTCTTTTGTTGATTTTTTATATTGTATAACTATGTTTTCACTAGAAATATTACCTTTAAACTCCTGATAGCAAATACTATTTATAATATGGTCATTATGTGTTTCTATAATAACTTGAACTCCAGTATTTGCTACAAATACAAAAAACTCTCCAAGTCGTGCTTGTGCTTTTGGATGTAAATGTATCTCTGGATTTTCAACTATTAATATGCTATTTTCATTTGTTTGTAAAGCTGTTATAAGGATTGAAACTAAATAACTAATTCCTGTTCCAATATTTTCAGGTTTTATTTTGTCATTTATTTTTTCTATTTTATAAAAAGCTTCAACTGCTCCGTGCCTATCTTCTGTATCAAAAGAGATATCTCTTTCCATAATATAAGCTAACCAATAGTTTAGCTGTCCATCCAAAGTTTGACTATATGCTTCATCTTTTTGTAACTTCTCTATAAGCATATTTGACTTATTTTTATCAAAGATAGATACACCATATAAACCATTTGGATCAAAATAATCTCTTGTATTAAAATTTTTTTGTTCGTTTAATGAAGAAATTGAATTTCTATTTGCACTTAAGTATCTTACATCAAAATCTTTATTATCCAAAAAACCAACTACATCATTTTCGATTTTTGTAATATAAGATTTATTAGATTTTTCAAATATTGTAATCTTTGCTTCTTTTGGGTTTGTATATTTATTTTTAATATCATCAAATCCACCTAATTTATTTAAAATTCCTGAGCTATTACATTTTAGAGATAAAAGTATCGCTTGTATTAGTGATGATTTTCCACTAGAGTTTAAACCTGTAAGTAGAGTAAGGTTTTTAAGCTCCACTGTTTCATTATCAAAACATTTGAAACCATCTAATGTAATTTTAGTTATCATAATTTAACTCCTCTAAAATTTTATCCATGTAATCAAACCTCTTATTTACCTTTACAGAACTATCCACAGGACTAGTAATAGAATCTCTAAAATCACTATTTTGCATAATATTTTTTACTTTTTTTCCTGTTTTGTCCCCATTTATAGAAACTTTATCAAAAGACATAAGATAAGCCAAACTCTCAAAAAGTGCCATACTTATAGGTGTTCTTGTATGATTTTGTGTATAAGTTGAAACCCTAAATGCATCTTTTGGTAATATTTCAACACTATTTTTCATAGAATTTATAAAATTTTCTTCTATTTTTGTTATCTCTATATCATTTGAACTATTTAAATATTTCATAAACTTACCCAAGAAATCATCTATATCACTATTATAAGTCTCTTTAAAATTTCCATTTTTATATGATACAAAAGCTAATGCACGAAGAATTATATATTTATCTTTCATAAACTTTGAACTTATAGATTTTGTTATAGCTTTTTGAAACCATTCGTTATCACTTAATCTATCAAGAAGTTCTGTTGCTTTACCTTGATAGATAGCATTTCGCATCTCTTGGTTATTTAATCTTGTACCACCTCTATTGACTCTATCAAAAATATCGAACTTTATTCTATCTGGTGTTGGTGGTTTTATAATATTTACAACTAGCTCATAGTCTTCTATATTTGCTCTTTGATATGGTTCTAAATCTTTAAATTTTTTCCCTTTTAACTCTTTTAAAATAGTCAAATCACTTAAAGAATATCCATCTCCATCGTCTTTCATAAATTCAAAAAGAGCATTTAACCTTTGCTTACCATCTACAACCTGAATATTTCCTTTTTGATCCTCAAAAAAATACATAATAGGAAGTGGAATTCCCATAAGTATAGATTCTATAAGCTCAGAATTTTGTTTTCTTGTCCATACCTTTTCTCTTTGAAAAGTTGGTGCTAAATTTATAGTTTTTCTATCAAAATACTGTTTACATAAAGCAAAAATAGTTGGTGTACTTCTTGAAAAATTAACTTTAGTAGGATATGTACTACTTATTGGCAAAGAATCCATTTTGTTTGGTTCTATAGTACTATCATCATCTAAATCATCTAAGTTATTTTCAAAATCTTCTAACTTTTCATTATCTATCATTAAAACATTTCTCCATACTCATCATTTGCTTTTTTATACTCTTCCATTCTTCCAATATCAAGCCAATATTCTCTAAGCGGGAATGATACTGTATTTTGATTTAAACTTATAAGTTTTTCAAAAAGTGTTGGCATATCAAAAAACTCATTTTTGGGAATATAATTTAAAACTTCAGAACTTAACATATATATTCCAGCACTTACAAAAAATTTATGTATAGGTTTTTCTTCAATAGATACTATTTTGCTATCTTTTATATTTACAACACCGTAAGGAACTTGAAAATCATACTCTCTTACACACATAGTAGCGATTGAATTTGTTGCAATATGATAATTATGTAGATGCTCAAAATTTACATTTGTAAGTAAATCTCCATTCATAACAAAAAAAGGCTCATTTGGTTTATCTCTTAAAAGACTTAAAGCTCCTGCAGTTCCCATTCTTTGTTCTTCTAAAATATACTCAATATTTACTCCAAACTCTTTTCCATCTTTAAAATAGTCTTGAATAATATCTGATTTATAGTTCACACACATTACAATATCTGTATACCCATACTCTGCGAATTTTTCTACAATAGTTTGCAGTATCGGTTTGTTACCAACTTTAAGCATTGGTTTTGGGGTAGTTTCTGTAAGTGGTCGCAGTCGTGTACCTAGACCTCCAACCATAAGAACCACTTTATTTATTTTATCTTTTGGTTTTACAAGCTCTTCTATCTCTTTTATGCCTACTATTTTCCCAAAATCATCTACAATAGGTATTTGATGAAGCTTTTTTGAAAGAGCAATTTTTAATATATCCTCTTTTGTATCACTAATTTTTGCAATAGTTGGAGTTTTAAAAACAATTTGCTCTATAGAGCTAGTTAAATCAAAACCTTTTAAAAGTCCTCTTCGTATATCTCCATCTGTTAAAGTTCCCAAAAGCATGTCATTTTCATCAACTACTAATGCTATTTGCATAGAGCCTTTATCAATGATTTCCAAAGCCTCTTTTATTGTTGAATTTTCTCTTAATTTTATATTTTCTATGTTTTTCATAAGATTTCCTTTAAAAGCACAAAACTTTCAGCATATTCACAACCACAAGTAGCACCTCTAAGTGTTGCTATTGCTCTTAGATTTCTTTCACTTCGTGGAAATGGATGTTCTGATATTTCACTTTCAAAAACTTTCATAATCTCAATTTTTTTTTCAAAGTATTCACTTATATCTACAAATACATTTGGAATAAAGCTATCTTCTTTAGTACTTGGTGCAAATTCTGTTTCACTTAAGGTTTCTATCATATATATTTTTTTGATAAATGGATATCTAAAAGATTTTGTACAACTGTAGCTTGCTTCAAAAATCTTCCTATGGTCACTATGAACATCTCCTTTAAATGGAAGATAAATAATATTTGGCTGTACTTCATTTATCACTTTTGAAATTTTACCTACAAGCTCACTCATACTATACTCATCTACTTGCATAGTTTTAAGTCTAAGATTATGAACACTATTAAAATTATATAGTTTTCCTACTTCTTCTATCTCTTTTTCTCTAGTTTCATAGTAGTTATGAGATTTATCAATAGTTGTACAAATAAGCCAATGAATCTCATCTCCATTTGCTTTATGTTTAAGTAAAGTTCCACCACAACCTAAAGTTTCATCATCTGGATGAACTGCTACTATTAAAACTTTGTTTTTCATACTAACTCTACCTTTAATGGATCTTCAACCTTTGCTATCATAGATTTAAAATCTATTGATTTTATTATTTCATAAGCTTTTTTTGCACTATTCCCATCTCCATATGAATTTTGTAAATCATTTAATTTTTCTAAAAAATCTTTTGATAATGCTTTATCTAAACTCTTACTAATTTCTTCAAAGCTTGTTCCACAAAATATTACATTTTTATCTGCATATCTTCCCGTTTGCCTAAGCCCTACATTTATAGCGGGGATTTTTAAACTTGCTGCTTCACATATTCCTGATGATGAGTTTCCAATAATAAATTTTGAATGTTTATAAATTGACATAAAAATATCTCTATCGAGATTTTTATAAAAAATAAAATTTTTATTTTCTTTGTACTTATCTATTACTTTTAAAAGTTTTTGATTTCCTGGATCTACATTTGGATAACTTACAAAAGTATTTATATTTCTTTGTTCAAGGTTTATTAATATATTTTCAAAATACTCATCAACTTTTTCTATTTCTTCTGTAACTGGGTGAAAAATCATTAAAGCAAAATCTTCAAAGCCTTTATTTATTCTAAAATATTTTTGTATTTCACTTTTTAACATTGGTTTATAAGAGATAAATTTATCTAATGAAATATTTCCCGTTACAAAAACTCTTTTTGGATTTTCTCCCATTCGAACTAATCTTTTTTTATGCTCTTCTAGTGTTACAAAATGAGCAGATGAGAGCTTTGAAGTTGCATGGCGAATAGGATTATCTATATAACCATCTTCAACATGATCTCCTGCAAATACATGAATAGTTGGAATATTTAGATATCCTCCAATCATAGCATACATAAGTACATCTTCTCTGTCACCTGCAAATATCATTAAATCTGGATTAAACCTTGCAATAGTTTCTAAACTATTTTGAAGCAAGAAACTAGCACTTTTTACTCTCGATAGTCCAGTATCGGAGCTTAAAAGAGTTTCTATTTCAAGTAAAATATTAAAACCATCTTTTCTAATTTGTTCTATGCTGTAACCAAAACTATGAGATAAATGAGCTCCACTAACTATAATTTTAAAATCTATATCTTTATCTTCATGAAGCAACATATAAAGAGGTGACATCAAGTCATAATCAGAACGAATCGAGCTAAAAGCTAATATCTTTTTCATTAAAACACATCCGACATAAGTAAATTTATTTTTATTTTTTTGTAATCAAAAGTTTTATTTATTGGAAAACAAGTAGCATTTAAAGTATCAATTACTTCTATTTCATTAATATTTTTTATATTTTCTTCTAAGACATTTATCTTTAATGAAGTATTAATATTACTTTCAACAAAATCATAATCAAAATATTGTTTTTCATAAATTGCTAAAATATCATAAGCTCCATCAAATTCTTTAAAAACAATAACTTTATTTTTTCTATTATAAAATAAATATTTTTTATGTTCAAATCGCCATTTAAACATTTCATTATCAATTACTAAGCTATTGCTAGAGCTATCAAAATCTATATTATCAAAATTTGTTTTTACAAGATTTATTTTTTTTATATCTTTAAATCCTCCAAAAAGTTTCAATACAGGATAGGCTAATTTATTTGGAAAAGCAAGAATAAAATCTACTTTATTTGCAATAGCAAACTCTTTTTGCTTTTTTAGTAATTCTGCATAAATTCCTTTATTTCTATATTCTTTTAATATTGTTGATGTTGTAAAAAGAAAATATTTATATTCTTTGTTTTCAATTATACTTTTTTGTAGTATCATTAACGATGTTCCAATAACTTGTTTATTTTCTATATCCTTAGCAAGAAACAATACTGTATTATCATATGGTGAATTTATAAATTGATGTTGCCATAATTCATTATTTAATTTTTTTTGATAAACTAATTCGAAAATATCTTGCACTTCTTCTTTATAAATTTTTTTATCTTTAGAATTATTTATAATAAAATACTCAATACTCATGCCGTACTTCCTGCATCTACAGTTATTGTTGTTCCAGTTATATTTTTTGCCTCATCTGATAATAAAAAAATTATTGAATTCGCAACATCTTCAACAGTTGCTAAATGCCCTAAAGGACTTCTTCTTTTTATACTTGCCAATTTTTCACCTTGAAGTCCGCTTGTCATTGCTGTTTCCATATAACCAGGGGCAACAGTATTAACAGTTATATTTGCTTTTCCTAATTCTCTTGAAAGAGATTTAGTAAAACCTTGCATTGAGGCTTTTGTTGCACCATATACAGATAATCCACTAAAACCTGTACTTCCAATAATTGAACCTATATTTATAACTCTTCCTCTTAATTTCATAAGCATAGATCTACTTGCATATTTTGTCAATAAGATTGGAGCTTCAATATTTACTCTTATAAGTTCACTTATTTGACTCTCGTGCATAGTACCTAAAACACCATCATGCCCTAGTGCTGCATTATTTATTAATCCATAAATATTTCCATATTCTTTTGTTATTTCTCTTACAAGTATTTGAATATCTTTTAAATTATTAAAATCATACTCTTTATAATAAAGTTGTTCTTCATACACTTTTTGTAATTCTTTAAACTCTTTACTTTTTGTTCTAGCAATTCCTACAACTTTATAGTTTGATTTTAGCAATCTTTTACAAATTGCTAATCCTAAACCTTTTGAAGAGCCTGTAACTAATACTAAATCCATTTTAACCTCTCTTTATTTTACCACTTTGGGTAATTTCTAAATCATCTACTATTTTTAAAATAGCTGGTATTTTAAAACTATCTAAATTGTCTCTACAGTAAGATAGAATCTGTTTTTTTAATTCATTTTTATCTATTTCTTTGTTTAAAGGTATAACATCAGCACAAACCAAAGAACCCACCATTGGATTTTTTTTAGCATATACATAAGCACTTGAGATTAAATTTGAAGATAAAAGTTTTGCTTCTACTTCTTCTGGTTGAACTTTATTTCCACCTACATTAATAGAGCCTGATTCTCTACCTAAAAATAAAACTCTATTGTTTTCAACTTTTACCAAATCACCTGTATTTATAAAACCATTGTTATCATACATTGAATTATTTGAAAGATACTCTTGTGATTTTTTACCTGGATTAATCCAAAGCAAAAAATTATCATCTATTTTAAGTTTAATATTTCCCACACCGTTTTCAATATATGAATATGGGAAACCAGCTAATCCATCAGTTACAGCAAATCCAACACCAACTTCAGTTGAAGCATAAATATGTGTTATTTTCATATTTTCATATTTATTTTTAAGTGCTGTTAAAATTGATTGGTCAGATATTTCACCACCTAATGTAGCTCGTTTTAATTTTAAATTGCCTGATTCTTTTGTCATTAAAACTTTTCTCCAAAAAGATGGAGTTGCAGATATTATATTACAAGATTTTTTTACAAATAAATCAACTATTTCATTCATAGAGTAATTAGATTCAGTAATGATTAATGAAGACCCTCCTGAAATTGCTTGTAAAAATACTTGAATTCCAGAAAATCTATAAATATCAAAAGTTAATCCCCAAATATATTTTGAACCTACATCAATATTCTTTTTTGAAGTTCTTGAAAGGCTTTCGAATGTATGTGCAACCAATTTTGGATTATTTGTAGTTCCTGAAGTTGGAATTACCCATTGAGTATTTTTAATATCTTTCAATAAATCATCTATTTTTTTATTTAAAATATTTAATTTTAAAATATTATTTTCTAAATATACTTCAAAATTAGCATTTGATTCTTTATAATATTTTTCAAGTAAACTTTTATCAATATCTTCGGGTAAAAAAACTATCCTCTTTACGAAACCATCTAAAATAGATATTAGTTTTGCAAATTCAAATCTACTTCTAGCATTTATTACAATACAAGAATCTTTTAATTGATTAATAGTATCTATATTTTTATCAAAAATATTTTTTAAATCACTGTATAGAACTGTCTCGTTTTTTGAAATAAATGCAACCCTTTCATTAGGTATATCTGATATATAATCTAAAATATTCATTTTTATAAACTCTATTTATTTGGATTCATTTTCTCATATATTGAAACAAACTCACCAAATGTTGAAGGATAAAGTGGTTCATCCATCATTGTAAATGGGTCAAACTCTAATTTTTCTTCTAGTGTAGCAACTAAAATTGCAAATCCTAAAGAGTCTAATCCACTCTCTAGTAATACAACATCATCTTTTAATTCAGGAACTAAAAGTTCTGCACCTGTTTGCTCTAGCACTTCCATATATGTTTGTTTTATTATTTCTTTCATTTTTTTTCCTTTATTTTGTTAAGTTTTTTTGTAAGTAATTATTTAATTTGTTTAATATATTAAATATTAAGCTCTTGTTCCAGTTACTACACAGATTTTTCTTTTCATATCAACTCATCTTCTTTATAATTTTTTATTTTATACTTCTGCTTTGCATTTTCTATTGCTCTATGAAGTCGTTTTTCAAACTTATCTTTTGGAGGTAAAACTGTAAGATATTTTGCTATATGAATATCGCTTTCCCCTAGTTCTAGCAGCTCTATTTGTTCTTCATTTTTATCACTACAAAGTATTATTCCTAAAGGTCTGTTTTCATCATCTTCTTTTTCATATTTTTCCAAATATTTCAAATAAAGTTCCATTTGTCCTTTGTACTCTGCTTTAAATTTACCAAGTTTTAAATCAATAGCTATCAATCTTTTTAGTTTACGATTATAAAAAAGTAAATCTATATAAAAATCATCATTTCCTATTTGAATTCTTTTTTGTCGTGCTATAAAACTAAAGCCATTTCCAAGTTCTAATATAAAATTTTCAATATCTCTTAAAATCGCATCTTCTAAATCTTTTTCTAAATACCTATCGTTTAACTCTAAAAAGTCTAAAATATATGGGTCTTTTAAAATAATATTTGAAGTTACAACACCTTCTTTTAATTTTTCTATCTCATAAGATATTAACTCATCTGGTTTTTTTGATAATACTGTTCGTTCATAAAGCATTGACTCTATTTTATCATTTAGTGTTCTTGTACTCCATTTATCAAGTTTTGTCATTTCTATATAAAATGTTCTTTTTAACTCATCTTCTATATAAATTAAAGTTTTTAAATGAGTCCAAGTTAATTGTGTACTCAGCGAATGCACTATCTTTTCATCATTAAAAATTTTATAAAATCTAATCATATTTATAACATTTCTCTTAGAATAACCTCTTCCAAACTCTTGAATTAATTGTGTACTCACTGAATGCACAATTTGTTCTCCATAATTGGCTCTTGAGTTTTTAAGTATGTCTTCTTCTATTTTTTTACCAATATTCCAATAAAGTAGAGTCAAAGATGAATTTACACTAATAGCTACCTGCTCTTTTGTAGCTAATATAAGAGTTTTTAGGTCTTCTACTAAAATTTTATTGTCTATTAATTCTTTCATATCAACTCATCTTCTTTATAATCTTTAGTTGCTATTGTTCCAACAATTTCATCCCATCTCATAGGACTTATTCCATTTCCTGGTCTTTTTATCGCAAGATTATTTTCGCATAAAATCTCACCTTTTTTTATATCTTTTTTTGCAACTATAGATTTTCTAGCTATTGATTCATTTTTTAATTCACTATTAGATGGTTTTTTTATAACACTTCCTAAAGCTAACTCTATATTTCTTATAGCTTTTACCATAGCTTTTAGTTCGTCTGGTTCTAAAGAAGCTTTATGATCTGGTCCTTCCATAGTACAATCAAGTGTAAAATGCTTTTCTATACAAGAGGCACCCAAAGCAACAGCAGCTATATCAACTTCTATTCCTAAAGTATGGTCACTATATCCAAAAGCTATATCAAAGGTATTTCCTATTGTTACCATTGCTTTTAAATTTACATCTTCCATAGGTGTTGGGTATTCTGTATTTGCATGTAAAACTGTGATATTCTCTTTTTTTGTTCCTGCATTTATTAATATATTCAAAGCATCTTCAATCTCTCCAATACTTGCCATTCCAGTTGAAAGTATAACTTTTTTATCCAATTTTCCAATATGCCTAAGATATGGTAAATTTGTAATCTCTCCACTTGGAATTTTAAATATTTCAAGACCTAAATCATGTAATAGTTCTATACTATCATGGTCAAATGGAGTTGATAAAAACATAATATTTTTACTTTTACAGTAAGATAAAAGTTCATAGTGCATATCTTCACTAAGCTCTAATTTTTTTACCATTTCAAATTGTGTTTCTGTTGCATTTTTTGTATTTTCAACCTGATAATCTGCTTTTTTAGCATCTTTTGATATACAAAGTTCTGTTTTAAAAGTCTGAAATTTTACAGCATCTACTTTTGCTTCAACTGCTACATCTATAAGCTTTTTTGCTAATTCAATACTTCCATTGTGATTTACACCAGCTTCTGCAATTATAAATACTTTATTATAAATCATGCTGTACTCCCTGCATCTACAGTTATTGTTGTTCCAGTTATATTTTTTGCCTCATCTGATAATAAAAAAATTATTGAATTCGCAACATCTTCAACAGTTGCTAAATGCCCTAAAGGACTTCTTCTTTTTATACTTGCCAATTTTTCACCTTGAAGTCCGCTTGTCATTGCTGTTTCCATATAACCAGGGGCAACAGTATTAACAGTTATATTTGCTTTTCCTAATTCTCTTGAAAGAGATTTAGTAAAACCTTGCATTGAGGCTTTTGTTGCACCATATACAGATAATCCACTAAAACCTGTACTTCCAATAATTGAACCTATATTTATAACTCTTCCTCTTAATTTCATAAGCATAGATCTACTTGCATATTTTGTCAATAAGATTGGAGCTTCAATATTTACTCTTATAAGTTCACTTATTTGACTCTCGTGCATAGTACCTAAAACACCATCATGCCCTAGTGCTGCATTATTTATTAATCCATAAATATTTCCATATTCTTTTGTTATTTCTCTTACAAGTATTTGAATATCTTTTAAATTATTAAAATCATACTCTTTATAATAAAGTTGTTCTTCATACACTTTTTGTAATTCTTTAAACTCTTTACTTTTTGTTCTAGCAATTCCTACAACTTTATAGTTTGATTTTAGCAATCTTTTACAAATTGCTAATCCTAAACCTTTTGAAGAGCCTGTAACTAATACTAAATCCATTTTAACCTCTCTTTATTTTACCACTTTGGGTAATTTCTAAATCATCTACTATTTTTAAAATAGCTGGTATTTTAAAACTATCTAAATTGTCTCTACAGTAAGATAGAATCTGTTTTTTTAATTCATTTTTATCTATTTCTTTGTTTAAAGGTATAACATCAGCACAAACCAAAGAACCCACCATTGGATTTTTTTTAGCATATACATAAGCACTTGAGATTAAATTTGAAGATAAAAGTTTTGCTTCTACTTCTTCTGGTTGAACTTTATTTCCACCTACATTAATAGAGCCTGATTCTCTACCTAAAAATAAAACTCTATTGTTTTCAACTTTTACCAAATCACCTGTATTTATAAAACCATTGTTATCATACATTGAATTATTTGAAAGATACTCTTGTGATTTTTTACCTGGATTAATCCAAAGCAAAAAATTATCATCTATTTTAAGTTTAATATTTCCCACACCGTTTTCAATATATGAATATGGGAAACCAGCTAATCCATCAGTTACAGCAAATCCAACACCAACTTCAGTTGAAGCATAAATATGTGTTATTTTCATATTTTCATATTTATTTTTAAGTGCTGTTAAAATTGATTGGTCAGATATTTCACCACCTAATGTAGCTCGTTTTAATTTTAAATTGCCTGATTCTTTTGTCATTAAAACTTTTCTCCAAAAAGATGGAGTTGCAGATATTATATTACAAGATTTTTTTACAAATAAATCAACTATTTCATTCATAGAGTAATTAGATTCAGTAATGATTAATGAAGACCCTCCTGAAATTGCTTGTAAAAATACTTGAATTCCAGAAAATCTATAAATATCAAAAGTTAATCCCCAAATATATTTTGAACCTACATCAATATTCTTTTTTGAAGTTCTTGAAAGGCTTTCGAATGTATGTGCAACCAATTTTGGATTATTTGTAGTTCCTGAAGTTGGAATTACCCATTGAGTATTTTTAATATCTTTCAATAAATCATCTATTTTTTTATTTAAAATATTTAATTTTAAAATATTATTTTCTAAATATACTTCAAAATTAGCATTTGATTCTTTATAATATTTTTCAAGTAAACTTTTATCAATATCTTCGGGTAAAAAAACTATCCTCTTTACGAAACCATCTAAAATAGATATTAGTTTTGCAAATTCAAATCTACTTCTAGCATTTATTACAATACAAGAATCTTTTAATTGATTAATAGTATCTATATTTTTATCAAAAATATTTTTTAAATCACTGTATAGAACTGTCTCGTTTTTTGAAATAAATGCAACCCTTTCATTAGGTATATCTGATATATAATCTAAAATATTCATTTTTATAAACTCTATTTATTTGGATTCATTTTCTCATATATTGAAACAAACTCACCAAATGTTGAAGGATAAAGTGGTTCATCCATCATTGTAAATGGGTCAAACTCTAATTTTTCTTCTAGTGTAGCAACTAAAATTGCAAATCCTAAAGAGTCTAATCCACTCTCTAGTAATACAACATCATCTTTTAATTCAGGAACTAAAAGTTCTGCACCTGTTTGCTCTAGCACTTCCATATATGTTTGTTTTATTATTTCTTTCATTTTTTTTCCTTTATTTTGTTAAGTTTTTTATAGTTTTTATTTTTTGTATACTAAAAAGAATAAGATTATTTTCCAATTTCCTATCAATAACAATTCCAGCTTGTATCTTATTATTAGAACCAACTTCAAAATTTGGTTTCATTCCACTAGAAGTTCCAAAAAAGTTATTATCATGAATTTTACAATATCCTGTAATATGTACATTAGGTGAAAAAATATTGTTATTTCCAACTTCACAGTCATGAGCAATAGTTGAATAGTAGTTTATTAAATTATTATTTCCAATTTTCGTTTTTGGTCCAATTATTACATAAGGACAAATTATGTTACCAGTGCCAAAATTGTTGTTTTTAGAAATAATTGCTGTATGATGAATAAATCCTTCAATATTAGCACCACAGTTAGTAAAGAAGGTTATTAGTTTTTTTCTTAACTTTTCTTCACCAATAGCAATTAAAACATTATCATTTTTTGAAAAAGTAAACTCTTTTTCATTGCCTAAAAAAGGTGCTTTGTACTTATAAACTATGTAGTTTTTTTCATTTATATCAAAATATCCTAATATATTTATTTCTTCTTTTGTAAACTTATTATTTTGTTCAATATATTCTGTTAATTCTGCTGCAAATCCACCAGTACCTATAATATAAACATCTTTACTCATAGTATTACTCCCAAAAAATGTATTTTCTCTTACAATTACTCCACCATTTATAACACTTGCAGTTGAAATATGGCAATTGTCTTCTATAATTGCATCATGTTCTATCAAAGCTTTTGTATTTATTATACAGTTTTTTCCTATTTTTGCATTTGCATTTACAAGTGCATGATGCATAACAACTGTTCCTTCATCTATAAATGAATATTTTGAAACATAGGCAAGTGGTGAAATGATAGTTGGAAAATCAAATCCTATATTTTTTGCTTTTTCAAATAATTTTTTTCTTAATTCATTTGTTTTTATATGCCCTATTGTAATAACTGCTTTTTTACAAGTTTTAAAAAGTTCTTCTAAATCATCATCGCAAGCAATAATTTCATAATCTAAAACTTTTTTTCCAATATTTTCTTTAGTATCAACTATACCAATAATCTGATATTTGTTTGTTTGTTCAATTACATCAATAACACTATGGCAATGCCCACCACCGCCAATAAGAACTATTTTTTCTTTCATTTTAATTTTCCTAAAAGCTCAAAAGAGTTTATATCCATCTTCGAAACGGCAAACCATTTTTTACCCAAATCTTTTAAACTAGCTCCAAAGTGATAAATCTCTTTTTCATCGATTATAAGAAATCTATCATGAGATAAGTCAAATATTTCTATCTCTATCTTTGGATATTGAGCATTATGTTTTTCTAAATCAAGTTTAAGTTCTTTTGAGATAGTTTTTGTGTAAATCTTCATATCTACTTTTGCATCTCTTTTAGTAAATAATACTAAAGTACTCTCATCTATATAGTTATCTATTAGCTTTATAGAACTTTTTGCACTTTTTATAATATCACTTACGAAAAGGTATGCATCGAAAATTTGTCCATCATAAAAGATATGTTGTTTTTGTGGTTCAAAGTCTTTGAACTTTGACTTTACAACTTGCATATCATTTTCAAGATTTAGTAGTCTTTGTTCTGTTATTTTATGACTGTTTATAGCATAACCATTAAAGATATACTCTTTTAAAACCTTTGTAGCCCATTGTCTAAATTTTGTAGCTTTTTTACTATTTGCTCTATATCCTATAGAGATAACTACATCTAAATTATAATGCAAAACATCTCTAGTAACCTCTCTATTTCCCTCTTTTTGAACTATCCGAAAATTTCGGATAGTTGAGTTTTCAAGCAACTCTTCTTCTTTATAAATAGCTTTTATATGGTCGTTTATAGTTCTTACATCTTTATCAAAAAGTTCAGCAATTTGTTTTTGAGTAAGCCAAACTGTTTCATTTTCTATAGATATGGCTAATTCTATTTCACCATCATTGTATTTGATTAAATCGTTCATATAGGAAGCCTAACGCTACTAGGAATATTTACAACTCTTTCTTCAAGATATTTTGCATTTTTTAAATCCGTTTTTTGGCAATCTTTATACATCTCAAGTTCATTCATAAGTTTCCAAATAGGTCTTGTCATTACGCCATTTTTATTTGTAAACTCTAAAAACTCATCTCTTTGTTTTACATCTTCTAATAAAACTGCTTGAAGCCAATAGTTTGATTTACTATTTTCTGGTTCTTCTATAAACTTTATACTATTTTGTAAAAAAAACTCTTTATATATTTTTGCTAACTCTCTTTTTGAAGCCAAAAATTTTTCTAACTGCTCAAGTTGAGCCACAAGCAAAGCTGCATTTATATTTGGAAGTCTATAATTATACGCGGTTTCATCATGTACATACTCATAAGGATGAGGAATTTTTGCAGTTGTTGTGATATGTTTTGCTCTTTTAGCTATTGCTTCATCATCTGTAACAATTACTCCGCCACCGCCACTTGTGATTATTTTATTACCATTAAAACTAAATGCCCCTACTTTTCCAAAAGTTCCTGTATGTCTGTTTTTATAAAAAGAGCCTAAACTTTCAGCCGCATCTTCAACTAAAGTAATATTCCAACTATCACAAATATCTTTTATCTCTTCAATTCTACAAGGATGTCCAAAAGTGTGCATAGGAACACAAGCTTTGATTTGTCTATTTGTAGTTTTATTTATGCAAATATTTTCTACTACTTCACAATTTGTTTCCAAAAAAATTTTTAAAGAATCAGGACTTAAACCCATAGTATCTAAATCAACATCTACAAAAATTGGTTTTGCTCCAATATACGAAATAGCATTACAAGTAGCTATGAAAGTAAGCGGTTGAGTTATAACTTCATCATCTCTTTTTACATCTGCTAAAATAAGCGATATATGTAATGCTGCTGTTCCATTTACAGTTGCTATCGCAAATTTACTTCCTACAGTTTTTGCAAACTCTTTTTCAAAACTATCCACATATTTCCCAACACTTGATACAAATGTAGAATCTATACAATCATTTAAATACTTCTTTTCATTTCCAATAAATCGTGGTTCGTGTAATGGTATAAACTCTTGAGTTTTAAAAGTTTTTTTTATAAAATCAACTACTTTTTGCATATTACATTTTCCCATCAAGATATTTACCAGTCTCTTTATGACCAAAGTCTGGAATTAGTTTGAAAAACTCTTTTACAATATCATCTTTGCTCCATTGTAAATTTTGTTTATATTTTTTAATAGTAGCTTCAAACTCATTTAAGAGTTTTTCATCATAAATTGCTTCATTTTTTATAATCCCCAGATTTTCAAATCTGTTCATATCTAAAACTTCTTTGTCTGTGAAAAACTCTTCAAAATCTTTTTCACCTGTTGTATCACTAGCTGTAAATAGACATGGCCATTTACCTTGAGAGGGTAAAGTTTTTGCTAGTTCTCTAGCTTCATCTTCATCTTTGCATAAATATGGCTCATACCCTAAATTTTTTAGATATTTTACAGCAATATCTGCAAAAGTGATTAAGTGTAAATTAACACTAAGTTTTGGGAAAAATATATCTCTATTTTCACCAAATATACATGACATTAAGCATAATTCACCACTTTCTTGAGGAGTTACAAAATATCTTTTTATATCATTTGGGGCAACTAGTGGTTGATTTTTTTGAATTCTTTGATTAAATCCATGAAGAAGTGAACCATCACTAAAGGCTACATTTGCAAATCTTGCCATTGAAACATCTATTTGTTTTGAACGTCTGTTTACAAACATCTCCATGATTCTTTTACTTGCACCCATCATATTTACAGGATTTGCAGCTTTATCTGTACTTACACAAAAATACTTTTTAGTTCCATTTTCAATTGATTGTTGAAGAGTTTTATCTGTATTGAAAATATTTGTTTCTATCATTCGCATAAGAGTAAATTGGTCTTTTTCACTTCTTACATGTTTAAGTGCTGATAAATTTAATACATAATCATATTTTCCATCAGATTTTATAAAAGCATCATATTCGCTACTTCCAATATCTAGTGCAAATGTTTGAAAATCTCCATTTATATATCCAAAACTACTTCTTATGTCACGAACCAGTTCAACCATATTATTTTCACTAATATCTACAACATGAAGTTTTTTGGGATTTCTTTTAAATATCTCTTTTGTAACAGCTTGACCAATAGAACCAGCTCCACCAATAACCAGAAATGTAGAGTTTGACACTATTTTTGAAAGCTCTTTTTCATAAGTTTGTATATCTTCTAAAAAAAGTTCTTTGGTTCTACCGATTAGGTTTAATATTCTTGACATTATTTATTAACTCCACAAAAATCTAAATCAGTTTTTATATCAAGATTCTTAAACTCTTTATGAGCCACTAAAAATGTCACTATATCAGCTTGATCCATTGCATCTTTATAGTTTATTATTTCAAATTCTTTATGACTTTCTATATTTGGTTCAACTGCCAATATATCTAGTCCATCAGATTTAAGTCTTCTAGTTATATGTAAGGCTGGAGATTCTCTTAAATCGTCAATATCTGGTTTAAAAGCCAATCCCATACAGGCAACTTTTGCTTTTCTGCCATTTTGTACTTCAAATTTTAGTGCTGCGTTTTTTATCTTTTCTATTACCCACTCAGTTTTATATGTATTCACTTCTCTTGCTGTTCTTATCATCTTTGCAGTTTCACCACCAGCATGAACTATAAACCACGGATCTACTGCAATACAGTGACCTCCAACTCCAGCACCTGGTTGAAGTATATTTACTCTTGGGTGTCTATTTGCTAAAGATATAAGTTCCCATACATTTATATCAAACTTATCACAAAGCATTGATAACTCATTTGCAAAAGCAATATTTGTATCTCTAAAAGAATTCTCAGTTAGTTTTGCCATCTCAGCAGTTCTAGCATCTGTGCTTAGTACTTCTCCACTTACAAAAGTATTATAAAACTCCACTGTTTTAGCTGTTGATTCTGGTGTAAGACCACCTACAATTCTATCATTTTCAACTAACTCTTTCATAATTTTTCCAGGAAGTACTCTTTCAGGACAATGAGCTATATAAAGCTTTGTAGTGTCAATATTCTCTTCTTTTAAAGTCTTTTCTACAAGCTCAGTTGTACCTACTGGTGAAGTTGATTCAAGTATTACTATATTTCCTTCTTTTACATATGGTGATATTGATTTTGTAGCACTTACCACATAATCAACATTTGGAACATATCCACTATGAAAAGGTGTAGGAACAGCTATTATAAATACATCTGCTTGTGTAGGAATAAGACTAGCTTTTAATTTTCCACTATTTACAGCACTTTTTACAAAAGTATCAAGCTCTGGCTCTACTATATGAATCTTTCCTTTATTGATAGTATCTACTGTACTTTTTACTACATCAACACCATGAACATCATATCCTCTATTTGCCAAAAGAGCAGCTGTAGGAAGTCCTATATATCCAAGTCCTATTACACATATTCTTTTATTTTGATTCATATATTTGTTTCCTTTATAAAATTTACTATTCTTTCACATGCTTTTCCATCACCATAAGGATTGTGAGCTTTTGACATAGTGTTATATTCATTTTCATCATCTAATAGTTTTTGAGCTTCTTTGATAATAGTTTCTTTAGAAGTACCTACTAATTTTACTGTTCCAGCTTCTAAAGCTTCTGGTCTCTCTGTTGTATCTCTCATAACTAATACTGGTTTTCCTAAACTTGGAGCTTCTTCTTGAACTCCTCCTGAATCAGTGATTATAAAATATGATTTATTCATCAAAAATATAAACTCTTCATATTGAAGAGGATTTATAAGATATACATTTGAAGTATCTGAAAGTATCTCTTTAACTGGTTTTTGAACATTTGGATTTAAATGTACTGGGTAAACTATATCTATATCAGGATTATTTAAAGCAATTGTTTTTAAAGCTTCACAAATATTTATAAATCCATCTCCAAAATTTTCTCTTCTATGTCCTGTTACAAGTATGATTTTTTTATTATTATGAAGTTTATATTGTGAATTTATAGAATTTACTATTTTAGATTTTAATTCATCGTTTTGTTCTATTTTATCTAGTGCTAAAAGCAAAGCATCTATTACAGTATTTCCAGTAACTACTATATCATTTGGATTTTTATTCTCTTTTAAAAGATTATCTCTACTTGTAGTTGTAGGAGAAAAATGATAGTTTGTTAAAACACCTGTGATTAATCTATTTGCTTCTTCTGGGAAAGGCGAATAAATATTATGAGTTCGCAGACCCGCTTCAATATGCCCTACTTTTATTTTGCTATAAAATGCGGCTAAACTAGTACTACTACATGTAGTAGTATCTCCATGAACTAAAACAATATCTGGCTTAAACTCTTCAAATATATCTCTAAGTCCTAATAATACTTTTGAAGTAATATCATATAAATCTTGACCTGATTTCATAATATTTAAATCAAAATCAGGCTTAATCTCAAATATCTCAAGAACTTGGTCAAGCATCTCTCTATGTTGTGCTGTTACACATACTTTTGTTTCAATTGAAGCTTCTTTTTCAAAAGCTTTTACAAGAGGTGCCATCTTTATAGCTTCTGGTCTTGTTCCAAATACTAATAATACTTTTTTCAAATTTTATTTTCCCCCTAAACCTTGCAAAACTTCAAGCTCTTTTTGAAGCTCATCATACTCAGCTTTTTTTATAGCAATAAACTTTTCTGTAATCTCTATTTTCTCTTTGATACCTTTTGGCGTAAGTAAATATTTATATTGGATTTTATTTTCTGAGTTTACAAATCTTTGAGTTTTTATAAGACCTTTATCAATCAAGTTTTTAAGTACATAATTTACTTTTCCCAAGCTATAGCCTATCTCATCTGCTATTGTTCTTTGACTTGTGACTTTATCTACACTTCTTAGAATTTTTAATTCTATCTCTTCTTGATTCAAAATCTTAATTCCCCTTTAAAAATTGAGTTTGAAATATACAGTGTTTAATCTTTGAACACTCTTAAATATTAATAATATTTTTTTAATTCCATCGAATTTGATGGAATTAAAAAAAACAAAATAGTAGTAAAACTAGAGGTAAAATTATATATATTTATTTTTTAAATAAATATGCTAAAATACCAATAAATAATACTTTTAAGATATAAACATAAGGTAAAATTAGAGGTAAATTATATAAAGGATTTTTGTATGTATATAACTCCAGCAATTCCTGAATCTGGTTCTATAAAGCTTGATACTTTTTTATTTAAAAAAGCTGAAGAAATTGTTATGAAAAGTGCAAAGTTAACAGGTGGACATAATAAACAATTTATCTTAGCAATAAAAGATTTATTGAAAATCACAAATAGTTACTATTCAAATTTAATTGAATCAGAAGGTACTCACCCTTTTGATATTGAAAAAGCAATGAAAAAAGATTTTTCATCAGAGAAAAGGAAAAAAGATTTACAACAACTCTCTTTGGTACACATTGAAGTACAAGAGTATATACAGCACTTAACAACGATAAACAAAGATACTTATTTGTTGGATACTATACTTGATATGCATAAAGAGTTTTATTCTAAAGATGAAATGAAATATGCTTTAAAGATAAAACATGATGATTTAGAAGTAGATATGATTCCTGGGAAGTTAAGAGAAAGCTTTGTAAAAGTTGGTAATCATCTTGCTCCTGATTCTAAAGATTTAAGTTCTTATTTTGGGGAATTTGAATTTTTTTACAATCAAAGTAAGTTTGAAAATAAAACTATGCAATTAATTTATGCACTATGTTCTCATCATCGTTTAGTTTATATACACCCTTTTTACGATGGAAATGGAAGAATTTCTAGGTTATATTTAGATTATATTTTATATAAAATTGATTTAGAAGGTTATGGACTATGGAATATATCAAGAGGATTAGCGAGAAATATTGATAAGTACAAAGAGTTTTTATCAGTAGCAGATGAACCTTATACAGGTAGTTATGATGATAGAAGAGGTAATTTATCATTAAAGGCTTTAAAGTTATTCTTAGATTTTATGTTAGATATAGCTTTGGATCAAATAAATTATATGTCCGAAGTGTTAAGAATAGATTTAATTGCAAATAGAATCAGAAATTATGTAATATTCTCACAAAAAAATATGTATAAAAATATTGAACCATTACCAAAACATTCTGAAAAAATATTTGAGCATTTGCTTATATATGGAGAAATTCCACGAAATAGTGTAAAAGATTTATTAGGTGTAAGTAAACCAACAGCCATAAAAATAGTTAAAGAGTTAGAAAAAAGAGAATATATTACCTCATTAAAACCTCAAGGTCCTATTTGTATAAAATTTAACTCTCATTTTGCATCAGAAGTTATACCTGAAATTTTTCCAAAGGTTTGATAAAGAGATTCTAAAGAGGTCGAATTCGACCACTTTAATCTTAGCCATTAGATTTTTTTTACTTATTTAGAGTTAAATACTTTTTTGTGCATATTCAATATAGAATTTCCTAAAAAATATGATAAATGTCCATATTCTGAATTAACCTGAGCATGTTTTAGAAAAACAAGATACAAAGCTTTATTTTTTTTATTAATCAAAGGAGGAATATAACCTATTTTAATACATTGAGCAGCCATTATTATTCTTCCTAATCTTCCGTTTCCATCTCCAAAAGGGTGTATTGCTTCAAAATGAGCATGAGCTTTTGCAATATCTTCAATTGTTTCAATATCTTTATATTTAGAACACCAATATTCCAACTCTTCTGGTATATCTCTTGGGTCAGTTAAGTG